>Ga0247609_10003390_pt1 | contig 16199 bp, 8 predicted proteins | sample 172DNAGHGlowgp2_FD_193487 | JGI IMG/M metagenome (GOLD analysis project Ga0247609, IMG submission 193487) | Sheep rumen microbial communities from Palmerston North, Manawatu-Wanganui, New Zealand - 1728 DNA GHGlow gp2 | ecosystem: Host-associated > Mammals > Digestive system > Stomach > Rumen ...
TGCTCCGACGCCTGCCGCATGGCATGGTGGAATAGCCACCCGACAGATGTAAACAAGCAGGCCTTTTATTCTATTACCTGTCAGCACTGTGGAAAGGAATTCATGAGCTATGGGAATAAAAACAGAAAGTATTGCAGCCGGGAGTGCTATAACAACTCACGATCCGCCCAAGACCAGCGTGGGGGAGGTCTCGCCCTATGATGCAGAGAATCTTTTATATTACCACACATCCCTTGGCCTCGTGGAGACTCTTGTCAAGAGGGGAGTGCTGACGCGGGAAGATTTCGCCAGGGCGTGTGTGCTTCTCACGAGGAAATATGGTCTGCCCCTTGATAGTATTTTTGCGGAACAGCCCATTTGAGCGCGCCACCGCAGGGTGGGGAGAAAAGAGAAAAATAGTTCAGAAATAACTTGCTATTCGGCAAAAAGTATGGCTATATAGCAGTAGAAAAAGCCGAAGGAGGAGAAAAGGATGCCCCCAGAAGTTTCAAGAATTGAGTTTGCTCCCCGCCCTGTTCAGCGTATCCGCGTCGCAGCCTACGCCCGTGTATCAAGCGGAAAAGACGCCATGCTGCACTCCCTCTCAGCCCAGGTCAGCCAGTATAGCCAGATGATTCAATCCAACCCCGGCTGGGAATACGCAGGGGTCTACGCCGACGAGGCCAAGACGGGCACACGTCAGGATTCTCGTGAGCAGTTTAACCGACTGTTGGAAGACTGCCGGGCGGGAAAAATTGGCCTAATAATCACAAAATCCATCTCACGCTTTGCAAGGAACACGGTGACGCTTCTCAGCGTTATCCGCGAACTGAAAGCGCTTGGGGTGGATGTTTTTTTCGAGGAACAGAAGTTGCATACCCTCAGTGCGGATGGAGAGCTGATGATCTCAATCCTCGGCAGCTATGCGCAGGAGGAATCGCTCTCGGCGAGTGAAAACCAAAAATGGCGTATCAGGAAGAACTTCTCCGAAGGGAAGCCCTGGGATGCGACAATTCTGGGGTATAGGGTGAAGGATGGGCAGTATGTGATCGAACCTGATGAGGCGGCCATAGTACGGAGAATATACAGTATGTACCTGGAAGGGCGGGGAATGCAGGCAATCTGCAACATCCTGAACGGGGAGGGCGTGGAGACGCGCTTCTCACGATCCTGGCACATTTCATCTGTGCGACACATCTTATCAAATCCGACCTACACAGGCAATCTGATCCTCCAGAAGACCTTCCGCGCTGATCACCTGACGAAAAAGAAGCAAAAGAACGTGGGACAGCTACCGCGCTATGAAATTACAGAAGCGCATGAACCTATCGTTTCTCAGGAGACCTTCGACCGGGTGCAGGAGATCCGTCAGGCCCGCGCGGCGAGGTTTACCAAGCCAGAGAAGTGCTATACAGCGAGATATTTATATTCCGGCCTGATCGTCTGCGCTTGCTGCGGCGCGCATTATCGACGGAAAGTGACGCACACTGGCCCGGTGTGGATGTGTGCGACGTATAACAAGGTAGGAAAGAAGGGGTGTCAGTCGAAAGCGATACCGGAGACGGTCCTACAGACCCTCCTCCCCAGCGTCGAAGGCGTGGAGCAAATCAGGGCGGAGAACGGGAATCGGCTGGTGATCAGGTTCAAGGATGGAAACGAGACACGGTTGAAATGGCGCGACCGATCCCGCGCCGAGAGCTGGACGCCGGAGATGAAGGAGCAAGCAAGGCAGAGGGCAAAGCGACAGCTGGTCGCCCACACCACCCACCCCAAAGAATGATTGATTGGAGGGAGCCGATATGAAACAAATCACCGTCATACCATCCACCATACCCCTGCACATGCCGATCACGCCCCAGGCGCGCCGCAAGGTCGCAGGATACGCCCGCGTCTCTACAGATCAGGACGAGCAGTCGACGAGCTATGAAGCCCAGCTTGATTATTATTCGAAGTTTATCCGCTCCCATTCCGACTGGGACTTCGTAGGGCTGTACGCAGATGAGGGAATATCAGGCCTCAATACCAAACGTCGTGACGGCTTCAACACCATGATCGCTGATGCTCTTGCCGGGAAGATAAGCTTGATTGTGACGAAGAGCGTCAGCCGTTTTGCTCGAAACACTGTGGACAGCCTTACAACTATTAGGGAGCTTAAAGCCCACGGAATTGAAGTTTTCTTTGAGAAGGAGAACATCTGGACGTTTGATTCTAAGGGAGAGCTGCTGATCACCTTGATGTCCAGCCTGGCCCAGGAGGAATCGCGCTCCATCAGCGAAAACGTCACCTGGGGTCAGCGCAAGCGCATGCAGGATGGAAAGGTCAGCTTCGCGTATAGCCGATTCCTTGGGTATAGGAAAGGGGCCGATGGTTTGCCGGAAGTGGTGCCGGAGGAGGCCGAGATTGTCCGGAGAATCTACAGAGATTTCATCGCGGGGATGACGGTGGATCGGATCGCAAAGACTCTCACACGGGAAGGCGTCCCCACCCCCGCAGGTCGGGAAAAATGGCAGAAGAGAACCGTTGAGAGCATACTTTTAAACGAGAAATATAAAGGCGAAGCGCTGCTCCAGAAGGTTTTTACCGTTGACTTTTTGACTAAGAAAGTGAAGAAAAACGAGGGGGAAGTGCCTCAATATTATGTAAAAAATAGTCATCCGGGGATAATTGATCCAGAGGAATGGCAGCTCGTCCAGGATGAGATGAAGAGGAGGAAGGCGAAGGCGGGGTATCATCATGGGCTGAGTCCCTTCTCCGGGAAGATTTTTTGTGGGGAGTGTGGGAGTGTGTTTGGGCCGAAGGTTTGGCACTCGAATGATCCATACCGGAAGGTTATATGGAGATGTAATGAAAAGTATGGGCGGAAAGGGAAGAACGGCGAAGCGGGCGCGCAGCGCTGCACTACGCCGCATCTGACGGAGGATGAGATTAAGGCGGCGTTCAAAAAAGCGTTGAGTATCCTCGTTGAGGACAGAGAACGCCTCAGTGAGGATATTCGTCTGCTGCGGGCAGAGTTGGGCGATACCGAAGAGCTGGAAAGGAAGGCTGCCATACTCACAGAGGAGCTTAAGGGCATCAACACCCAAATCGCTGCGCTTATCCAGCAAAACGCCTCAACTCCGCAGGATCAGGAGGTTTATGACAAACGCTACGCGGAACTGACTGCGAGATACCAAAAAGGCCAGAAAAAGCTGGACGCAGTAACGCGGGAGATCGAAGGGAGAAAAAGAAAGGCCCGCGCGTTGGATGAGGTTGAGAGGGAGTTGCGAGAAATTGACACTTTGTCCGTGTCATTCACTTCTTCTCGCTGGAACGCCATGGTGGAGAGGGTGGATGTGCTCCCGGACGGGCGGATGGTGTTTCGGTTTGTGTGTGGGAGGGAAGTGGAGGTGTGAGCTCATGTGTAGAAAATGAGTAGAAATCTTGAAATAAATTTGTTGATAATATCCTGACATTCATGGTAAAATACAATATAGTGAAGTCGTTTAACTACTTTGGATTCCTCATCTTCATTCTTTGCGCTGTCGGCCATTTCTCTTTTGCCAATTGATTTGTTGCTACAAAATAATGCTGTCGAACGGAGAATTAACACGATGAAAAAGAAAATCATTTCCAGTCTCTTGGTGCTATCTATGATGCTTTCTATGCTCCCAATGCGAGTCTTCGCTGAAAATGAACTGTGGATTGAGGAGTATGATCTTCAAGAGACGTTGGCTGATTATTCCGAAGACGCCAGCGATTCAGAGTTATCTGACGACCATGTTGATGATTATTCGGCTACCGAATTCTCCGGTAATCTTCTTGGGGACGCTTCGTATATGACTGATGAAGAGAACCCGGAGGGGATGGAAACGCTTGAAGTGTTCTCCGATGCTGAGGACGATTCGTGTACGATGGAAGATAATGATGAGAACGCAGATGAGACGGAAACTCTCGAAGAGTTCGCCGGGGAACTGATGTGCGGGGATTTCTGTTATTCCCTTCTGGAAGACGGTTCCGCTATGCTTACAGCGTACAGTGGGGATGCATCCATTGAAGTTGAGATTCCAGAAAGTATAGACGGGTATATAGTAACGGCACTGGGCGAAGAGCTCTTTTACTATAATGATGCTCTTGAAAACGTGATTGTCCCGGAGACTGTCACGGAAATTGGCAATGCCGTTTTCTATCACTGCGAGGGATTGAAGGCCGTTTTGTTCCTTGGCAGTGAGCTGCGCTTTGGACTGTCAATTTTTGAGGGATGTCATAGCTTGGAGAAGGTCTTTGTACAGTCTGGTGATGACGTGGGCATTCTTTGCGCCGCAATCGTGTTTGATATAGGGGAAGAGCGGGCAAAAGAGGTTATGATCGTAGAGCGTCCAGACGAAGCGAGCTTGAGAGATGCCTTTGCCTCATATCTTTATGCGCCTTCTTCGACGAGCCTCTCCGATTCGACAGCAACGGACAATATAGCTCCTGTTTCTTCGACAGAGGCTGGAATGCTTGAAGATAATCACGAGGTCTTCTTGGCTGAAATTGGAGAAATATACGATGCTCCTCGATTTCTTTCAGGTGAAGAAGAGGCTTATGACACTGGGATATGCGGCTATGATCTGACTTGGGCATTTTATCAAAACAGCGGGACACTTCGAATTGAAGGCTCGGGTGAAATGAGTGATTATAACGCTGAAAGTGCTCCTTGGTATCAGTATCGTGAGCAAATCGAAGAGCTTGTCTTGCCTGCGAATTTGGAAAGTATCGGGAGCTATGCGTTCTATGACTGCACCAGCTTAGGTGGTCAGCTTGTGATACCGGACAGTGTGACGAGCATTGGAGATTATGCGTTTTACTCTTGCAGCAAACTGACTGGGCTTGATCTGGGCGGCGGGGTACAGAGTATTGGTCAATACGCATTTCAATCCTGCAGCGGGATGACGGGCGATCTGGTAATTCCGGACAGCGTGACGAGTCTTGGTAACTATGCGTTTTACTATTGTAGCGGCTTTGACGGGACGCTGACGCTTTCGGAAAATCTCACAAGCATTGCAAGCTATGCGTTCTATAACTGCAGCAAGCTCACAGGCGAGTTGGTGATTCCGGACGAGGTAGCAACAATATATCGTTCTGCATTCTATAACTGCCGGAATTTGACATCAATTGTGTTTGGTGAAGCGCTTAGACAGTTCGATTACAGTTATGACACCTTTTACAACTGCTACAACATCACAGAGATCACGTTCAAGGGGCTGACGGTTCCGAGTACAAACGGTTACAACATCTTTAGCTCCATGGATAGCCTTGAAACCATCTATGTACCGGCGGATTCTTACGACGCCTATGTCTCCGCCTACTCCCGGTATGTCAATCAATCTGTTGTATTTTCCACCGACTTCTTGAATGCCAAGATCCCCAATTTCAAGGTTGACGGTATATACAGCCAGTCGGTGCGCCTTTCTTGGGGCGCGCATACCAGCGAACGGGTCGTAGGCTATACGGTTTACCGCGACGGAGTCGCAATCGGCACCAGCGCAGATTGCAGCTTCATTGACCGCGGCCTTGTCACCGGGCAAAGCTATGTGTACACAGTGGATGGCTTTACCGCAGAAGGCGACAGAACAGCCGCGAGCACTTTGAGCTTGACGCCCACTGCGCCAAATGTTTTGGATATCCGGACAGACGTGACGCTCAACCATGTGAACGACGATCACAATACCATCTATATCACAGTCGAGAACAGAGGCAATCTTCAGCCCCTCGGAGACGACCGTACGGTTGGCATGCTCTATTTGCGTGATGAAGACGAGCGCAGTCTGATCGGCGAGGGCGTGTTGAGTTCATCTCTTGGGAGCTCCGCGAAATCCGTGTTTACAGTGACATGGGATGTTGCTGCATTAGTGGACGGCGACTATGAACTGCTGTTCGTTCTGACGGATGTGGACGGAGGATCGGACGAATACGGAGAAATTGTCACTCTGGATCGCAGCCTTCCTGTCAAAATCGAAGGCGCCATTGCAGTCAGCGATGTGAGCGTGATCCACCTGTCTTGGGCAATCGCCAAGGAGATCACCACGAACCGCTATTTGATTTACAAACGCGCCGAAACGGATGAAACCTTCCGCCTGCTGGCAAAGATCGACAACCGCAGCACGATTAGCTATACGGACAGCAAGGTCAAAAAGGACCATATCTATTATTACTATATTGTGGGCGTCAACGGTTTTGGACTGGAGGGAGAACCGTCAGATATTGTCGGCGCGACGCTGTCCGCAGATACAGAAGCACCAATGGTGACGAAGCTGAGCCCTGCAAACATGAGTTATCTGAGCGGCACAACTACACTCCAGTTGACAGCACAGGATAACGTTTCCGTCACAAAGGCAATTCTCGCCTACAGTGTTGAAGGCAGTGACTCCTGGACTCAGATCGCGGAACTTAAAAGCGGCAATTTCAGCACCACTTTTGATACGACGTTGTTGGAAGACGGGGTAATCCGTGTAAAGGGTATTGCCTTTGATGCCGCCGACAATGAGAGCGACCCGCTGATCTATACCTATGCGGTTGACAACACTGGTCCGGAGCAGGTAAAGGGGGTCGCCTGGCAGAGTACCTCTGTTACGGCTACTCTGAGTTGGGAGGATGTAGCAGATAATGATATCTCCTATTTCCTTGTGGAGCGTAAAAATTCGGACGGCTCTTATTCACCACAGAGCACGGCATATCACACGCTAGGTGTCAACATCTATGGCCTGACGCCGGGTACAGAGTATATTTACCGTGTCATCGGCTACGATATTCACGGTAACCGCGGCGTCCCCTCGGAGGATGTCGTCGTTTACACCGATGCGGACACGATTAAGCCTGTCATTACACAGATCAGACCGACTTCAGGCTATTACTCCAAGAGCATTTCTCTCTCAATAACGGCGGAGGACGATTATTGTGTCAAAGAGATAGAAATCCAAAGCTCTTCGGATGCCATCGTCTGGAACAGAGTTACGGTGAAGCATTACGCCGACGTCCAGGTCAGGCGAACGCTGAGCTATGATCTGTCACTAACCAATTACGACGAAGGCAGCCTCTATATCAGGGCTCTGGCCAGAGACCCGGCCGGGAACGAGAGTGTCTCGGATGAGTCGGCCCCTTTTGTGCAGCATATGATTGACAAAACGCCTCCCGCAGCCCCCACCGGGATTCAGGCTACTGGAAGTGTCGGCTATATTGAAATCGCTTGGGACCAGGGAAATGAAACCGACTTGGATTTCTATAAGCTGTATCGCGCAAACACTTTGAATGGAAATTATACTCTAATTGCGGATAGCCTGAGGGCGATCAACTATTTTGACCGAAGCGCGGAAGACGGAGTCACATATTATTACAGGCTTCGCGTCAGCGACACTGCTGGAAATTTGAGCGATTTCTCTGATACTGCGACCGCCATGACTATCCCAGACACAGAGGCACCGGTTATCCGCAGTATCTATCCCCAAGACGGTGAAATACTGGGTGTTGGATTCAAAACAATCAGTATACTTGCGACGGACAACAGACGCTTGTCCAGGCTGAAAGTGGAGTATAGCAGGGATGGTATTCTCTATGAGACACTTAAAGAGCAGGGTAATCTCTCAGGATATGAGACAACAATTGCAGTAGACATCCCGATGGATGCGCTACAGCATGGAGCTGCTGTAATTGTTCGGGCGACAGCTTGGGATCAGGCAGGGAACAAGGGTGAGCCATGTACTGCCGCATACAGCATTGATCTGCTGGCACCGTCAATACTGACTACCTCTGCTTCCTATGTGGACGATGCTGTCCGCATTGAATGGACAGGCGCAGACGAAACAGATCTCATTGGCTACAGAGTTTATCGAAAGCTCAGTGGATTAGATAGCTTCAGCGTAGTCGCACAGCGAGCTGCGGTCAGTGGGCAAACTGCATATTCTTGCTTTGACTACAACCTCCCATTGGAAAAAACAAATATAGTATACAGAGTTGAAGCGGTTGATGGGTGCGGGAATAGCTCTACAGCGGATACTGATTCTCTATCGCTTCCGGACCGCAGCACACCTACGCCGGTTATCAATTGCGAAGCCGAGATGGAGTGCGGTGTAGAGTACTATTTCGATGCTTCTTCATCTACGGATAATTCGGCTATCGTATCATATGTTTTTGACTTCGGCGATGGGACAACTTCCACTGCGCGCAAGCCCGTCCATACCTATATAGAAGTTGGACGATATGAAATCACACTTACTGTAACAGATGATGATGGTAACCAGGCCAGTTGCACCAAATTTGTCACCGTGCGTGAGCGCGGTGTGCTCGGAAAACTTAAGATTAGGGTTGAAGACGAAAACGGTGCAGTGATTCCTAATGCTCCAGTTTATTTTGATTTGGGCGAGGAAGGTCAGATCATTCGCGCTACAGACAGCAGTGGTACTGTTGAATTTACCGGAACAGTGGGGAAACATGTGGTTGGCTGCGTTATCCCGGACAATGAATGGCTGCCGACGAAGAAGGTCGCTATCATAAGCGCCGGCGAAGAGACCACTGTAACGATAACTCTGGTTCATCATGTAATGATAGAAGGTCGTTTTGAAATTCGGCGCATGAGCTTTGATGAGATTGTCGCAGCCGGTATCGACATATCGAAGCCCGAGAATCAATACTACGTAAAAGTTAACGTGGTCATCAAGTACGAGGCTAGCGAGGTTGAAACGTCATTCGCATATAACACCGTAACCGGGCACTCCACAGCCAGACCCATTATCTATAATAGCGGCGGAAACGGCGGCGGAGGCGGTGACCGGCAGATCATTCCGGCGGTCATCTGGCCTAGCGATACGTACGAGTTCTCACGGGAGCCGTCTGTGGCTTTACTCGATATCCCTGTTGGCGTGTCGAGCTTAAAGGAATTCTTCGATGTATATCTTCATATCATCAATAACGCCTCTGCAGAATTCAGTATGTTGGACAATGTTGTGACGCTCAATGTTCCGGATGGACTGTATCTGATGGACACATACGCATCTCAGCCGCACGAGACAGTCAACATCGCTGAGATCAAAGGTCAAACCACCGAGACGATCCGCTGGATCCTTCGGGGCGACGAGATCGGGACTTACTATCTCTCAGCAGATTATTCTGGTATTCTCTCTGAGTTCAATGAGCTGGTTACTACAAAGTTCATAGCAGAGGAGCCTATTGAGGTTTATGGCTTAAGCAATTTGAAGCTGACAGTAGCTGTTGCAGACGAGCTGGATCATGGTACCTTTTATTACAGCACTGCCCTTACTAACGAAGGTATAATCGATGTCTATTGTCCAGAGGTCGGTACAGGCGATGATTTGATTGAATCCTTGCTCTATAATAGTAGCAAGACGCTTCTCGGAGATTTGAATACTGACGAAAGCCTGTTGGGGAGACTTGGTATAACCGGAAGTGTTACCGGTTCGCCGACTGTAATGCCTCCCGGCTATAGTCTTGTACGCTATTACATGAACGTCGAGCAGACCTTGTACACAGAGAAAAAGCAGAAGCTTCTGGACTATTACTACACGGCAGAAAATTCCTATGGCTTGCAGGTTGAGATTGTGGAAAAACCATTAGCATACTTCAAAAATCATCTCAATGCTGATGTTAATGTAGTGGAGAAGGCAGATCTTACCTTCACGGATAACCAGAGCGCCTACGATTATCTCATGACCAATGAGAATTATCTCTATTGGAACATGTTCACTTCTCCTCAGGGCGAGGATCTGGCAATCGTCACAAACGGGCAGGAACAGATCTGGAGTATTTTGAAGATGATCGGTGGAACTGGCGACTTCAAGAACCTGGCGGGAGCAGACGATCAAGAACTGATTCAAGCTTTAATCTTACAGACACTTGAACTGAGTGTAGAGAAAGATAACAGCTACTCACTTTATTATTACCTCTTAGACTGGACAAAGGCAGTAAAGGAGTGGGCAAAAAATGAAGGACTCCCGGACACGGTAAATGTGGCTGCTGGTTGGGTCAAGAAAAACGCTGACAAATTTGCAGAAGATAAACTGGAGGAAATCGCAGAAGTCATAGGTAATTCTTTACCCCGCACATTTGAGTTGATTTATACAGAGTACAAATGGGAAATGTATAAAGCAGCTTTTGAGGGATACAGCCTAGACATGGAGACGTTTATTATCGAGAAGTGGGAGATTGAGATTCAAAAATACGAATACTATTCTCTCGAGATCTCCGAAACTGACCGGTCACAAATGCTTCATGAACTGTTCTCGAAAGACGGAGCAAAGAAGATCTGGAAAGCAGTTGGCGTTGGCCTGGATGTTGCCGAAAAAATTGTGAAGGCATGTGAGCAAACCTCAACAGACTTTGCGCTGTTTGTGGCCGCCCAAAGCAATATCACCAACATCAATCTCTTCCTTGATACCTTGATAAATTATGGAGGCGGCTTTGGCGATTCTGAGGCGGTTGTCATGCAGGCCAGGACGATCAGACGACACGCAAATGAGATGAATCTGGTTGGAAGCCTTGCTGAGCATTTATTGGATTCTGCTTTCTGGACAGGCATCAAAAAGCTTCAAAAGGATGCCATGAAAGACGTAGAGATCAGCCCTGAGATGATGGTTGCCAAGATAGCAATCAAGATCGGCGTAACAATCGGAGATAAAGTCTTTAATGTCAGTGAGCGTTTCGATATTGCGGACAATATTCGTTTTCTCTCCCATATGTCGACCTCGCTGCAGGAGGGTATAATCGCTTCGCGCAACGCGTATTTTTCGGACAGGAGTGAAGAGAACGCCGCCAGGTATATGCAGCTGCTGCTCTATCTTTTGAAAGTAAGAGAACTCGGTGAGTCTCAGGCTTGCAATTACGGTCGGAGTTATGAGGTTCTGGAGAATGTCATTGAAAACCGCGATCTGTTTTTTGCTGCTCGTCGCTTCTTGGGCGCAGAGGGGCTCACGACCTGGGTTGAATTGAGGGATTGCTCAGAAGATATTATTTCCAGGCTGCGTGTTCAGCTGTTCCGAAATCCTGTAGCAACAGATTTGTCGGCTTACGAAACACCGATTGTAACGTTTGATTACACAAAGGGACAAACCGCGCAGTTGTTTTCAAGTGAGTATGAGTACTCGCTCACGAATGGTGCCACCTGGATCCTATGTGATGGCCGCGCTGTTGCACCCGAGCAAAGCGACAGCATTCAGACACTCCTTGTCAGAAGAACAAATGCGAATCAAGGCTTGTCCGGATCTTGCATAATCTATCCCGCTCTCTATTTGAATAACAGCACCATTTCAGTCCGGCAGACTAAATCAGGTTATCGAATCGAGAGCCTCGATAGCAGTAGGCAATACGAGTACAGCTTTGACGCCGAAGAATACTCCAGGATTCCCAATGGCAGTTATTCGTATTCCTTTGCTGCTGAAGCGAGTCTGAGCACCGTATATATTCGCACGGTGGCAGATGCAAATCACTATGCTTCCCATCCATACAGAGCACCCATGTATCCTCTGGTCAATATCAACGTCAACCTGGACGGAGATGGGACCGTTTCCGGTGCCGGGGTGTATGAGTACGGCGAGGAAGCAATCCTAACAGCAACGGCGGCGACTGGCAGTATATTTGAGGGATGGTATGAAAAGGATGCCCTTTTGAGTCAGGAGTATGTTCTGCATGTTAAGGCGGAGACTCAGCGGGTTATTACGGCGAAGTTTTCCAAAACTGCATCCGGCTACACACTCGGTGATGTCAACAACGATGGGAAGATCAATGTTATTGATGCAAACATTGTCCGTAGGTTCGCGGCTAAACTAATTACCATTGAAGAAAGCGCGCTGATAGCCGCCGATGTAAACCATGACGGGAAGGTAAACATTATCGATGCAAATATGATTCGTCGATTTGCGGCCAAATTGATAAGCAAATTCCCAGCATAATCGGACTCGGCCCAATTCTATCATTGAGAGAAAGCTTCTCAAAGGCCTCCCACGGCGAGAACACTGCAAACCGTGGGAGGTCACCCAAAATCATTTCGTTATCAAAGGCCAAAACATATCTACGATGAATAGACTCAGCGTGAAGTTGATGTTTACATGGGCGTAGGAAGGAGAAAGAAATGTTAAATAAAGTAAGAACTATAAAAAATATACTGCCCAGCGTTCTTATTTTTGCACTAATAATATTTATCGGCTTCCCCGTCGCTCGAGCACAGTCTGTGCCGACAATGTCGTTGGGAAACGTGTACGATGCGCAGTACGGCGTTGCGTTAGAGATACCTGTGTCGATCTCGGACATGCCGGAATTGGCCATGATTCAGTTTTGCCTTCGATTTGATAGTGAAAAAATCACATACAGCAGTTTTCGCACAGGATCGTTACTCTCTGGTCAAGGGACTCCAACTATCAACAGCAATAATCCTGGCAAACTTTATTTTGTTTGGGATAGCACAGAGGCTCTGTCAGGATCAGGTCAAATCGGTACGTTTGTATTTACTGTGAATGCAGATACTGTGGGTAATACGGATGTCAGCATCGACATGGATGAAGAAATTGTTTTTGCAGATACAGCATACCATATCCTTAACCCCGAATTTGTTACAAGTAATATTGTAATATTTGACTTCTGCTTTCCAATTAATTTGACTGAGATTGAGGATGAAGCTTTCGTAGGCAGCAATGTTGGTTTTGTGCGCTTAAATGAAAGAATTAGTAAAATTGGAGCACGAGCTTTTGCTGGCTGCAAAAACTTATGCTATATTGTTATTCCAACCGATGCAATAATCGATAGATCTGCTTTTGATGGCATTGTAGGGTTAACAATTATTGGAATTAACGGAAGTGATGCTGAAATGATTGCACTCGAAAACGATTATACGTTTATTTCTCTTTCATGAGGTTTTGTACGACATTAGCCTTGAATCGATGAAAACATGGAGACGCTAATGAAGAAAAGACTATTTTATATTTTGATCATAGCAGCTGTTCTGTTTCCTTTTATTTTGCCGACAAGTGCTTTGGCGGAGGGGCCACGCCTCTTTTGTACAGCGGGTGATGTCAGTGAAGACAGTAGCTGTGATGTCGGGGTAGAGATAACGAGTGCTGAAGGCATTTCAATGATGCAGTTAACCTTATACTATGATCCGGAAAAGGTGGATTTCGTCGCGGCAGAAGCCGGAACACTTTTCTCTGGTAATCTTGCGCCTACGCTGAACACTGGGATTCCTGGCGAGATTGTCTTGACATGGGACTCCCTAAGGCCACTACAGGAAGGCGGAACTGTCTTGTTCTTACATATGCGCATACATGCAACGGAACCCGCTGAAATCAATTTTGGCGGTGAAGATGACGTGGTGCTTGCACGGGACGATTTTCAACCGCTTTCGGTCAGTTGCAGTGGTTGTGTAATTGGGAAACAGAGCCAACCGACACCAACTGCAAAACCAACGCAAACCCCCGTTGATGTACGAGTAACGCCGTCCTATGCAGCTGCACAGCCAACGCCGACCGCTGCTTCTGTACATCCGACGCCAACTCCTTCTACTGCAAAGTCAACGTCTGCTCCCACTGTTGCACAGTCGAAACCGACACCTGCCGTTGAACAGCCGACGGTGTCTCCTGTTACCTTACAGCCTACGCCGAGGCCTGCCGCTATACAAAGAGAGGAAGAAACGATCGTTACATATGAAGACGTCAGTGCCGATGAGAGTCAGGAACCTACAATGCAGGAGGAAACTTTTGCGCTTGAAAATGCTCATGAATCAGGCACCACACAGGCGGGTACGGCGATACCGACTAAACCGTCTCCTACGCCAGCTGCCACACGTTTGACCGGAGAATCCAACGGTTTGACGATGACGGAGACAAGCCTGTCTTTCGCTCCAGGTGAGAGTTTGATGCTAAGCATACAGGAGGACGAGCCTGTAGTTGGATGGTCCAGCAGCAACGAATACATTGCTACAGTGGACGACAACGGTTACGTCACAGCACATGAAGAAGGAACCGCGCTTATCACGGCCTTCAACGAGGACGGAACAACGTACGCAAGCTGTGCGGTAACAGTGAATATCGATGATCACGATATTTCTCAGACATCTTCTGTACAGGAAGGAAGCGCGCAGCCCATCGTGGTTCAGAAAGATGAGACCAAAACCAGTGATGATTCAACACACGTGGAGGAAATGAATACGTCCCAGGACATCACAACACAGGATGACTCACAACGGGATTCTGGTTTGTTAATAGTTCTAATTACTGCTGCTGTCGTTTGTTTCTTGACCGCGTCTCTCCTATTTAGAAATAACAGGCGATAGAATTAATCCTGAATTCGTGAAACTCGTTTGCAGAAAATTGCTCAATCCCTTATACTGCAAAGGTTTTAACCGTGTTCTACAATTCACCCATTGGGTGAAAGGAGCAAAACCCGCAATCCGTTATGCCGCAAGGCAGTTGAGCCTTTTCAATTCTGAGTTTCACGGATTCAGGTTAATTATAATACGTTGGGAGATAACCATGAAGATCCGTCATCTTATTTCTATATTCAGTGCTGTTCTTTTTTTCCTTCTGCCGCAAACAGCTATAGCAGCAGAGTTAGATCTGCCGGATTCTGTAAAAAGAATTGAGAGCGAGGCATTCGTCGGGGTTGATTTTGATTATATAAGATTTCCGGAAACAATTGAGAACATTGAGAACGATGTCTTCAACGATACGTCTTTTGTGGCTATCATTACGAAAGATTCTTATGCGAAAGAATGGTGCATGGATCACCGTGTTACCTATAAGCAAGAATCGGCTCCATCAACAATTCTGTACTTTGCTGAAAATGCTGAAAACTTTGCTTTTTCTAGCCTGAACGGCTATGAAGAGAACCCAGAATATCGTATGGCACATAACATATATTCAGATCCTGTTTTATCTGCTACGTCAGGGAAGTTTTCTGCTTTCTCCATTGACTTTCAGGCACAAGATGTTCCTTTATGCACATATTGGGCCCTGTGTAACTGGGGGATGGATGTTTCTTCGCTCAGCAGCTATTATACCGTAACGGACTCTGGCGGTGCATATGCTGGGCTGCAAATGACCGAAAACGGTCCAATGGGTATAATGTCTTTCTGGGAAATACATTATCAGGATGCATCAGGTGCAGACAGAGTTTTGAATGCCAGAAGGGTTTATCCAGATGGAGCAGAGAGTTATTTTGGAGGAGAAGGTGACGGGACTAATTATATTGGCGAATTTGGCTGGGAATCCAACCATTGGTATCGTATGCTACTGCGCTGCTATGATTTAGAGGACGGAAATACAATGGTGGAACAGTGGGTTATGGATCTGGACACAGCAGAATGGACGCTACTTAGTAGCTTTAACACCGGTCTTCAGCATTCGTTCTTTGTTGGATCAATGTCCCAATTCATGGAAAACTATTATTATGAATTCAGCAATGAGTTCAGAAGCTTTCAATATAAGAATATATGGGTCAAGGAATATGGCACGAATATCTGGTGGCCTCTCACACAGTTCTGGCTGAGTACTGACACTTGGTTGGATAATAAAAAAGGATACTACGCTTTTGGGGCTTCCGATTCAACATTATGGGGTGCCACCTGTGGATTTGGCCCTGACATTATAAAAACGAAACCAAATCAGACAACCAGCCATATTTATTCCATCCCTGTTGGCATTATGCCGACTGAGCCCAATTGACGCCACAGAAAGCTATGAGTTTGCAACCGCGCTTTTCGTATCCTTATGTGCACTGTGACGAACATATAACCAGAGCATTGTTTTTCAATTCATGGTTTCAGTTTGCCTAACCAGATGGAGATATTTGAAGCCGCGCAGAAGATTCGGCAGGAGCGCACCAACATTGACAGGGATGAAGTGGGGAGAGCGCACAGGAAGACGAAGAAGTATTCTGCGGCGAAGATGGACGGGACGATTCAGATGGTGGAGGAAGAATAGCTTCCTCAAAACCATCGTGTAAGAAAACGGGGCAAAAGGAGCCATCAATGATCAAATATCTTCAACTTGCTAGCGGTAGTTCCTTGTGGCACGGACTGGATTATTTCAAGGAAAAGCGAGTCCAGGCATTTGTGACCACCGACGTTGGATACGAGGGAGTCATCCGAGGCACTGATATCTACCACGTAAGTATCAATATTGCCAATCCGCGGCGTTCAACGTGTGACTGCCCCTTCGCTAAAGGGCGGCGCGTTATATGCAAGCACATGGTCGCACTGCTATTCA
>Ga0247609_10003391_pt1 | contig 16199 bp, 13 predicted proteins | sample 172DNAGHGlowgp2_FD_193487 | JGI IMG/M metagenome (GOLD analysis project Ga0247609, IMG submission 193487) | Sheep rumen microbial communities from Palmerston North, Manawatu-Wanganui, New Zealand - 1728 DNA GHGlow gp2 | ecosystem: Host-associated > Mammals > Digestive system > Stomach > Rumen ...
AGAAATCCTGTACTGATCCTTATCTGCAGCATGCCTGGGTTTCTGTATGCATTGATATATTAACGCGCAACGTTGCCCGTGCGGAATTTGAAATTAAAAAAAATGGAAAGCCTGAAAAAGATTCAAGGCTTGTGAAATTGTTCCGCTACCCTAACAAGGCTACGAGCCGTTTTGATTTGTGGAAGCAGACCTGCGCCTGGTGGAGTTTAGATGGCGAAGCGTTCTGGTGGTTCGGTGAAAACTACTGCTGCGGGATTCCTGATGAAATCTTTATTTTAAATCCTCGTAACATGCAGCATGTAGTTGAAGATGGGAAAGTTATTAAATGGGTTTACACCGAAGGTGGCAATGGTAAACCGTATATCATTCTGCCTGACGAGCTCATTCATTTTAAGGACTGGAATCCGTGGAATGAATATCGGGGTGTAAGTCCATTAGTGAGTTTGGGTCTTGAGGTTGAACAGGATTTGCTGGCGGCAAAACAAAATTCGGGACTGTTGAAGGAAGGTGGAGTTCCTAAAGGGCTTCTTAAGACAGACCAGGTATTGACCGAAGCGGAGGCAGAAATTCTTGCTAGAACCTGGGACAGGAAATACGGGCGCGGTATGAAAAACCGAGTAGCTGTGTTGGGTAAAGGTACGGAGTATCAGCCTCTGACATTCAGCCCTGATGTTCTGAAGCTTTACGACATGAAATCGTGGAACCTGTATACTCTCCTGGCAAAGTACGGTATTCCCCCAAGAGTAGCAAATATACAGGATTCAAAAAGTTCCTTAAGCGGCACGGACACAGAGAGCCAGCACCGTGCATTCTGGAATTTTACCCTCATTCCGCTTCTGAGAAATTTTGAACAAATCTTGGAAGTACAGTTTTTCCGTAGGTTTAACTTGCAGGAGACCGGCGAGTTTAATCTAAATTCCATACCCGAGCTGCAGGAATCGGAGGATGCACAAAGCAATCGGGACATCGCTGAAATTAATGCCGGGCTCAAGACAATCAATGATGTTCTTAGGGCACGGGGAGAACAAGAGAAACCGTGGGGCGATATCTGGTACAAGCCTTCTTCCCTGACGGCCATTAATTCTGATTCTATCATTGGAGATTAAAAGCTAATGAAAAAAGTAATGATCGCAACAATTGACGCTTACACTAAAGAAATTATTCGAAACTGTGTTACACAGGCATTGCCTAGAGTAGAGATTATTGATGTCACAACTGATGAAGATATTTTGTATCACATCAAGAGTGCTGAAGATGACATTATCTTTTTTGACAAGTATTTTTTGAGCTATGTTTTAAGATTCAAAATTATGACTTTACGGGCAATAAGTAAAAATCTGCGTATCTATTTTTGTGAAACTGGCGAGTGCTCAAGATATTTTGGGCTGCGTCTATTTAAACTTGGTGTTGATGGATTTGTTGCAAACATTGATAACCGTCAAAACTTTATCCAGAAAATCCGGATTATAACCGGTGCTCACAGATTATTTCCAGATGAAGTAATTGAAAGCATAGAGGCAAATGAACATCTGCTTGAAAACAAATGCTGTGGCGAAGTAACTGAGCTTGAATTTGCGATTGGCATTAAGCTTGGTCAGGGTAAAAGCATGAAGGAAATCAGTGATGAATTAAACACATCTGTGAATGCTGTAGGCAATCATATTCACTGGCTGAAAAAGAAAATCGGCTACAAGAGTATGAATGACTTTACACTTCTTAATCAACAGATGGAAAGAATGCACATAAGGAGCTGGGCATGTTAGTAAAAATCGATGGTATTACAAACAAAGAGTTTTCAAAGGACAACAACCTTTTCTTAAAATTTCTGCGTGAGAACACCTGCTCCGGGAAAGTTACTCCCGAAGTAGAAGTTTTCAAAGGCGCAGAGCTTTCTAGGGAAACCTTTCACTGGGTTATGTCTACTTTTGATACTGACCGCGATTTTGAAAAGGTGGACCAGGCCGGATGGGATTTGAAAAACTATCTGGCAAATCCTGTTGTGTTATGGAGCCATGATTACAGTATTCCTGCAATCGGCGTTGCAAAGAATGTAAAGGCTGACATGAGCCTTGAAGGTGACATTATGTTCAACGACAAGGATTTTGACGAGTTTGGCTGGAGCATCGGGCAGCGCGTAAAGGCCGGAGTGCTTAGCTGTGGTTCTGTAGGCTTTCGGGTTGATGAGGTTGAATTCCTGGATGCGGCTGACCGCGACTGTGATTTGATTTTCAGGAAGCAGGAGCTTTTAGAGTTTTCTATCTGCTGTGTACCTTCAAATCCATTTGCGAATGTGAAGCTTACAAAAAGTCAGAAAAAAGGAAGTCCTCTTTCTTTTTATGACAGGATTTGCGCTGGCTTACAGGTCAGAGCTTAGGTAAAAGATTGCCGGAGCAATTCCGGCATTGATAAATAAAAACGGAACCGCAACCCAACTACCAATTGACTGCGGTTCCGTTATTCAAGCGAAGAACAAAAAAGGAGGTTCTACTTGAACGAGGTTATTATAGGCTTGCAGCAGAAATTAAACAATATGAAAAGCCTGGTACCAACCGAAGCTGCAACACCGGAACAGGTTTCTAAATACTTCAATGAAACTGAAGAACTCATTGACGGTATTCTGAAAATGGCAGACAGTCAGCAGACTGCATCTACATCAGAGCTCGAAGGAATCAAGGATTCCATCAAGGAACTCAGAAATCTTTTGAGAAAGTCTGATGCCGAAATGAAGCCTTTGACTTACCGTGATGTCTGCTACAATCTTGGAAAAGCTTTGTGCGCAGCCTGGAACAAGGATGCACAGACACTTGGAGAACTCAAGTTCTGTCCTAACATCAGAGCTGAAAAGTGGAACAATCCAAAGGACTTCTCCTGGGAGACTGGAAAAGGCTTTGTTCCTTCAAAAGCAGTTCTCGGAGAACCAATCGGAAATCTTGCAAACAATGACCAGTACCTTATCAATCCGATTTACGAAGAGACAATCATGCAGGAAGCTGCAAAGCAGTCTATGATGATGAACCTGGTAACTCACCGCCCTATGAGTGGACCTTCAATCTTCATTCCTGAAAGAGACCGCGGCGGAATTGAGCTTAAATGGCTTACCGCTTACGGACAGAAAATTGATGCAACAAAATCAAACATGCCGACAAGAACAGAGCTCAAAGCCTACACTCTTGCAGGCTATGTTCCATTCTTTGACGAGTTTGGTGAAGATGTATTTGTTGATTTGGGTAAAATGTTCCTTGAAGATTTCTGTGAAGCTTACGGCCAGGAGTTTGACCGCCAGTGTCTTGTCGCTGACGATGACCCATTCACCGGAGCCATCAACATGGCAAACGCAGAAGTGCACGCAGCTTCAAGCGCAGCAATTGCGGACCTGACTTATCAGGACTTTAGAGCTGCAGAGCTCAAAATTGAACCAGAAGAAAGAAAATACTGCAAATGGTTTATGAACGAAACAGTTTTAAATCACATTACAAACATACAGGACGACAACGGAAATCCAATCTGGCGTAAGCCATGGGAAGGAATGCCAGGCCGCCTTGATGGTTACGATGTAATTGAAAGCAGACTTCTTCCACAGTTTGCCGACATCGCAGCCGACACAACCTTTGCCATCTTCATGAATCCAAAGCGCATTATACATGGCAACCGCAAAGGAATTGAAATCAAACGCTTTGACGAAACAACAGAGAGCCTGGAATATGGTGAACTCTTTATGAGATTCAGAAAGCGTGACGGTTTCCTCGTTACCCGCCCTGCAAAGAATATGGTACTTCTGAAAACCGCAGAAGAATAACCCGTGCACACAGCGTGACCCGCGCAGTCAGCTTCCAGACAACAAAATCGGAGAGAGTTTGGAGGCTGATTACAAGCGGAAGGAATTAAAACTTATGAAACCATTCCCTTTTGAAGAACTCCAGAAGATACTGGAATTAAAAGATACAGAAATAGAAACAGATGAACTCATATTTAATTCTACTCTTACACAAGTAGAAAAGATACTAAGATTTTCTCTTGAGGACAGAAACTACAACGAGCTGCAAACAGTAAAAGACCATGTTGTTTATACAGACTATGACCACATAACAGAAATGGTAAACATAACAGATATGAACACAAAAGAGCATGTACCTAACTGCATAATAGACGGAAGAAAAATCTTCTTACTTTCTGCAGAATATGAAAACCATGTTTTGTTTCTGAATTACAATGCAGGCTTTACACCAGAAACTTTACCGGCTGATTTGAAAGAAACAATCATTAAACTCTTTCTGATAAAAAAGAAAGAGTTTATAAAACAAAGAAATCACGAAGATAACCCAAGCTTTGAAATGCCTAAGGACATTACAAATGTAATTGATTTATATAGAAGAAAATCACTGTAATGAATAACTTTGAAAGTGTTTACAAAGAACTAGAAAACCTGTTTATAAACAAACTCCCTGACTACATAGAAAAGATAAATGTAGAACACAATGACGGAATTATAATTAAACCATTTGAAAACACAAAGCTGGAAGAAAACTGTATAATCCTTCCGTCCTTCAGCTTTGCTTTAGAACAGGCTGAGTATGAAGAAAAAGACAGAATAATTGAAAACACAATTTATGAAATAAGCATCGAAATAAAACTCCACCCTAACACAGATAAACAAACAATTATATTTTTCAGGTATGCAGAGGCCATAAACATGACGATAAAAGATAGTGAAAGCTGGCAGGACTGCAGAATAACGAACATCAAGGGGAAGAAAATAATTATACGAATAACTGTGTGAGGTTCAAATGAATTATGACAAGAAGCTTGCAAAATATGCAAAGCAACTGAGAAATCCAAAATACTATGACAAAATTTCGGATATAATTGATAAAGCATACAAAGAAAACTATGAGTTCAAACAATTCAGTCTGCATGATTTGGAATACCTTACCGGAGAAATAGAAGCCTACTACGAAGCAATAACGACAAACGAAGAACACGAAAGAATGGTAAAATTCTGCAACTCATATTGGATTGTAGTAAGCGATAAAAACTATGTAATGGGCTACACGGAACATTTACTGGTAGCAATCCACTTTATAATGAAATCCTACATCACGCTTTTCTTTTCAAGAATAAGACAAACATTCGATCCTACAATAATCATTGATTTTGAACATGTAAACAAAGATTTGTATCTATGCCACGGTGGATTAAAAGCTGCTGAGTTCTTAGGATGTGATTTTTTAGATTTGAGTGAAAAGATGGTGGAATTAAATTAACCTTTTATTTCAAGGAATGGATCTACGGATTCTTCAAGCCATTGGATTATCTGGTCTTTTACAGCTTCAATTTTCTGATGTGAGCCTTTTCCTCTTATAGCACATTCCCAGACAAAACAAACTCGCCAACATTGTTCCTGATAATATTTTAAGTTTTCTGCATCTCGTTTCTTATTATTTTCAAACTTCTTTTTCCAAAACTCCTGATTAGACTTTGGAAAAACATAATATTTACACCCTTCATGAGCATGCCAAAAGCAGCCATTTATAAAAATTACAGCATAATATTTAGGAAAAATAAGATCTGGTTTACCTGGATAACGTTTATCACAGATTCTATAACGAAAACCAGCCTTGAATAGTGCCGAACGAATCTGTTTTTCAGGCTTTGTATTCTTAGATTTGATATGAGACATGTTTTTATGACGATCTTCTGTTGATAAAAAATCCATATCCTAATTATAACATATTTTATATATTACTTATAAATAACAGGTGATTTTTTTAAATTTTGAGTGTATAATAGGAAAGTTATATTGTATAAAAAAAAATGGTGGCTGGGATATTAAAAATGGGAAAATCAAAGAAAGAAACTTTCAATTTTATTGATTTATTTGCTGGATGCGGTGGATTAAGTGAAGGTTTCTATAAAGAAGGTTATAAAGCTCTTTTACATTTAGAAATAGACCCAGCTGCATGTAAAACTCTTCGTACCCGAATGAAACATTATAAATATACAGAAGAAGAAATTGATAAAGCTGTTTTATGTGATGATATAACACGAGAAGGAATAATCGAAGAGATTGAATCAAGACTAACAGATAAGGTAGATATTATTATTGGAGGACCGCCTTGCCAGGCATTTTCAACACAAGGACGTGCTCAAGATCCAAATTCGATGAGAGATGATCCTCGTAATTTTCTTTTTGAAAACTATTTGCAAATTCTGAATTATTTCAAACCTAAGTTTTTTATTTTTGAAAATGTTCGTGGAATGCTTACAGCAAAACCAACTGGAATAAAAATTTTTGACATCATTATTTCCGAAATGAGTAAAACTTACAAGGTTTGTAATAATCCAAAGACAATATTACTTAATGCTGCTGATTATGGAGTACCTCAAATAAGGCAAAGGGTTATCCTAATTGGTGTTAGAAAAGATTTAGACATAGAACCAGAAGAAATATATGCTAGAATTAATAAAACCCATAGTGATAATCCTGCAGATGGACTTTCACCATATGTAACGGTTCGTCAAGCTATTTCTGATTTGCCACATATTCAAGCGGGAGAGGGTTCTGATATATGGACTTTTGCCGAATATACTCATATAAATATGAATGAATATATTTCAAGATTAAGAGATAGGCAATTTGGATTTATTTATAATCATAAAGCACGAATTCACAATGAAAATGATAGAGAACGTTATCGAATATTAAGTGCTCATGGCAATTGGCAATTAAAAGATTTACAAAACGTGAGACCAGATTTAATTAATCATGATCCAAAACATTTTGGAAATAGATACACAGTTCAAGAATGGGATAAACCTGCAAAAACTATTTGTGCTCATTTATATAAAGATGGAAACCTTTTTATTCATCCAGATCCTGAACAAGCTAGAACTTTTACAGTACGAGAAGCTGCAAGAGTTCAATCATTCCCTGACGATTTCTTTTTTGAAGGTTCAAGAACTGAACAATTTAAGCAAGTTGGAAATGCAGTACCACCATTAATGGCTCAATCATTTGCACATACACTCAAACAGTTTTTACAGGAGCAAAAATAATTTATGTATAACTTTATAGATTTGTTTTGTGGTGCAGGTGGTTTTTCTACAGGTCTTGAACTAGCAGGATTTAACTGTATTGGGGGAATTGATAATGTAGATGTAATTGTACAAACACATGCTTTAAACCATAAAAATTCAAAATCAATTTGTGGAGATATAAGAGAAATACCTCCTGAAAGGTTTTCAGAAATAATAGGAGCTCAAAAAGTAGATGTTATTATTGGAGGGCCTCCATGCCCAACATTTTCTACTATTGGAGATGCTAAAATACGTTCTGTTACAGGTAAGCCTACAGAAGAAGACCCAAGAAATCAATTATTTCTTGAATACTTAAAATATGTAGATTTCTTTAGACCGGAAATTTTTGTAATTGAAAATGTTCCTAACTTTATTACAAAATATAAAGGAAAAATTTTTAATACGGCTGTTGAAATAATTGAATCAATTGGAAAAGAAGAAAACAATGGAATTGGTTTATATGAAGTTGTAAAACCTGTACAGGTATTAAACAGTGTTTATTATGGTGTTCCACAAACAAGAAAAAGAATGATATTAGTTGCTCATAAAAGAAATTCTAAAAAATTTGAATACCCAAAACCAACACATTATTTTGATCAAGACGATAAAACTAATCTTAAGCATTTTGTAACTGTAGGAGATGCAATTGGGGATTTGCCTAAAATAACAGATAATTGGCGAATCTCAGATGTTGAATATTCAAAAAATGATAATCTTTCTGATTACCAAAAAATAATGCGTACAAATAACAACTCAAACATTGTTTCTAATAATATTTGTCGTATGTCAAATGATAGAGCAAAACAGGTATTTCCTCATATGGCACAGGGAAGTATTTATATGGATTTACCACCAGAAATTAGACAAATATTGCCTTTCAGAGAAGATATATTTAGAGATAGATTAAAAAGATTGATGAATGACCAACCATCATGGACAGTTCTTGCTCATATAGGTATGGATGGATATATGTATATTCATCCAACTGAAAACAGAACCCTATCTGTAAGAGAAGCGGCAAGAATTCAATCTTTTCCTGATGATTTTAAATTTGTTGGTAATCAACAAGAAACATATGTACAAGTTGGAAATGCTGTACCACCCCTTTTAGGAAAAGCAATTGGGGAAAGTATAATGAAATATTTAACAGAGGAGTAATTCTATGGAAATGATGGTTATTAAATTCAGAACAAATGATTTACATCCAAGTCTTGGAAAACAAATTGAGTTCAACCCGACTGTAATCAAAGATTTTTTTAAATTTACAGAAGATGTTGAAAATACAACTTTTGTTTATAAATCAAATAAGAAGGATGATCCTCTTAACAATACTTCTATAAAGGTAATACTGAAAAAAAGTCCAGCTCGTGGAGACTATAAAGTATATCAAAATGATGATGGAAGTTTATTCTTAAAAAATTTTTTACTTAATAATTTAGGGTTATCAGAAAATAACATTGATGACTATTTGGCAATCAGAAAAAAAAATAAATCAAACTATGATTTTTCATATATACAAGCAGAATCCGAAATTGGGCAGTTTTTTAAAATGAATAGTTTGGGAACAGATGGCGGAAGTATAATACATGGTGATATAAAAATAGAAAGCATTATTAAAACTTATAACCGTATAATTTTTGGGGCACCAGGAACCGGAAAAAGTCATAAACTTGAACAGGAATCTTTTATATTTACAAAACAAGAATCTATAAAAACTGATATAACACAACAAATAAAAGATGAAATATCTTCTGTAATAAAATTAAGCGGAAAATTAAATTTCTTAGGAGCTATTGGTATAAAATATGCTGATTATTTAAAAGGAAAAACTAGAAAACAATTAAGTACAGAATTAAATATATCAAGCGATGAATTATATATTGGTTCTCGTGCTAAGGATTTAGCCGAAAAAATCAAAGTAAATGAAGAAGAAGAAGATAAAGAAGAACAAATTAAAGCTCTTGTAAAAGAAGCTCAAGAAGGAGACAACCTTTTACAAAATCTAATGGCAATAGGTATGAAATTTTCTGATTACTTATCAGAAAATACAATGGGAGATCTTAAACAAACCTACGGATTAACTTCGGATGCACAAATGTGGTGGTTATACCGAGGAACACAAGCTATTCAAGTTTTAAATCAGGAACCAAATAAACAACCTATAAAATACCTAGAAAGAGTTACATTCCATCCTAACTATAGTTTTGCTCAATTTGTAGGAACTTATAAACCGATAAAATCTAATCTGAACCCAGAAGATATAACTTATGAATATGTTCCTGGGCCATTTATGAGAATTTATGTAAATGCAAAAAAGAATCCAGATAAAAAGTTTTTACTTCTGATAGAAGAAATAAATCGTGCAAATGTTGCAGCTGTATTTGGTGATATATTCCAACTTCTTGATAGAAAGATTGATGGTACAAGTGAGTATCCGATTACTGCTAGTGAAGATCAGAAACGATATCTGGAAAGTTATGGTATTAATGAAACAGAAATCTCAATTCCATCCAATATGTATATCTGGGCAACAATGAACAGTGCAGACCAAGGTGTTCTTCCAATGGATGCAGCTTTCAAACGCAGATGGGAATTTGAATACATTAATATTGATGATGGAGAATCAGATATTAAAGGAGTAACAATTCCTGTTCCAAATGGAATTAATGAAGATAATACAATTAATTATGTTGATATTGAATGGAATAAATTAAGGAAAGCAATCAATGAACAATTAAAGACAGTTTCTGGAGTAAATGAAGATAAATTACTAGGACCTTTCTTTATTGGTGATAAAATTAAGCTTAAAAATGCCGTTCAAGATAAAGAACAATTCTGTAAATCTTTTAAGAGTAAAATTCTTATGTATCTTTTTGAAGATGTAGTTAAAATGCAGCCAGGTGAATTGTTTGATTCTAAAGAAGGTATTAACGTTCATTATTCAGATATTTGCAAAGACTATGATACTAAAGGATTAAGAATCTTTGTAAATGCTGTTTATGACCAGTTTTCTGAATTTAACGGAGAAGCTTAATAAGTGAAAATAAAGCATCAGAGAATCTATTCTGCTTTTTTTAGGGAAACAAAAACATTCTATAAAATCGAAGATTTGAAAAAGCTTCTTAAATCTTCCGATTCAAAAGAAATTACATTAGAACATGCAAACGAGATTTACCAGAAACTTTTAGATGAAAATGTAATTAAATCCTGTACAAAAAAGCAGTTTGATTTAAACGAATTGAATGAAGAAGACGTCGCAAAAAAAGAAGAAGCAGACCCCACAATTATTAATAATAATGACAAAGGTTTTTTCTTCCGATTTGTAGGTGTTGTTTATATTGATGACTGTATCTTAAAAATATATCCTAAATATATAAACTTAAATGGAGAAAAAACTGCTTCGGCAGAGGATTATAATAAAGCTACTGACAAAGAAAAAGAATCTGTTCAGAAGCATTTTTCTCAAACACTTAAAGTTATTCGAAAAATAAGCAAAGATTCACAGAATGTAAGCCTCAATAATCAGAACAAAGATAAGTACAATCATATTGCCATGCAGATTTTCCTTCTGGAAGATTATTATAGAAACGGACTTTATAATAATATAGAAACTATTATAGAGACAAATGGCGAAGGTGAAATTGATTACGATAAAACTATAAATGAAACAAACGCAATCATAAAAAAACGAAAACCTTATTATGTTGAATTACAGACAATAAATACCAGAAGTAATGATTTTGATTACTTTAAACTTTTGCATGAAAGTATTCTTTGTGAATGTTCAAAAACATTAAGAGATACAAGTCTTCTTGAATATCTTGGTATGATTCCTTGTGAACTCACAGGAATGGAGTTATCAAGCTTTGGTGATTTGAATTATATAAAATATCGTTTACAACAGGAAATAAGGACACAATTTGTTACAAGAAAAAGAAATCAGCTTATTTCACTTTTAACTTATATTACAGAGTCGACAAGTCATAAACAGTCTAATTCTTTAAAGCTTTTTGGATCTTATCATTTTGAACATATTTGGGAAGTTGTTTGTAAAGCTGTATTTAATGATTTATATAATAATGAATACAGAATTGGAAAATCCGGTTTGAAACCTAATCCTTCAATTTATCAAATGACAAAGGTAGGAATACTAAACGAAAACACAAATCCGGAAAGAATCAATAAAAAATCAAACTTCAAAGATTTAATTGAGAAAGTTGAATGGAATATGAATGGTATTCCATATAAACCTGATGGTAATCTTACTCCTGATTTAATTTGTATTGATGATAAACAAAAGTTTTATGTTCTTGATGCCAAATATTATGTAGTAAAGACAGATGAAGAAACAAAACAGATTCAAAATAATCCAGGTATACAGGATGTTCTAAAACAATTTGCTTATGAAAGAGCTTATAGCAATTTCTTAAAAGATTATCTGTTTACTCATACCCTGAATGCGTTTATTATGCCTTCAAAATTTTCTGACTGGAATAAAGAAGATGGTGTTATTTCATATCATAAAGGCTTTGTAAATTATAAATTAATGCAAAATAGTTCGTATGAAAGTCTCGGCCCAATACAAGTTCTGGAAACTGTTCCTGATTTTTTATTTAGTAATTATTTACAAGGAAAAATATGTTTGAACGAACTGACAAACTATCTTATGGACAAAAATCTTTTACATGCTATTAACAGACATAAGAACAGTGACGGACAAGATTACGGACTAATTTTAATTGGGCATATAAGGACAGAATACTACACACAAATTAAAAACAAAAAAGTATTTGATTTCTATTTTTATGATAAAGATAAATATCAGACTATAGCTGTTCACCCTGAAATTATGAATTGTTCTCATTTTATTGGTTATGATTTTGATAATAAAACTGGAACTGTAATAAAGGGAACCGTAATACCTACTATAAAGAAATTAAAAGGCTCTGAACTTAGAAAGCAACTTGAAGATAAAGGCATTAGAAAAGACACTGATGATATGCCTAGTTACTACTGCATCACTATCGAAAATGCAGAATGCATATCATATTCAGAAAAGCAATTTGAACGATTAAAGAATATTATTGATGATGGTCGCGGTAATTTCTTATTAGATGATTACGCACCAAAGGTAATTGATAATGAGTAAACATGTACAATACGGTAAAACATTAGGAATCTTCTACGATGCTTACAGAAAGTTCTGTAAAGAAAACTCACCAGACGGAAAACCAAATTCTGAAACACCTGAAATGTTCCGTCAGTGGTTTATTTCTAATTTTGTTGCAAGCATGGATGATGCAACTTGCTGCCAATTATTTCTTAGAGATCTGAATCACGAACTTACTCATATTTATTTAAAAGATGAAAACCTTATGGACTTTTTTAAAGCTGTAGAAATTCGTGATTTAGATGGAATTAAAACTTACATCAAAGATAACGGTTCTAGCGTTGTATTAAATAATGATGACCAGCTTGAAAATCTTACCACCGGAATTAACTTTGGAATTTGCTTGCATATTCCTAAAAAATCACAGGGCTACGTTTTTGCCTACTCTCTCTATGATATTTCAAATGAACTTCGTATTTTCGTAAATCACGGAATGGAACAATATCATATTTCAAGTAATGAAATTGAAGATAAAAAATCTATTGTTTATACAGACCAGGAAATGAATGAAATTACGAAGCTTGCGATAAATCTTCTTTCGTACATTTATTGTTTTCCTGATTGCCTTGTTGATGGCGCTCCGCATGATGTAAAAACAGAGAATAATCACTATCTAAATACATCAGATAAAGTTATAGATGTAACTGAAAAAGCTGCAGCCGGTGTTGTAATTCCACATTTCAGACGTGGTTATTTCAAACGATTAAATAGCGACTTTTATAAAAATAAAAAGGGACAAATTGTCTTCGTTCATGAAACTATTGTTAATGGTATAGCTAAGACATTGGAGGAAAAATAATATTTCTTTTATAACTAAGTAATGTTATAATAGATTATATATTTAGGTGGAATAAAATGGATATTTTAGATGATTTGATAGACAAATATTATGATAAGTTTGTAGGACTTCCAAATAATAAACATATTGTCAGAAATGGTCATATAGATGATGCATTTGAATTGGTTGTTCTAGAAACTCTTTATGGGTCAGAAAAAGAAATTAATTTGTCAAATTATAGTATGTCTGATCTAGAAAGAATATCATCATATATTGTTCCACCAAAGGATAACGGTGTTGATATTGTTATTGAACATGAAAGTGCAGATGGAAGTACATTTGATTTTGTTCAAGTAAAGAACTCAGAATTAAGACCACTTGATTTACAAAAAGAAATCCACTATATGGAAGAATCAGTTAATACTTTTCTAAAGAAACCTGCTGACATTGGTGAAAACTTACGCACTGTTCTGCAAGAACTAGGTTTCTCAAAAGAAGACAAAGAAAATTGTAAATTTATATTAGTACATAGAGGTGATACGAATTATTTCAATGGTCAAGAAAAAAATGAACAAATAATAACCGGTAATGAATTAAAAATCTTACGAAGTAACTCTGAAACTAATATTCCAAAAGTACCAGAAGAAGTTTTATCATCTGATAGTTTTAGTAATTTTATAGAATATAATCAATCAACAAAAGAACCTGCTATTATTTTTAATCTTTGTGGATATGATTTAGCAAAACTCGCATTAAAATACACAAATTCATTCATTGGAAGAAACATTCTTTTTGGACAAAACTTAAGAGAATCAATTAATCAAAAGAAATCTGAAACATATTCAGGTATGGAAAGAACTATTAGAGATGAACCAGAACGTTTCTGGTTTTACAACAATGGAGTAACCTTACTAGTTGAGGATTATGATGCTAAGCGACTTCCAAATAACACTGTAGATAGTATTATATTAAAAAGATTTTCTATTATTAATGGAGCACAGACAACTAGTGCATTAGGTGAATTTCTTAAAAACGCAAATTTAAATGAAAATGAAGAAGATATAGAAAAATTAAAAAAGGTATTTGTTCTTGCTCGAGTATTAAAAGTAAATGATGCAAAATTTGCAGGAAATATCGCTGTTTTTAATAATACACAAAATCCAATAACAACTAGAGATATGGCATCTCAACGGCCAGAACAAATAGAATTATATAATAAATTAATTAATGGTGATGAACCTCATATTTATTCAGAATATAGAAGAGGTGCATCTGTACCAAATTATATTAAGTTATTTAAGCATCAGAAAACTACTAATGAAGAATTAGCACAATTAGCATTTGCTGGTTTCTTTAGAGAACCATTTACTGCAAAAGATAAAAAGGCTTCAATATTTAAAACTGATTTTTCTCCTGATAATGAATACCTAATAAACGAATATTATCATCGAATCTTTTGTAATATTGAAGGGCATAAATTTGGCAAAGGAATTCTTTTTGAAAAAACAAAAGAAGAAATAAATGAATTACTCTTTGTTCAATATTTATATAAAGAAAGTAAAAAAGATCTTATTAAAATTTATAATCAGCAGATAAAACTCTCTGAAGAAAATGGAAATGTGGATTTAGCCGAACAAGCAAAAAGATTTAAAGCTGTTTGTAATGTTTGTGCTATCTATTGTATTACATACTATTATTCATTAAAAAAAGCTTTTTCCAAACAAACTTTTATAATGATTTATGATTATGGAAAATTTTATAAAGATAAACTTTATGCGACTCAAGTTATACAAGCTTTCAGAGATTTATTTTTAATGGAAACTATTAAGATTATTAATAATCTTGCTGGAACTTATTCTTTAAATACATGGATAAGAGATAAAAAAAGTGCAGATGCTTTTTCAAAACAGATTGAAACAGAAGTACTTACAGACTTACAATTACATACTAAATATGAAAAATATATAAATGATTTTAAAGTATAAATAATTATAGTAAATAAGATACACCTTCTTACACAGATTAAAATTTTATACTAATGTGAATAATGAAATAATTTTGAATAAAACTTTAGGTTGACCATCACCTATGTTTTCTGATTTTTTATAAGTATAAAACAGAGAAAATTATTTTTATATGAATGAATTAATTGTTAATTGTCTAGTTAAAAAAATAGGAGACTAATTGAACAATGATATCTTTATTTTATGATGAAACTGCGACTGAAAAACAAGATCTTGTAGGATATGGATGCCTATCTGCAGATGAGAAAACTGCCGATATAGTAATTAACGAAGCATTACAAAATTTAAAAAATGATCCTGATTTTGATGATAAAGATAAAACAACATTAGCAAGAGGTTATTTTCATGCCTGTGATGATTCTAAAAATGCTCATTCTCACTTATGTAATAGTATCCGCAAAAATCTAAAAGGTAATTTTACAAGTTTCTTTTATAAAACAAAAAATAAAACCGATTTAGAATTATTATTTAAATACACTCAAGATAGCATTGGAGTTTCAACCCTTTTTGCAACTAGAGAAGAAATAAATGTTAGTTTTGAATGTAGAAATAATAAAACAGAACAAGCTTTCAGAAAATGGTATGAAAATTTAATAAATAAATTATTCCCAAATTTATTTGAAAATCCTAAAATTGAATTATGTTTTCCTAAAACAAATTTTTTTGTTCATAAGAAACAAAATTCTATTGGACAAATTTGTGATTTCTTATTATGGGCTGCTTTAAAATATTCAGATAATAGAAATGATGTATGGTGGAACAGATTAGGAGGAACATATAGAACTGAACCTATGGAATATAGTCCAGATAAAAACATTACGTTTATTTCTTGTGATGTAGAATACAATGCATATTATTTACTACCTGTAAATAAATATAATAATGTTATTATAACAAAAAAAAATAATACCATACCAGAATTAGCAAAAACCTACATTGAAGGAGAAAACTTTATAGAAAATTTATCCATAATTCCAAAAACAATAGATCATTTTTCCAATGAAATTCTGAATTTCAATAAAAACAAAAAGAAAGATAAAAATAGAATTGTAAAGTGTGCAAAATTATTTCTCAAAATAATTGATACTGGAGATTTTTTTAAAAATAAAGAATATACAGAAATAGAAGATTTATTATTCATAAAAAAAACAAT
>Ga0247609_10003392_pt1 | contig 16197 bp, 11 predicted proteins | sample 172DNAGHGlowgp2_FD_193487 | JGI IMG/M metagenome (GOLD analysis project Ga0247609, IMG submission 193487) | Sheep rumen microbial communities from Palmerston North, Manawatu-Wanganui, New Zealand - 1728 DNA GHGlow gp2 | ecosystem: Host-associated > Mammals > Digestive system > Stomach > Rumen ...
TATATTCTTCTTGCAATCTGCAAGATAGGCCTCATAGGCTGTTTTCAGTTCCTTGGAAACGGTATAGCCACCATTCTTCATCCCGTCCAACAGAGAGACAACATAAGCGTGATTCACGTTACCTGAACCTGTACCGCCAGCGATGAAGTCATACGAAGTATTGCCATATAAGGCAACGTTCTTGATAGACTTGGCGAAAGGCAAAGCCTTCTCGTTTTTCATCAGCACCATACCCTCGGCAGCCGACTGGCGAGTCACCTCGGCATGAGCCTTCAGGTCGGGTTTGTTGGTATACTGATAGCCATGGAATCGCGGGCTTTTCTCAACGAGATCGAGTGTACGGCGCACGCTACGGTCGAGGTCAGCCTCGGCAAGCTTGCCACTCCTCACACCAGCAACGATGGAGTCAAACTGTTCCTTCTTGCCCGGTTGCAGCATGTCATTACCTGCCCACATCTGGATGGCACCGTCCTTTCCGCCATACCAATCAGTCATGACCGTGCCCTCGTAACCCCATTCATCTCGCAAGATGGTTTCAACAAGATCTCTGCTCTCTGAAGTATAGGTTCCGTTGATGTAATTATAAGAGGTCATCACCGTCCAGGGTTTGCTCTCTTTGATAGCAATTTCAAAACCTTTCAGGTAGATTTCACGCAAGGCGCGTTGGGATATGTGCGCATCGTTGTTCATGCGGTTGGTTTCCTGGTTGTTTGCTGCAAAGTGCTTGATGCTCGTGCCTACACCGTTACTCTGGACACCCTTGATATAGGCGGCAGCAGTCTTTCCGGTTACCAGAGGATCCTCGCTGTAGTACTCGAAGTTGCGGCCGCACAATGGATTGCGCATGATGTTCACAGCAGGGGCCAACAGCACGTCGGCGCCATACTCCTTTACCTCGTTGCCTATGGCGGCGCCCACTTCCTCAATGAGGTCGGCATTCCACGTCGAGGCAAGCAGGGTACCGATGGGGAAATGAGTGCAGTAATAGGTTGCACTGTCGCCTTCACGGGTGGCATTGATGCGCAGTCCAGCAGGGCCGTCAGCCAGAATGATGGCAGGAATTCCCACCGAATCGAGCGGATAAGTCGTACCAGCAGCGCCAGGCACGAGTAAGCGAGTGGCTCCGATGACGACATTTTCATCGTCCAAACCATCCATCCCGGTTCCGATGATGAAATGGGCCTTGTCTTCGAGTGAAAGATGGGCTATTACATCATCTTGGTTGATGGCATTCTTCTGTTCGGCAGAGGTGCAGCCGCTCAGGAGGGCAACTAGGGTCAATATGGAAATAAGGGAATGTCTCATAACTGTTATTTGAAAAGTAGTGGCGTAAACTCTGACAGGTAGATGCGCCAGTTACGCCAAGTGTGTCCGCCATCGGTTTCGAGATAGGTGTACTTATAATGCTTCGTGTCGAGGTAGGCTCGCAGGTCGTTATTGTTCTTGAAAAGGAAGTCGTTCTTGCCAATACCTATCCAGAAGAGGTTGGGATTCTTACTGAACAAACAATCAATCTTGGCATTGCGGTCGGCATAAATCTCAGGATGGCCAGTGCCATTGTTTTGTTGCTGGTCAACGGCTGCAGAGAAGAGTCCTATATACCCGAATAAGTCAGGGTTATTGATGCTTATGAACAAGCTGTGGAAACCACCCATCGACAGACCAGCGATAGCACGATGTGCCTTGTCGGCTTTTACACGGTAGGTCTTCTCGACAAAATCAATAACATCAGGAAATGCCGTCTCAAACGAGCCTTCCATCGTTTTGGGCAACATCATCGTGGGTACGGTGAAACCTTGTGATGTCTCACCCGGACAAGCCTCTTGCGAAATGTTGCCGTTGGTCATTACGAGGATCATCGGTTTGGCTTTGCCCTGAGCTATCAGATTGTCGAGAATTTGGGCAGCGCGACCTAGTTCGCTCCAAGCATTTTCGTCGCCACCGATGCCGTGCAGCAGGTAAAATACCGGATACTGCTTGCCTGAAGACTCATAGCCAGGGGGCGTATAGATGGTGCAACGCCGCGTCAGACCTGCAGAGGGACTATCGTACCACACCTTGCTCACAGTGCCATGAGGCACCTTGTTCACCTTATAAAGGTCAGCACGACCGCCACCAATGAGCAGCACGCTGAAAAGATTGTTGATGTCGCGGATGTTGTACACGTTCAGCGGGTCGGTGATTTTCACTCCATCAACAATCAGATTATAAATGTACAATTCCGGCTCCAGCACGTCCGAAGTGAAGCTCCAGACGCCGTTGTTGTCCTTCACAAGGTTAACTACACCAGGCGCATCATAGGTGCCATAGGGGGTTTCTATCTTCTGCGTCGGCAGGAAGTCACCTGTAATCTGCACTTTTTGGGCCTCGGGGGCAATCAGGTTAAAAGTCACGCTATTGTCGGCATGAACGTCTGGGGATAGCACTTGCGGTCCCTGACCCCAGTTGAGATTCTGTTGTGCACAGGCGGCTATAGCCATTAGGCAGATGGCGGCCATTATAATTAACTTCTTCATTTTATATGTTTATTTAAAATAATTGCCAAGTTTTCTCATGAATTTAGGATAACATTCCTTCCAGAACTTCCAGTCGTGAATGCCCGGACGCTCTATATATTCAAATGTGGGCAAACCTAAGTTCATGAGCGTGCCAGCCATCCACTGACACGTTTCATAGACGGCAGCATCCTCGGTGCCAACCTCGATGGTCAGATCTGGGATTTCACTGCTCGGAGTTGCAGGGTAGAGTTCAAACAAGTTAGGACAGCCGTCAATATAGCAGGCGGGACTCATGGCATAGGCGCAGCAGAACAGGTCTCGATGCTGCACTGCATAATACAACGTTCCATAGCCACCCATCGACAGACCACCGATAGCGCGTTTGCCTTTTTCCTTTCCCACGTTGAACATCGACTCGATGGTGGGCATCAGCTCGTTGAAGAAAAAGTCTTCATAAGCCAGTCCTTCTTGAAAACCATTGCAGTAAAAGGTTTGCAGAGCATCGGGCATGACAACAACCATCTTGCCTACCTCTCCATTGGTGATGGCCGCACTGGTAAGAGCGTCCAGGTTACCTTTTTCGAGCCATGCGTTTTGGTCGTCACCCAGACCATGCAGCATATAGAGCACGGGAAGGGTGGTCTGGCCATCATAACCCTCGGGCAGATAGACTGAATACTTCATTTGTTGCCCCAGGATCTGACTGTCGATGGTGATGCCTTTGAAGATAGACCCCTTCACTTCAAGATAGGATACAAACATGATGTTGAAAGAACCTGTGCCGGTGTTTCCAGCCAAATCTATGGTATTCAGTCCTGTACCCTTGAAGGAGTAGAGTGTGCTGCCGTCAATGCCGGTGGCAGTGGTGATTTCAACTGTACCGCCTAGCAGATATTGGGTGTTGCCTGCGTTATCCACATAGCACGTTCCGCCAGCCATGCTGTATTCGGGCATTGAATAACCACCATTAATCTGCATGGGGTCATGGGCGTCTCCGATGATGGCATAAGTGCCAGCAAGCTGGTCCACCTTCAGGTTATTGCCGTTAATGACATCCAGGAGTGCCACTTGTTTGCCATCGGGATCGCTGATGGTGATGGTGTACTTTGTCACATCCGGATAATCGGTTTGGACAAATGTGCTCCAGTCAAAAACGCTTACAGTGCTGGTTTGGATACTCATGGTGTATCCACTGGGCTCAGGGTCATCCTCACCGATAACGAAGGACAACGGGCCTTTGTAGTAAACCTTGTACTCCTTATGGTTCTTGTCATCGCCTGTCTTAAGCAAACCAGAGATGAAGTAAGTGCCGTCCACGATGCTCACATCAACGTTACCACCAGTGATTTCTGCACCATTGATGGTTCCAGAGTAGGTGGCGGCTGTGGTGACTGGTGATTCAAGCGGATAGGTGCTCTCGCCGAGGATCCATTCCTTGCTGCCGAAACGTAAAGTCATGGCATTCCCGGTAGCATCGGTGAATGCAATGTTCAGTGCCTTGACACCTTTGCCCAGTTTGTCGGTGGGCTTAACGGTGGCATCATTGAAATTGCAGAAAGTAATGTCGCCAAACACACCATTAAGACCTTCTATCGAGTCTTCATTACAGGCAGTGAAAAGGCAAACTGCTAAAAGCAATATGATATATTTAAACTGTTTCATGTTCATTTCTTTTTAACATTGTTGTGCTATACCTGTTCCAGCATTTACCATCCAGGGTTCTGTACCATATAGGGATTGAGTTCCATCTCCTTCAAGGGAATGGGCAGGAGTTTGTTCCTCTCCTTGAAGCCGTAATTACTGTTCTTGTAGTTCCACTGCACTCCGGTTGTACCGAATTGAGGAATTTCCTTACCCTGTTCCTTCATTGCGCCCTCGGCATCACCCCAGCGCACGAGGTCCTGATATCGCACGCACTCGTTGCACAGCTCTAAGCGTTTCTCGGTCTTGATGTCGTTCAGTGTCACGCTACTCAGTGGGCTTTCCTTGGCGCGGGTGCGGATCATGTTTACGTATTCGAGAGCTTTACCGCTGTTTCCTGCCTGCAGTTGTGCTTCGGCCGCCAACAGCAGCACCTCGGCATAGCGCATCACCTTCAAGTTATTGTATTGTCCGATTTGGAAGAATGACATATCCGAAATGCAGTCTTCCTTCAACGGTTGATTCTTCCACATGAAATAGCCTTCGCAGCCATAAACGAATGCACCAGACTGCACAGAAACACCATAAGCCTCAATCTGATCATAGGTGAGCAGGGTCTTGTTTAAGCGATAGCCGTTTGGACCCTCTTGAGCCACGAAAGCATCATAAAGGGATTTGCGTGGATTATTGAAACCGTAAGTGCCTTGGGCGTGGATGGAAGCAGCCATCCCACTATAGGTGAGTACACTGGTGCGCCAACCTTGCATGATGAATATCATGTCCATCTGGTTCCACATCTGTTCGGCGTCAAGGCGCTTTTGTAGTTCAAATACTGACTCGCAGTTGTTGTTATTACGTGCGCGGAATTGGTCATCATACTCGCCATCAAAGAGGGCATACTTCTTGGAATTGATGACGTTGTCAAGCATGGCAGCAGCCTCTTGATACTTGCCTTGGAAGAGGTATGCCTTGCCAAGGAATGCTTGAGCGGCCTCCTTAGTGATGCGGATGCCACCCTCGTCATCGTCCTTGTCATCCTTGGAGGGCAGGGTGCCACTATTGATTGCTTCGGTTAGGTCTGACTCTACCAATGTCCACAAGGCGGCAGGCTCGCTGTTGGGCAGGCGATACTCTGAAGGTTGAAGCAGATGATCCACCACAGGTGCTGTTCCCCAAAGGGTGACGAGCTCAAACGTTGCCCATGCCCGGAAGACCTTAGCCTCGTTGATGGCCCGCTTCATCGTCTTGGTATCGCCCTGCGTCTTTTCGATAATCAGGTTGGCCTTGTAAATCACAGCATAGAGACCAGAATACAGGCTCTGAATCATGCTGTGGTCGGTGCCGAAGGTGTACTCGTTTAATTTCTCCATCTCGGCGTTGTCACCGCGCGAGCCGCCACCAGTCCACACATCATCAGCCAGCAAATTCTTAACGAAAAACCAGATGAAGTAGTTTCCCCTGAGTTCCAAATACATCGAGGCCGAAGCCTGTTCCACATTTTCGTCTGTCGTGTAAAAGTCGTCCATGCTACCCAAATTTCCGTGTTTGGCAATGTCCAACTCATCCTCGCAACTGCTGAAGGCCAGCATCATCATGGCCATCAATGATATATATAAATGAAATTTTTTCATTGTAGTATCTTTTTCTAGTTTATTAGTCTTGTTAAATCTCTCTTAGAACTCGATGTTTAAGCCGAAAGCAAACTTCTTGGACGTGGGATATCCACCCTTGTCAATACCCATACCCGTGGTGGCATTGGCCGAGGCTTCAGGATCAAAGCCTGGGTATTTAGAGAAGGTGAAGTAGTCATCAAGAGATGCATAGATGCGGACATGGCTCAAAGCCAATTTATTAATCAGTTGGAGAGGTAGCGTATAGCCCAGCTGAATCTGTTTGATCTTGAAATAGCTGCCGTTATAAATCATTGCGCTTGAGCAGGCATATTTGTCCATGTCAGCGGCTCCGGCACGAGGCACGGTGCCAGCTTTGTTGTCGGGAGTCCAGCGGTTATCAAAGAGGATTTCCTTCATGCGGTTGGCAGCGGCATAGTCAGGACGGTTGATACAGTTGTAGATCTTGTTGCCATGGGTCCCAGTGCCAAACACAGTCAAATCAAATCCCTTCCAGCTGGCGTTCAGCGTGAGGCCATAGGTGATGTCGGGGATCGCGTCACCGATGCAGGTGAGGTCGCCGTCCGATACCTTGCCGTCACCGTCCAAATCCTTGAATGTGGGATTACCCGTCTCAGGATCAACGCCGTTAAACTCGTAGCCACGGAAGTAGTAAACCGGATAGCCCTTCTCGAAATAGGTCACAGTGTAAGTGTGGAACGTGCTACCGCTCAAGCGAGTGATGGACGGGTCAATATAGGTGACCTTGTTGTTTAATGTAGACAGATTGCCACGGATACCATAGATGAAGTCGCCCACGTGGCTGCGCCAACCGAGTTCAAGCTCAAATCCCTTGTTGGTTACGTTACCGGCGTTGATGGGAGATGTGGCACCGCCAATGATGAGCGACGGAGTGGTACCCCATACCAGCAGATCCTTAGTCTTCTTGGTGAAGTAGTCGATTCCGAAGGTCATGCGTCCATCAAGGAGCATACCGTCAAAACCGAAGTTCAGCTGTTCAGAAGTTTCCCATTTCAATTTCTCGTTACCCATGGTAGACGGAGCGGCTGCTTGGGTATAATTGATGCCATTATAGAAGGGATACAGGCCACCCAGTGCCATGTCGGTGCTGTAGCTGTAGCTGCCCAGTGCCGAGAGACTACCATTCTGACCCCAGCTGGCGCGGAACTTCAGGCTGTTGAACCAAGGCTTGAGCGACTCAAAGAATTTCTCCTCACTGATAGTCCAGCCCACCGAGAAGGCAGGGAAGTAACCCCAGCGGCTCTTGGGAGAGAGTTTTGAGAGGTCGGCTGCATCGGCACGCAGCGAAGCCTGCAGCAGGTAACGGCCTAAATAGTCGTAACTCAGACGTCCAAAGTATGATAATTTTGTGTTAGAGGTGGTCTCTCCACTCACACTCTTGGTTGCCGAGGCATTAGCAAAATTCAAGTAGTAGAAGAGGGGATCATTTTTCTTGATAGCGTCTTCGCCGTTGGCCGACAGTGAACCAGTGACAAAGTCGTAGGAAGAATCCTGGAACGACATACCCACCATTGCTGTCATGGTGTGGCTACCGAAATGGCGCATATAGTTGGCGAAGTTCTCCCACTGATAATATATAGTGGTGGATGATGTATTATTCTGATCCACATAGTCACGGCTCTGAACGGCATTGCCGTAGAACGGCAGACTTGTGTTGCTGTTGCGTGTGCCTGACAGGCGATAGCCAAAGCGTGATGTGATGGTAAGGCCTGCAACAGGCGTAAAGTCGCCGTAGATTGAACCATTAGCGTTAAAGCCTTGGGTTTTTCCCAAGTTATTGTCACGCATGATCATGGGGTGATACTGCTCACCGGCATAGAACTTGGACACACCGTAGTAGTTGCCATCCTTATCTGTCAACAGATGCTTGCCGTTAGCCAGGGCATTCTGCATATGATAGGGCAGATTCTCGGGGGTATATGTATCAGGGGTCAACGGGTCAAGCATCAGGATTGCTGTCAGCAATGATCCATACTCGTTATTGGATGATACCGTGCGCACGTCATATTTCTCAATCTGGTTGGTGGTCCCCACCTTTAACCATTTTTTAATCTGGTATTCTCCATTGATGGTGGCCGACAGGCGCTTGTAAATGTCGGCGTTACCTCTCACGATACCATTATTATTTAGGTAGCCTAGAGAGAGGTAGTAGTTTCCACGCTCGTTACCTCCTGAGAATGACAGAGCGTGCTTCTGCATATGGCCGTGTGTGAAGGCTACATCGGTCCAAGCAGTGTTGGTAGTGCCATCCCAATTCTTCAACATGTAGTCGCGGGTGAAGATGTTACCTTCGTCCATGTACTGGATGTACTGCTCGGCATTCAGCATCTTGGGGATACGGGCGAGGCTCTCATTGGTGTACATGAAATCATAAGAGATTTTTCCCTCACCAGGCCTACCTTTTTTAGTGGTGATAAGGACGACACCATTACCGGCTTCGGCACCATAAATAGCTGCCGATGCGGCATCCTTCAAGATTTCCATCGAGGCGATGGTGCTCGGGTCAATACCGCTGATGTCGCTCAAGCGCACTCCGTCAACAACATACAAGGGTTCGCTTGACATATTCGAGGAATAACCACGGATGCGCACAGTGGGTGAACTGCCAGGAGCAGCACTCGAGGTGATAATCTGCACACCCGAGGTCTTGCCCTGCAGTGCCTGTTGGGCATTCTGGATAGTACGGTTCTCGATGTCCTCAGGTTTTACTTGAGAGATGGCTCCCGTCACCGAACTCTTCTTCTGCACACCGTAGCCGACGACCACAAGTTCATCCAGCATTTTGTTATCGAGACTCATGTTAATGGTCATACCGTTGACGGCAGCCACTTCAATTGCCTCATAGCCGACGAAGGTGATGACCAGCATTGTCCCAGGAGCCACGTTGATGGCGAAGCGCCCATTATAATCAGTTACAGTCGCTCTACTGGCATCGCTCTTGTCTGCTATCGTTGCTCCGATAACAGGCTCGCCATTTCGATCAATAACAGTGCCCACAATTCCTTGGGCAAAAGATGTGACTGACATCAATAGTGCCAAAAACATGAACAGAAATCTGCTTTTTTTCATTAATATTTATGTTTAAGATTATGAAATGATTTTTAATCAATTCTAGAAAGTTAGTTAAAATATTTCATAGCAATTTGAATTTTTTGCAAAAGTAATATAATTTTGGAAAAGATCAGGTTTATTTAAAAAAATCATGAAGTCAGTTTCTTGACAAATCCATCGACACGGCTGTGCACGGTCATCATGCTTAATGCTGGAATCACCAGCATATAAAACACGTATCCATACCACTTATCCATAATTGGGACAGCCAAAGTCCAACTTAAGGAATAGAGCAATAGAGGGTGCAATAAGTAAGGGGTTAATGACCTGCTACCATATTTAGTAAACCAGTACTCTTTGTTTGGCATTGATAAAATCAGCGATAATGAGAGTATTGTTACAATCAAATAGGTGAACAACGAATAGAGTAAACAATACCAATTGCCATTATATTTATAAAAAAAAGTAATATATCTACTCAGCGAGTTGTCATATAAAAAAAGGATAAAGTATATAATAAAAGTCACAACAAAAACGATTCTTGCTGCTATAATTGCTTTTTGACTTGTAGATATAGCCTGCCATTTAGCCGATGACCTTATTTTTAGGCCAAGAAGGAAAAAAGGATAAAACCCTATCATGCGACCCAATGAAAAAGACTGTCCTAATATGGGGATAAAGCCTGCAATCAGTGACAATATCACGCTGGCAAGCATGATAAAATTCAAGTTGTATTTCAGCAGTTTGGGTGTGATCAGATAGTAGAAAAACAGTACCCATAAGTACCACATAATGTCCAATGTCCATGGGAGATACACACCATCAGGCCAAAGTCCATAGCAAAGAAATAGAACGAACATGGATGGAAGAAGAAATTTCCGTGCCAGTACGTTTATTGGTCGCGGCTTGAACCAGTATCCAGAGATGATGGTGAAAGTGGGCATCGCATATGGCATAAGTAACATTAATAGCATATCACACCATCTTTGTCCTTTTAAAATCCCATAAGGAAGAGAGGCATGATGAATCACCACAAACAGTATGAGAATAATCTTGAGATTATCCCACAGAAAAATGCGCTTCTTATTTTGATGTAATGAGGAATCCATGATTTAAGAGGAAATACGAAAAGTATTATAACTCATTCACAAAACTAATTGCTCGAATTAACTAATTATTAGCGAATGGGATAGAGCGATTCAGGTTGTCGTTAAGCGCTCTGAATGATGGCTGGTGATGTGGCGTTATCATTGTGCTCCAGCATTCAGATATGTTCAATTCCGACCTTGACATTATTGTTCCCCATGTGAAGAGTTAGTATCTACTTGTGGCATTGACAATCAGCTACGGCACTTGCGTTGTTGTTTAGATTCTATGAAAAATATGAGCAGAGTCAGCATTAACCCAGCAAGTGTCAACATCAGGCCCTCCTGAAGTCCAGGGGGAAAATACCTGAATTCTATCTCGTGGTAACCCTGATCCACCAAAACGGCCGATAGACCCAAGTTGACTGGATGAATTGTGGTCGGCTCGCCGTCCACATAGGCCGAGAATCCCTTGTCGCTCAAGACGCTGAAGAATAGCAGGTTCTTCTTGGGCATTGAGACCGTGGCCGTGAATCCTCGTGTGTCCCCCGAAAAACTGGAGCATACGTTCTTACGGCGCTCAGTCACGATGCTGTCAATAGACAAGTCATTGCTCAAAATGCCTCTTTCCAAGACCGAATTTGCCACTTGAATCAGCGAGTCGGGAACGGCAAGATTGGCCAATAGTTGCAAGGGTATGTCGGCCTGTTGGTCAGCTTCCATCAATGCCTCTATCTCGCTTTGCGGAATATAGTGGTCGTAGGTGAATCCCATCGGGATATAATATTTGTTCTCGTATGTGGTGTAACCGTCGCCATCACGTTTGTTGCCGAGACAGGCTTCGCGGGATGGTACTAGCTGCTTCTTTTCCATGTTCGCAGTGTCGCACCACTGCTTGAAACAGGTATATTCAACAATTTCCTTAACCGACATGAGCGCGTCATAGGAAACAACATTCTTAGTCACTGAATAATAATTGTCTTGACGGCTGCCAATGGCCTTTAACAACTGCGATATCCTGTTGTTTTGAATAGAGTTGTACGTAGATATGCCGGGTCTGTTTCTGAACAATGACATGTTGCGGATAAGAGCCATGATATCGGTTCTCCATTCAAAGTCTCCCTCAAGGTGGGGCAGACGGTTTTCGGTCAAGTAGGGCTTGACTGAGCCATAGCTATCCCATGGCGTGCGATAGATGCTCTTGTTTATGATGTCGGTGTTCATCATAACCCTGAGAGGAAAATAAACCAGTGACATCAGCACCACGCATTTAAAAAGCATGGAGGAAGTTTTGCGTTTCACATAAGCCAGCAACAATGCCATCTGTAATAGGAAAACCCCTTGGATGATGAGATTGGGCTTAATGGCCGACGTGTAGAACATCACTCCATGTCGTCTGTAGTTTTCGACCATGGGATAGCCGAAGGAAATCACGATACCAATGATGCAGATAGCGGTATATATCCAGTAGTGCCGCATCGTCAATGGCTGTTTCTCGTCCACAAACTTCATGCTGGCCAGAATGATGAACAGGGTCAGCGCGTAAGCCCACCGGGTGTATCCCATATTGGTGAATAATGAGAACAAGCCATTCAGGGGCGTCAGATAGAAGCATAGGGAAACGGCTAACAGTGCGCCCAACCAACCCTTGCGGCGAATGGCATAGAGTCCCGCCAACAGCAGACCCACCACGGGCACATTGGCTGCATTGCTGCCAAAGGAGTCGAAAATAAGGGCGGGATTGGGGCCTTCAATCAGTTTTGGCTCGAAGAGCGTGTACAGCCGCTCACTGCAAAAGAGCACTTGGGTAGCCAACGCGGTGGCGTCAATCTTCTGACGGGGACTACCCATGAGGTGTAACACGGTGGGAAGCAGGATGAAAGTGCTCAATAGCATCCCTATGCCCACCAGAACCATACCATAGATGATTCTGGCGGGTGTCACATGGATTTCCCTAGAACACACACGGCAGATGATATATATAGTGGCGGCTATCATGCTGCACGCCGCGAAATAGTAGTTGATGAAAAATACCAAAAATGAGGCCAAAATCATGCACACACCGCCATACCGCTCCCTGTTGAGGAACCGCTCGATTGCGACCAACAGCAATGGGAAGACAATCATCGGTTCCATGAAGTGATAGTAGAACAGATTGCTGATGGCAAATGAGGAGAAAGCATACATCAGGGCACCAGTGGTGGAGGACCCGATAGAGATGGACATCCTGCGGAGGTAAGCATAGGCTGCCAATCCCGCGCAAAGCATCTTCAACAGTAGGGTGAATGTGATGCCATGAAGCATCCACTGGTCGGGGAAGAGACAGTTAATCCAAACAAACGGACTAGTGAGCGTGTAGAACGAATAACTGGCGATGAAATTGTCACCGATGGAGTGGTTCCAGCTCCACCAGGGGCATCCGCTCATCAGCATCCGCTTGGTCTCGATGATAAACGATACCTCTTGTGCTGCCATATCGGTTGTTATTATATAGCATCCGTATTGCAACACCGCGGGCAAAATGCCAACGAGGGAAATTAGAATAATAAGAATGCACAACTTCTTCATCAGCACTCGTTAGGTCAACCAAAATATATATTAGGTGATAGGAGAAAGGCTATGATTATTAATGATGCCACATTATTTGAGCATTCTTCCTCCATCTATCACTAATTCTGTACCGCTTACCCATGCACTCGCATCGCTTAGGAGATAAATGACTCCATAAGCGACTTCGGCAGGTTTGCCATAGCGTCCCAAGGGATACAGGTCCATAGAGCTTTGATTACCATCATTCGTATAGAACAGAGAATTAATAATGTCTGTTTCAACCATGCCGGGCAAAACGGAATTACATCTTATTCCCTTTGTCCCCAGTTCTATGGCACAAGTGCGCATATAAGCATTGATGGCGGCTTTTGATGAAGCGTATATAGACCAACCAGCTGCAGAAATATACGTGGAAATAGAAGAATTAAAGACAATTGAAGAGCCTTTTGCCATTTTCTTCTTTTTCAAGAGGCCTTTGGTCAACAATGCCACGCCAAAGACATTTGTCTGATAGACGTATTGCAAGTCTTCCATTTTAACGCGGTTTACACTCTTACCTAATCCTGTTCCCGCATTGTGCACAAGACCATCCAAAACGGGACATTGTTCAACAAGTGCATTGATGTCTTCCTGAACACTCATGTCGGCAACAATCATCTGATGGCCGTTTCCCTCAAGTTGATTGAGTGTCTCGTTCAGACGCTCTTCGTTACGGCCTGTGACAATGACATTCGCGCCCATTTTAGCGCATTCGATGGCAATAGCCTGTCCAATTCCAGACGAGGCTCCTGTTACCAATATGTTTTTTCCTTCTAATGAAAACGGATTATACGACATACTTCCTATTTGTTTGATTTAACTATAAAGGGGGACTCCACAAAAAAAACTGTAATTGATAAAGGCATTATACTGTTACATTATTTGAGCATTCTACCACCATCAATCACTAACTCTGTACCGCTCACCCATGCACTCGCATCACTTAGCAGATAGATGATCCCATAAGCTATTTCGGCAGGTTTGCCATAGCGCCCTAGGGGATACAGATTCAAATCTTTCTGCTTATCATCAGCCATATAGAACCCATTATTGATAAACGTTGTTTCAACCATGCCGGGCAAAACGGAATTACATCTTATTCCCTTTGTCCCCAGTTCTATGGCACAAGTGCGCATATAAGCATTGATGGCGGCTTTTGATGAAGCGTAAATAGACAGGCCGGCAGCAGTAATATATGAGGAAATAGAAGAAGTAAAGACAATTGAAGAGCCTTTTGCCATCTTCCTCTTTTTCAAGAGGCCTTTGGTTAACAATGCAACGCCAAAGACATTTATCTGATAGACATCTTGCAGGTCCTCCAATTTAAGGTGGCCCACGGGCTTGCCTTTAACTATTCCCGCATTGTTTACAAGACCATTCAATGTGGGACACTTTTCAACGAGCGCGTTTATGTCTTCTTGAATGTTCAGGTCGGCAACAATCATCTGATGGCCATTTCCTTCAAGTTGATGGAGTGTCTCGTTAAGACGTTCTTCGGTTCGGTCTGTAACAATGACTTTTGCGCCCATTTTAGCGCACTCGATGGCAGTAGCCCGTCCAATTCCAGACGAGGCTCCTGTTACCAATATGGTTTTTTCTTCTAATGAAAATGGATTATACGACATACTTCTTATCTTTTGCATCATCGTCCACCTCTACAAGGTCTGAAATGACAATGTCCCTCGTCTCGAAGGCTACTGTGCCCCAAGAGAGGCCGACACCAAAACCGCAGCAGATGAACTTAGTCTTGCCATTGCACTTGCCTTTCAGTTGGGTGACAATCGTGAGAGGAATGCTGGCTGACGAGGTGTTGCCAAAATAATACATGCTAGAGGGGACTTTCTCGGCCTGAAGATTCAGCTTCTTGGCAATCTTTTCGTTCATCTTCATATTGGCCTGATGGAACACGAAGTAGTCGGATTCTTGATAGTCGAAGCCAAAATGCTCCGCCAATCTTCTCACGGACTTTGGCGCTACGATGACGCCGAACAAGAAAAAGTCCATACTCTTCGTGCGGCTCTGCATTCTGTCCATCTGTATGCCGTTAATATTTTCGAGCTCAAAGGATCGTAGCGATACCTGGTTCCGGCTTCCGCCATCAGGCGTGATGATGGCATCAAAGCCGCTGCCGTCTGTCCCAAAATGGAACTTCATTCCTTCCGCTTCGCCGGCATATTCAATAGCTGTGGCCGTACCGGCATGACCGAAAAACTGGTTAAGGTTGCTTTTGGCGTCTCCGCAGAGCAGCAAGGCTTTTTTCAAGCTCCCCGTTGAGAGTAATGAGGCCACATTGCTCAGCCCGTATACCCAGCCTGAACAACCAAGAGAGACATCTTCGGCATAACATTCATTGCTCAGCCCCAGACGATCCTGCAGGATGCAGGCCGTAGCCGGCAGTAAATAGTCGGCAGTCTGCGACACAAACACCAGTGCATCGATTTCACTACGCTCCCATCCCAGGTCGGCTATTAGCCGCTCGGCAGCCGCATAGCAGAGGTCGGACGTCGTGAGCTCATACGACACGCGGCGTTCCATAACACCTGTCATCTCCACAAAGGACTCGGGGCTGTATTCGCTTGATATGCTTTGGCCCTGAGTTGGGTGCAGATTGTTTTCGATGTTGCGGGGAACACCGGCGCTCAGTCCGACAATCCTCACGTTCTTGAACTCAAGAAATGCCATACACCGGTTACTTCTTTGCCTTTACGGTGTTGAACAAATCCCCAATGGTCCGGGCATTCCTAATGTCATCGCCCTTCAGTACCACATCATATTCATCCTCTACCATGGATGCGATGCACATGGCGATGAGGCTTGACCACTCGTCTAAATTATGGTATACGGTATCTGCAGTGAATACACTTGCGTCGGTATGATCAAACTCCGCTGCAAAGTTCTCGATAAAATCATTAAGTTCCATAATCAGTAAAATTAGTTATCCTTAATACTTAAATACTTTTGCTGGGTTCCCGTAGACTGTTGTCCCGTCTTTTACCTTTCTTACTACGACGGCACCTGCGGCGACCATACAGTTGTTTCCCACTTTCACACTGGGAAGAATGATAGCATTAGTGTGAACTTCGGTTGATTCCCCAATCACAACGCCCCCTGAAGTGAATACTCTGCCACCCAAATAGCAGTAATTACCGATTGATGAATCATGTCCTATTGCGCAATAAGGTTGCATTGTCACGAAATCGCCTATTTGTGAGTCACAAGAGATAAATACTTGTTTACAAAGGATACAACCATTTCCTATGGTAGAGTTTCTCTCGGTCACGACGGTTTCATGAATAATATTGATAAATTTTCCGCCTTTTGCCAGAATTATCTCTGCATAATGTTTTTTCCAATGGGCATCGCCTAAAGCACAGACAAAGACATCATTAGGCTGTGGTTGATAATCCTCCACGCTGGAAATGATTGAAGGGTATCCAGGCTTTCCATCCAATGCGTCCGACTTGTCATCAAGAAATCCCTTGACCGAAAATTCCGTCTCATAGCCGATGCAATGGGGTAGCATGTTATAAACCTCACGCCCCCAGCCCCTGGCTCCAATGATTAATAATTCTTTCATCTCCTTAAGGTTCTTAAATTATTTATGTTTATATCACCGCAAAGGTACAATAGTTTCTATAATGATACAAAATAATGGCTGAAAAATTATCTGCATAAGTTGAA
>Ga0247609_10003393_pt1 | contig 16193 bp, 16 predicted proteins | sample 172DNAGHGlowgp2_FD_193487 | JGI IMG/M metagenome (GOLD analysis project Ga0247609, IMG submission 193487) | Sheep rumen microbial communities from Palmerston North, Manawatu-Wanganui, New Zealand - 1728 DNA GHGlow gp2 | ecosystem: Host-associated > Mammals > Digestive system > Stomach > Rumen ...
AAAAATTTCCCTGCCCATGGACACCATGAGCATGCCCAGCATGAAAAGCACCATGTAAAAAAAGATGATGATGCTCGAAAGGTCCAGCCTGAAAACAATCTTGATAATCGAAAGCAGCAGGAACAGCCCCACGCCAACGCCCACCGTGGCCACCAGCAGCGTGGGGTGTACCGCCTGCTTGACCTGGTCCGCCAGCACCGAAAGGTCGGGTTCTGCAATGGTGATGAGCACGCCCATGGCAAAACAGACCGAAGCGAGCAGCTGCAACTTGCGGGACTTGGCAAGGCCAGAGCCCACCTGTTCGCCCATAGGCGTCATGGCAAGGTCCGCCCCCAGATTGAAAAGTCCGATTCCCGCGATGAGGAATACCGCACAGACCAAAAAAACAACCAGTTCCTTTGTAGAAAGTTCCACCAGGGGCGTAAAGGAAAGAAACAGCACAATCAAGGTGACCGGCAGCACCGACGAAAACGCCTCGTGAAGTTTTTCAAAGAAGGTCTTGAACATTACTCGCCCAGATACTCCACGGCAAAGATAAGAGTGGAGCCTCCGGGAATGGGGCCCGCGGCACGGGCTCCGTAGCCAAGGCCAGGAGGCACAATCAAGATGCGCTTTTCGCCGGGAAGCATTCCGGCAACCCCCAGCTCCCAACCGCGAATCACACGGCCACCGCCCAAGGGGAAACTGAATTCCTGGTCACGGTCACGGGAGCTGTCGAACTTGTGACCGTTGGTGAGCCAGCCCGTGTAATGCACCCGGACCGTAGAGCCCACCTTCGCAGGTTCTCCCTCGCCGGGCTTCACGATGGCGTAGCGCAGGCCCTCGGAACCGTTTTCAAGAGCAAGGGTGGTGGTATCCGGGAAAAAGTCCATCTTTTCGACAACTGCAGAATCCACTTCGGACTCCACCAGCTCCACCCGGAAAATCAAGGTGGAATTGGAAGGAATCATAGAATAAGCCGTTGCACCGTAGCCCATGGCTGGCGCCACACGGAGCCAGCGGACTCCGCCTTCGCGCATGCCGTCTAGCCCTTGTTCCCAGCCCTTGATGAGCTTGCCGTTGCCGAGAACCACTTCTAAAGGCTTGCCCAAGTCCTTGGAACTGCCAAACTTGCGCCCCGAAAGGAGCCAGCCGGTGTAATGGGTCTTGAGGGTTGCACCAGCGACTGCAGGCTTGCCGCTACCCGATTTCTCGTCGTAGGCCTTGAGGCCCTTGGAAATTTCCTTCCACTTGAGAGCGTCTACGCTCTGAGGGAACTTGTCCGGCTCCATGGGCGGGTCGGCATGGACCAGCTCCACCTCGAAGTACAGGTCGGAATTAGGCGGAATGTTTTCTAGGGAACGATCGCCATAAGCCATGACCGCAGGCACCGTCAGGTAGCGGATTTCACCCACCTTCATGCCCAGGATTCCCTTTTCCCAGCCCTGGATAACCTGACCCATTCCCAAGGTAAATTCCAGAGGTTCTCCATCGTAGGAACTGGCGTAGAGCCACTTATCCTTGTAACGGGCGATGCTGTCTGCCGTGGCCGCAATGTTCCTCGCCGCAGTGGCACTATCCGTAGGGGCGGGCACGGCAACCTTTGAGTCCTTAGCCATGTCTGCAGTTGTGGCCTTCGAATCCTTCGACTTTGTGGCATCCTGAGCGGTTTTTGCCGTATCGGCAGGGGCGGCCTTGGCGCTGTCTGCCGTAACGGAATCCGTAGATGTCTCTGGCGTTGCAAATTCCAGGGCCGCCAGGGAGTCTTCCATGGCCCTTTTCCGCATTTCTTCCATCTGCAGGCTGTCGAGAATCAGGTAGCCCTTAAAATGGACCTTGATAAGCTGGCCCTTGCGGATCTCGTCGCCCTGGCCGTCCCTGACGCTTTCAATGTTAAAAGGGATAGCCCACAGATTACAAAATAACGCGAGGACCAAGAAAATCTTCAATTTCGGCATAAAAACTCCTACCCCACAAGATAGAAAATGCTAGTTTTACAGAGTAAGGTTTTTCCCCAGTTGAACGGAAAAAGAATATGCTATCTGTTGTTATCGTTATAACGATTGTCGTGCTGTCCATTATTCTTGCGGCCATCGGTGCCTACGTGGTTATCCACAGCACCGAAGAAAAAGAAGAACCCAAGCCGGTCATCGACGTTTCCGGCCAATATGCCGTGGTGGTCCGGCCTGCACGGGAATCCCTCACCAACGTAAAGCCCTCCGAAGTATCGCTCCGCTCCTGGCTAGAAACCCAGACGCAGCTCACTCCCGAACAGCGGGAAGAATATATCCGCCAGTGGAACGCCTCTCTCGAAGAGACCATCCGCACTATCGACGAGGGCGACAAGAACGGAACCGTCACCTACCGCATCGAACTTGGCCCCAAGGGCAAGAACTACGTGAAGTTCGTCGGCGAAGACAATTTTATTACCCGCGAGCAAATCAGGAACCACGCCGAAATTTTGCCGCCCTACGTGCTGGGCTGCGACTGCAAGCTTTTGCCCAAGCAGCCCTGGGAAAACCCCAGCAAGTCCGGCTGGAAGGCCGTTGTGCCCTCCCACGGAAGCACCTACGAAGTCCCCGACTGGAGGCAACTTGCGTAAATCCCTCCTCGCCCTCCTGATAGCGGCACCGGTCCTGACCCATGCCGCAGGATCCGCCATTATCACCCTGGAAATGCCCGTAGGCGCCCGCCAGCTGGGTATGGGTGAAGTCGGCGCTGCCGTTGCCGACGACGCCACCGCCATGTTCTACAACCCGGCAGGACTTGCCTTTGGCCCCCTGGCCGACGAATGGCGCGTGTCCTACCCCGCCGATTCCAAGACCTCTCCCTTCTTTACCAAGATGGCGGCCCGCAGCAAGAACGGCTTTTTCGCCAAGAGCGAACTCTGGGCCGGAACCGCCCAAGGCATCCTCCGTTACGACGGAGAGCAGTGGGTAGACTACCACTCCGTCACCCTGCAAGGCAACGCCAAGATCAAGGACGCCGTAAAAGTTTATGTAGGTACGGAGCGCGGCATTGACGAATACTCCCGCCAGGTGAAAAAGTTCAACGACATCAAGTCCGCCGAAGAAGAATCCGACGTGGTAGAAGTCAAGATGCCCTGGAACCTGGTGGTAAACGACACCATCACGGCCATCATCTACGACAACCGCACCGAAAAGCTCTGGGTAGGCACTCCCAAGAGCCTCTTCCGCTTTGACGGCAAGGCCTGGAAAAACTACGACGAAGAACTGGGCAGCAGGCGCATCACTGCCCTGGTGAACCAAGGCGCAAGCCTCTGGATAGGCACCGACAACGGCCTCTTCTTGTACCGCAACGGACAGTTCGAACAAAAGGGCAAGGTGCTTCCCAGCCAGAAAATCAACGCCCTGGTGTGGTCCGAAAACCGCAAGGAACTGTTTGTGGCAGTAGAAGGCGCAGGCGTTGCCCGCCTGGTTCCCAAGAAAAGCGTTAACGACAAGGACCGCTGGAGCCTCTTCACCGAAGAAGACGGCATCATGGACCTGAACCCGAAGGCCCTTGCCATTGACAGTTCCGGCCACGTGTGGGCCAGCCACAAAGAAGGCCTCTCCCACTTCAACCTGCGCAAGTGGGAACAGATTAAGTTCGAAGGCAACACCATCAACGACATCTCGGTGGACCGCAAGGGCGCCATCTGGATTGCAACGGACAAGGGAGTCTGGCGGCACCTGCCGGACTACGCCACCGCCAGCGGCCGCAAGGCAGAACTGGAACGTGGCACCGCCGAAGCCGAAGGCGACGTCAAGAGCGACGACGAATGGACCCACTACCACAGCGGCAACGGACTTTCGGTAAACAAGGTGTGGGCGGTTCTCCCCCAGGGTAACGACGTGTGGTTCAGCACCGCAAACGGCATGGAGCAGTACAAGGACGCCGACTACCAGCTCACCGCCTTCTACGAAAAGCTTTTGCCCATCTTGAACATCCCCGACCTGTACCACCTCTACGGCGGTATGACGGTACCTATGGGAGACTGGGGCACCATCGGCTTCCACGTGAACTTTGTGAGCTTCGGTTCTACGGTGGTTTCCGGCGATATCGACGCCGACGACCTGGTGGCCTACAACAGTTCCGAAATCGTGGGCGGCGTGAGCTACGGCACCCGATTCCCCGGGAACATCGGTCTTGGCCTCTCCATCAAGTTCTTCTATTCTGACCTGAGTTCCGGAGCCGCCGCCGGCGAAGAGGAGGCAACCACCTTCGGCTACGCCTTCGACGTGGGCATCCTCAAGAAGGGAGTCGTTTTAGACAAACTAAACTTAGCCCTGGTTCTCGCCAACATCGGCCCCAGCGTCTACTACGTGGATAAGACCATCGAAGACCCCATCCCCCTCACCTGGCGACTCGGGCTTTCGTATGAACTCTTGGCTCTTGCCGACTACAAGTGGATTGTGGCCGCCGACTACAACCGCGAAGTGGTCTATGACGACGACAAGGGCAACCCCGAACCCTTCTACATCGCCTGCTGGAAATCCATCGCCAACCCGGAACGGGGCGGACACGGCGCCACCGCCGCCAAGAACTCCCTGATGCAGGGCGTGTTTAACGTAGGTACGGAATTCATCTACGCCAACACCATCGCACTCCGCCTGGGCTACCTCTACGACGATGTGGGCCAGCGTAGCGAAGTGGACTTCGGTTTCGGCTTCATGATTTCGGACATGCTGCAGTTCGACTTTGCCACCATCCGCGACGTAGGCGACAACGACGGCGTCCGCGACGGACAGATGCGATTTGGCATGCTGTTCAAGTTCTAGTGGTTAGTGCAAGCTGGACAAGTCCAGTCGCGGCATTTTTGGCAACGGCCTGGAGGCCTCGTTCAAGAACATAATCATGTAGATGGGGAAATAGGTGATTTTCCCACGGACGGAGACATTTGCATTTGCGAATACGAATGCCTGCGGAATGTCGTAATTCTCTATTTGCAGCACGTTGTTTAAGGCGGAATGCTTGGTATAATCCTTGCCGCTCTTGACTTCGATGGGGAGGCATTTGCCTTCATATTCGATGATAAAATCGAGTTCGCCGAGTTTCTTGCTGTTGAAATAGTAGCCGTCATAGCCGTGGGTGTGCAGTTCTTGAGCGACTGCGTTTTCAAAGATGGCTCCACAGTTCATGTCGTGCCCGCCCTGCAACAGCTGCATCTGCGAAGCCCGCCCGTAGCTTGTCGTCAAGAGCCCAACATCAGAAAGGAACAGCTTGAACAAATTGTTCTGCTTGTTGATTTTCAGCGGCACTACGGGTTCTGTCGTATTGAATGCCGGTATCGCAACTCCCGCATCGATAAGCCAGTTGAAACTGTTCTCGTAACGGCCGAACTTCTGCTTGGCGCCAAGGTCCGCGAACATGTAACGCTTGTTCTTGGAGTTCAACTCAGAAGGGATCAAGTCGTAAGTGTTTATCAGGTGGAGCTTGCGTTCCTTCTCGTACTTCGAAAAATCCCAGTTGTACTGCTTTAAAATGTCTTTGTGAATTCGCGTGACGGCGTTCAGGTCGTTCGAATCGACGAACTCCTGCACAGCGGCTGGCATGCCCCCGACAATCAGGTAGGTATAGAAGGCATCTAGAATCTTGTTGTGGACAAATTCATCGACCGGGGCCTTGGCGGTAAAGTTTTCCCGCAGCCGCGCCAGCGCGTCGGCAGGAATTTTCTGTGCAATCAGGAATTCCTCGAAATCCATCGGGAACATCTCGATAACTGGCAAGTAGCCGACCGGAGCCGAACGAAGGTCCGTTAGTTCCACGCCCAGGAGCGAGCCGCTAAGGACATACCGGAACGAGCCTTCCTCTACGAGGAACTTTATGGCCGTCAGGATTTCCTTGTATTCCTGCACCTCGTCCAGAAAGATGACAGTTTTCCCCTTGGTGAGTTCCTTCCGCGTGGCAAACCGGAGTCGCGTAAAGAACGCCGAAAAATCCTTGTTCTTGGCGGATTCGAGCAACCCCAGCAGTTCGGGACTCTTCAAGAAGTTGATTTCGACGAAATTTTGACTATTTGACTCAAGAATGCGTCTTATAAGGAATGTTTTCCCCGTCTGACGGGCTCCCGTCAGCAAAACGGCTTTTTTATCGCTTTTTAGCCAATTTTTAAGCAAAATTTCGTTCTTGCGGTATAGCATTCGTTACCTTTTTCTATTAAATATAATCAAAAAATTTACCTTTTCCAATAAAATTCACTTAAAAAATTTACCTTTTCTAAAATCCTTTTTTTCTCAAAAAAAACGTTCACTTGTGGAAATAATAATGTAATTTATTCCCTGTATGGCGAATTATGGACATAGATACTGCCGGCAGATGCTGGCCCGCCGTCCCCTAGTCGGGACCGTTAATCCGTTACCCCCCCCATGTAAACTCTAGTTTACAAAGCAGTCAATACATCGGCGCCCTGAGCCTTTTACCGGCGACAGGGTTAAAGGTCACTGAGCTCGCCGAAGTAACCCATATCCTTGCTTGTCATTGCGAGGGGTGTTCGCCCCGAAGCAATCTCTTTCCCGAATTGTCATCCCCGATACACATCAAGTGCGGGATCAACTTCAGCGGGAATCATCTCCCCTTTTGCCAAACGCAAAACGCACTGTGCCGAAACCCGCGCGGCATGGTGTGCTATAACCTGCGGGATATACTCTAGAGGTATAATATGATTGGAACAGTCAAACATAGTGGATCAACTGTTGAAATCTTTGACGAGAACGGGTCCTATAAGGCAACAATTCAATACGTGGATGGACTAGTTGGTTACACATCTACAACGGTTACTGTCAAAAAGGGCTATTCTACTGAACTTTATGATGAAGATGGGAACTATATATCATCTCTTTAACAGATTGCTATTCCTAGGGTAAGGCGCTATACCCCAGCCCTAGGTAATAATGTATCGAAACAAACACGAAGTCTATACAAAGCGTTCTATTTGCGAGATAGACATATTACTTGGAGAAACTTATTTCTATTGCACAGAACAAAAAAAGTCCATGTCTACGTGTTACGTGCAGAAAGAATGCACCAAATCCGTCCGTATGATGATGATCCTTTAGATTCTAGCACTATCCCTTACTAATAGGCGCCTTTATTATTCGCAACAATCGCACAGCCACTTTTATCCCATCATAACAGTTTTCTTTTCTAAAAAAGGAGCGATTTATGGATAAAAAAATCGTAACGCAAATTCTTCTTACACAGCTTCAACTCAATCTATCACCATGTTTTTATATCAACACCTTAAAAATGTGCACAACTTTTTTTTCAAATGAAGATTTAGAATATATTAAAACAAAACTTCTTCAACAAGTGGAAAAATCAGTTCATGAACTTACAACAGAAATCCAAAATATAACTGTTCAAGAAAAAGAGGAAAAAAAGCGCTCTCAACAAAGCATCCTTCTGAAAACAAAGATGCACCATGAGAAAACGTCCCTATCAGTTTCTATAAAACCCAAAGCAAAAATTTTCGCTAATAATTCCAATGGATTAGCTGGATTAACAAATAAGCAAATCAACAACCTAGAGTTCTTCTCCAAAGCATCAAAATCAAAAGCACCACAAAAGCCCATTGAAACTAAAACGGGAATAGCAAGAAAAATGATTAAAAGAGCAATTAATGATTTTCCATCGTTAAAAAAGCAACATAAAAACCCTAAGATCAGCCCTATAAAAGGCATAATTAAGCCCCCCCCAAAAAAAAGACTATCATCAAAATAAATCCATAGTATTTCTGCAAGGCAGCACGCCTAAATCGTAAACTTGTTGAAGAAGTCAAAACGCAGATGCGCAAGGAATATGTTTAACTAAAAACCACAGAGGTAAACCATGTCCGAAGAAAATGAAGAAATAAATGATATCGATATCGATGCTCCCGAACAAACGGATGATTCCGCAAAGCCCACGGATCCACGGCGACTGACCAATATCGACTGGAGCAAGGATACGCCTAGAACAGCAGAGGAATGGAAGGCTTTGTCGCCAGAAGCTCGGCTAGACAGGTCCATCTGGCACGAAATCAAGGTTCAGCACACATTTGCCACCATCGCAATCCTATTGGAAATCATCGGTGCCATCGCCGTTATTTTCTTGATGGATTATGGTGTCGGCATATCAGTGCTTATCTGCATCGCGACCTTGGTTCTCGCCATTGTCACCGGTGTATTCAGCGCCATTTTGTATAGGGTTTTGCGGGCTGTCATTGGAGGCGGGTTAATCGCTTTTGTTATTAACATAATTCTTTTAGCAACCATGTCCGAGGGGACACTCCGCATGGTTTTAATTATTCTTGGCTATATTTTAGGCATTGCCCTTATGGGTTACATGGAAGCAAAGGGCCAAATCGGGAAAAAAATTCCAGATTTTCCTGGGCCCAAGGAACCGGGACTTCTTGAGGACATAAAAAAAATGCGTCAAGAAATGAAAAAAGGTCCGAAAAAGCCAGGTCTCTTGAAAAGAATCGACAATGGGCTGAATAAATTCAACAAAGGCTTGAATAAATTCAACGAAGTACTGGATACGATAGACAATATACGTCCTAAGATGTAACGAAGACAACTCGCAACTTATATTTTCACCAATGATTTCACTGATGCATCAGATTACCGTCTGGTTCGGCTGGGGCAACGGCGTTGGAGCCCTCGCCGGAATCAGCGGCATTCTGACCGCCATAGTGATTTTGGCACCAGTCATTATTGGCCTCATACTCTACGGGTTGGAACGCCTACAAATCGAGGTTATCGCCATAATCAACCGTGACCTCGCCTACTTTTTCGTAAATTTCATCACGTTCCCGGGAACATTTGTTCACGAGATGGCGCATCTGTGTTTTGGAGTTATTACAGGTGCTGAAGTCCGCGAAATCTGCATGTTCGAAAACAACAATGAGCGTATCGGACATGTCCGTTACCGCGTTCGCGGTCCATGGTTCATGCAAGCCGTACAGCACTCGCTGACAGCAGTAGCTCCCACGATTGTCGGACTAACTTCTGCGTATTTCTTGTTGAAATACATCTTGTCAAGCCAACTGTCACTTTGGGAAAATATCGCCCTCTGGTATTTGGTGGTTTCGCTTATTGACCATTCCACCATGAGCGATGCCGACCTAGAACATTATTTCCAGGGCGTGTGGGTTTTCATTTTACCCTTATTCCTGCTGTTCTTTTTATCGGGATTGCTGGTTTGATTTTCGATTTCCATGTTCACATGGGGCAGCATTTTGACGACTACTACACGCCGCCTCGAATACTGCGCACCCTGAAACTTGCAGGCATAACGCATTTTGCCTATTCTAGCACGAGTGCAATCATTACCGATGACCCCGGTTTTCTGCTAGAAGAACGTGTTGCGATGCATGAACTTTCGGAAGGTCGTGCCAAGCCTGTTTTGTGGGTGTCGCACGATATGCTAAAACAATCGTCAGATTTGTCGCTATATATGAATGATGCGGGTGGTAAAATTTGCGGGTTGAAAATCCATGGTGTATCTGAGAAATGGTTGCCAAACGGTCGGGAACTGCAACGAGTGTTTAAAATAGCCCAGGAACGCGGTTTATTCGTAAAAATCCACACTGGCAAACGTGAGAATTGCGAAGCTGGGATGTACAGAGCGACCTGCATGAAATTCCCCGATGTCATGGTCGTTCTCGCCCACGGGCGTCCCATTGAGCAGGCAATCGATATATTGCGAGATTGCCCCAACACCTACATCGATACTTCATTTATGCCCCACAACCATTTTCAACAACTTATGGATGCCGCTCGGCAAGAAAATTTTACCGACCGCATTTTGTTTGGCTCCGACACCCCTATCCCCGGGCGGCACCTGAAAAGTTCCCTCCCGCGCCACCTGCGCAGCCGTATTTCGCAAACAAAACGCATCGCTGGCAAGGACTGGCATAAAATTTCCTGGGAAAATGCGCAAAATCTATTGGCAATTTCAAGCCATCTATGATCTCAAAAAAAACAAGGGGAGGCCTATGAAAAAGGTAATCGCAACCAACGAGAACATTAAGAAACTGGTAGAAGACGCCATTAAAGAGCATGGCTTAAACTGCGATTTGTCGTACATCGATGTATCCAACGTAACGGACATGAGCTTTTTGTTCCAATACAGCCAATTTAACGGCAATATCAGCAACTGGGACGTTTCACACGTGACCGAAATGAAAGCGATGTTCCAATACAGTGATTTTAATGGGGATATCAGCAAATGGAATGTTTCCAAAGTGACCGACATGAGGGGAATGTTCTTCCTTTGCGACTTTGACGGCGATATCAGCGGCTGGAACGTCTCCAACGTGACCGACATGAGAGGAATGTTCCTATACAGCCCTTTCAGTGGAGACATCAGCAATTGGAAGGTCTCCCCCAAAGTGAATATTACGATGATGTTTAAAGATTCGGCTCTTGAAGCATTAGGAAAAATTCCCGCCTGGGCCAAAGAATCTGGAACTGAAGACCAGCCATAAAGGATTCAGATGCTCCATTTTTTCAAGAAAACGCCCAAGACATGGATTGACCAGCCGGTCATCGACTACCTGATGGGAATAAATCCCCTATTCGTCATTTATTACACGGTACGACGAGCCGGCAAGGACATTGACCTTATTTTCCGTGACAAGAACGGCAAATTCATCGCCGACATCTACGACAAAGACGTTCACGCCATTTCTATCAGCTACCAAGGCAGTCCACGACACTTCATCTACCATGTGGACAAGAGGCTCTCAACAGAAGAATTGCCTTCGCTGAAAGATTTCATCGAAAAGAAAACCAAGGATTTTGCAGCAAGCCAAAGTCCGCTCACCATCGGTCAGCTAAGCGATATCCAGGGAGAATTTAAACGACGCCTAGAAAGCACTCTCGGAATTCAAGGCGTGGAGCTGTTTCCAAAGAACAAACTCGACACCTCCGTTGACAACAACATCCGCATATATTTCAATCAGCTTGACTCAGAACAGCGCGACCGATTTATCCGCTTTCTCAACCGACTAGACAAAAGATGCATCCCAATAGAAATCAATCTCTTCATCAACGAATCTACCGAAGAAGAAATAGGCGCCACCCAGACCGAATTGGACATGCTTGATATTACTCCACCCGTTCCAGAATAATCAGTGCCCGCTCCTGGGTGCTGTTGGGAATGGTGTAGAAGTGCTTGCCTACGAACTTGTAGCCGTAATCTTCGGGGTGAAATGTCTTGAGTTCGTCGGCCACGGCAGGGCCCTTCATAAAGAATACCCGGCCGCCCACCTTCAAGGAATTGGCGATGCGGGGCAGGGTCTTTTCCATCAGTTCAAAGGCACGGCTGATGACGCCATCTACGGGGATTGTCATGCTGCGGCTGGTGACCTTGTGACCAAAAACGTCGATTCCCTTGAGGCCCATCTTCTCGATGACCATGTTCAAGAAGTTGATACGGTTGGGCCGGGGTTCACAAAGCGTAAGACGAATCCCCGGATTCACGATTTTCAGAGGAATTCCCGGAAAACCGGCGCCGCTCCCCACGTCGATCATGCGGGCGGGCCACTTGGGTACGTAGGCGTTTATAAGCGTGCAGTCGGCGTAATGCCGCTCCACCATGGTCTCGAAAGCGTTTAGGCGGGTCAAGTCCTGGTCGTCGTTGTTGGCCCGCAACAACTGGTGGAACTCCCAAATCTGCTTCAGGGTCTCGGGCTGGAGTTCTACACCGTAATAGTGCAAGAGCTTGTCCAGTCCCTCAATCGAGGGCTTCACCCGCTTGCCGCCAAACAGCGGAAAGTCGGTACGTGGTGCCTTCAAGTGAGGCACAAAGTCACGACCTGCGGCAGAAGCGTTGCGGGAGGGTTGCCGCGCCACGCCGGAATTGGCCCCTGCAGAAAAAGGCTTCTTGGACCAGTTTGAACTTGCCATAATGAAAAAATAAAAAAACTTAGGCACTTTTCGGGACAAAAATAAGTCTATACATAGAGGAGGCTTATTTTGTCCAAAGATAGACACGAAAAAGAAGCTGGAGTCCTGCGCTCATCCGCCTTTGTGGCGGCACTTTTTGCCCTGGGTGGGGTCGTTTTTGCCGCCCCGCTAGGCGAATCGAAGGTTTTCGACTGGTGGGACAACGGAATCATTACCGCCGAAGAGGCTACCGAAATCCTGGACCTGCTAGAAGAAGGCAACCAGGAGGAGGCCTGCCTCCTTGCGCAGACCTACGCCCAGGAGCCCTGCGACGAAACGGCTAGTGGCAAGACCCGCGCAGGCTCCACCCTAGGGAAAATTTCCAGCGGCAAGAAGTCCGCGAAAGCCCCGACGCGCCCAGACCTTACACCTCACGGCTACATAGACTGGAAAGGCCGAATCGATTCCACGGGACACCTGGAAAGTCACCGTACCGAACTGCAGGTCCAGTTCTACCGCTACACCCTGAGGCTCGGCTCCCAGGAACTTCTCGCCTACAAGAACCAGGGGAGCGAGGCCTATTTCGGAGACGTTTCCACACGGGAACTCCACAGCCAGATTCCGCTGGACACCCTCTGGGGAACCGCCCTCCTCTACCCCTTCGGAAATTTTCATGTGGCGGGCCTTCTGGACACCGCCAAGACGACACAGTTCCGGCTGGGATACGGCAGGCGGGGCATCGCCAGCGTCGAAGCATTTTACTGGCACGATTTTGGCAACATTCAGCAAACCTCCGACAGCCTACAAGCCCACACCCACTCCCTCGGAATGCAGACGAAATTCCCCTTCGGGCAGGTGGCCGCCTGGTGGCAGTACGGTCAAGAATTCCCGCTTATCAAGGTGCAGCTGTACGGCAGCGAGAAGAAGGAGCGCGACGACGCAAGCGCCGGAAAAACAGTCAGCAAGGCAGGTCAGAACGGCGCCGGCAACTCAGGTCCAGGCGGTGCCGTCACCTACAGCTGGCGGACCACCGCCTATATCCATCGGGAAGAGTTCCCCAGGTACGCCCGCTTGAGCAAAACCATCCAAAGAAGCAGGCTCTGGGGGTCGCAAAGCCTGTCCGTCAGGGCTCCCGACCTGCTGGACACGAGAGTCTCCGCAAACGGGACCCTTATAGAGCCTCTGGACGCCGACACCATGGCGGTTCGTCTCAAGCTGGGGGCTGAATCGGGCCCTGAATTCTTGAGATTATCCGCCAGCGCTACCTGCCGAGACGCGGGCTCCAACTGCAGACAGACGGACTGGAAAGGCGGCCTGAACCTTACCCCCTGGGAACTTTGGGCCCTGGGGGCTTCTGCCCGGGTCCGGCACGACCGACCCGAAGGATTTTCCCCTCCCCACCTGGAATTTTCCTCAAAATTCACGGATTCTGGACAAAGTTACACGAAATTCACCTTCATCCTTCCCAAGGGTCGCCCCCGGGACGACATGCGCCTGCGTTCGGAATTCCTGATTTCCGGAGAATACCTGGACATTTCCCTTGTCTGCACCTTCAAGGATGTTCACCGCCTGCACCTGACCCCGTTACGGGGTTTTGCCGAGGCAAAAGTGCGGTTTTGAGACTAAAGGCCCTGTTTTTTTCTCAAAAAACACCTCAAAGGAAATGTCTACTCATGGTTACACGGGTAAACAGAAAAGTATACAACCTATGGGCCTTACGCCCTGCCAGATTCTATCTTAATGCATACCCAAACACTCCCTTGACGTCCCTAGGCTGCTCCTTTGCCCAGGGACGTCTTTTTGTTGTCATCCCCGCGAAGGCGGGGATCTCATTGTCTTTGATAATTCTAGTTTTGTCTTAATGTTTATCGCCGCCGCCATCGGAGCTGTCGCCTTCTTGCCCTCCATCGTCTTGAACATCGCCCTTGCCTGCGGTGCTCCCTGGGGAGCCTACGCCATGAACGCCCAGCACAAAGTTATCCCGCCGGAACTCCGCAAGGCCTTTATCGTGCCGACCTGCCTGCAGTTCGTGGCCCTGTTCGTGCTGCTCAGCGCGGGGGGAATCCTACCCGAACTTATCCCCTTCCTCATCACCCGGATTCTCGTCTTCTTCTTTGCGCTGTACGTGACCTTCTATACGGCAACGGTACTTTTCAGCACCAGCTACAAGGAACGCACCGTCATGGGGAGCTTCGCCGTGGCGAGCGCCGTCTGTTTCTGGATCGTGGCCGTGGGCACCCTGAATTTCTAGCCTTCCATTAGCTATATTCCCTGCCATGGTTCACCCTTCCGCATTTGTGCACCCTTCTGCAAAAGTCCACGAGACCGCATCTATCGGCCCCTGGTGTCTTGTAGATGCCGGAGCCGAAATTGCCGAAGGCGTGGTGCTGGAAGCCCGCGTCCATGTGTACGACGGCGTTTCCATAGGCAAGAACACCCGCGTTTTTGACGGGGCAATCCTGGGGGCCCCACCCCAGGACCTTAAATACGACGGCGAAGACACCCGGCTTGAAATCGGCGAGAACTGTACAATCCGGGAATACTGCACCCTGAACCGGGGTACGGCACAGGGCGGTGGAGCCACCCGCCTTGCAGACAAAGTATTACTCATGACGTACACCCACGTGGGTCATGACTGCTTTATTGACGAAGGGGCGGTAATTTCTAACGGGTGCCAGCTGGGAGGCCACGCCAGAATCGGGCGCTATGCCACCCTGGGCGGAAACGTCGGGATGCCCCAGCGGAACCAGGTAGGAGCCTACGCCTTCGTAGGGGCAACCCTGAAAGTGGAAAAGGACGTGCCCCCGGCAAGCAAGGCCTTCGGGACTCCGCTCAAGTGGGGTGGCCTGAACTTGCACGCCCTGAAACTCCACGGCGAAGATTTTTCCGAAGAACGCATCGCTGGCCTGGATAAGGCCTTCAGGGCGTTGTACCGCAGCGGAAGGCCCATCCAGGAAGTCATTGACGAACTAAAGGCCAGCGGCGACCCCCTCTTCAAGGAATTTTTTGACGAACACTGGGGCGGTTCCCTCATTCGCCCGTAGGATTACCGTGGAACGGCAAACGGCAAAGCACAACTACCAGCGGGACCTGGACTACATCATTCGACGGCTGGAACGCACCGACGAAGTGCCGACGCTGTTGTTGCACGCCTGTTGCGCCCCCTGCAGCAGCTACACCATCGAATACCTGTCGCAATACTTCAAGATTACGCTCTTCTACTACAATCCAAACATCGCACCGGACGAAGAATACCGACACCGGGTGGCCGAAATCAAGCGTTTCGTTTCGGAATTCAAGACAAAGCACCCCGTCACATTAATCGAAGGCGAATACGACCCGAAAAAATTCTACGATGCCGTCCGTGGGCTGGAAAAAGAACCCGAAGGGGGCAAGCGCTGCCGCAAGTGTTTCGAGTTCCGCCTTGCCGAAGCGGCCCGCCTCGCACAAGAACTGAACGCCGACTACTTCACCACCACTCTCACCATCAGCCCCATGAAGGACGCCCAGGTGCTAAACGAAGTGGTGCAGGAGCAGTGCGACATCTACGGCATCAGGCGGCTCCCCAGCGACTTCAAGAAGAAGGGGGGGTACAAGCGTTCCATAGAACTGTCCGCCGAATACCATCTCTACCGCCAGAACTACTGCGGCTGCGTGTATTCCAAGCGGGAAAGCGGCGAGGGATAACCGTTACTTTACCACTTCTACCCTGCCATTGTGCAGGTCCTTGCGGATTTCGCCTGAGGCCCTGATGTTTCCCCACCCTAGAAATTTCCGCCAAGGGTTTCCAGCGAGCCAATAATCACCACGCAGTCCTTGGAAACATTCTGCATCACAAAACGCATCATGTCCAGGGGAATCGCCACGCAACCGCCCGTAAAGGGTTTGCGGTCGCCAAACACATGTAGAAATATGGCCGAACCCTTGCCCGGAGAGCCCTCAGCATTGTAGCTGATGTTCAGACAATACTGGTAGTGAATCGGGTAATCAGCAATGCGTTCGCTGTTTTCCTTATCCAAGTCGGGAATATCCTTGAGGCTCACCAGTTCATTATAGCGTTTACCCTTGCGCATGTCGCCTGACCAGTAGGTGTTGCCATCGGCCCTAGTGTATTCAAAAGCCGTTCCCGGGTTTTCGGAATTTCCGAAAGCCTTATTGAACTTGAATGTGCCTATGGGAGTCTTGCCGTCACCCTCCTTGGTCTTGCCTAGGCCGTTCTTGCCGATAAAACCTGGAGTGGACATAATCATCTGCCACTTGCCCGACTTGTCCTTACTATGCATCGAGATCCATGCCGTAGTGCCCTCATAGGCCGCCACCACAAAAAGTTGCTTGGCCGTT
>Ga0247609_10003395_pt1 | contig 16189 bp, 11 predicted proteins | sample 172DNAGHGlowgp2_FD_193487 | JGI IMG/M metagenome (GOLD analysis project Ga0247609, IMG submission 193487) | Sheep rumen microbial communities from Palmerston North, Manawatu-Wanganui, New Zealand - 1728 DNA GHGlow gp2 | ecosystem: Host-associated > Mammals > Digestive system > Stomach > Rumen ...
ACACGTGAGTTCGGTTGAAGCATGGGTGTAGGACTTGCGCTCGATTAGCGTAAACGTACACCCGTTCCTCTGTCACGTAAACTGCTGTGCCTGAGCAGTCTGCGAAACATGGTGTCGTATGTACAAAGATTTTTGAAATTTTTCCTCACTTCCTCACTTTTTGCGCTCAAACCCTTTGTAGAACGAGGTTACAGCGAGTGAGGAAATAGTGAGGAAGTGAGGAAAAAATGGTGAAACGGGGCGGATTTAACGTATTTTTACTTGGCTTTTTGCCGTTTTTCCAAAAACCGTCACCAACGAGTCCCAAAACGGTAACCAGCATTTGGGACACTTTGTCCGGAGGCTTCGGAAAGATATTCCGGATGCTTCGAAAGAGTTGTCCGAGTATTCCGAACATAGTATCCGGATAATCTGGTCAAACTATCCGGATACTTTAATCAAGTTATCCGATGCAGGAGACATTACAGTTTCTCGCCGTAGCAGAGGTCGCCGCAATATCGCATCGCCGATGATGTGTTAATGAATTTCAGGATGTTGGACAGCCAGTGGCATGTCCTTCTGTGAGAGGTAGAACATGTAGAGGATGACGGGCTTCGAACCTCGGTTCTCACCGTGGTGGATGGTGTTCACCATTTCCACTACGGGCTCTCCCTCATGCACGGTCTTCTCCTTGCCGTCCTGTCCGATGATGGTCAGCTCGCCCTGCACCAGAATGCCGTAGTTCATCACCGGGTGGTGGTGCCAGCCCAGCTTCTTGCCTGCCGGGAACACGTATTTCACGGCTACCAGTTCGGGACGTCCCTTGAAATAGTCGGGCAGTTCCACGCCGTCCCAGCTCTGGCTGGTGCGAATGAGTTCGGTGCTCTGCACTTGCTGTTCGGCGGCAGCGTCCTGCGTTGTGCCATTCGTGCAACAGCAGCAACAGTTTTGTCCGAAACTTAACGTCGAAGTGCTGCAAAAGAGGATAGCGGCAAGTACCCACTTTTTGCCAAAGCAAGCGATATGCGATGATTTTCTGTTCATGGTTTTATTTATATTTGATGGATCATCAATTTTTTATAAGTTTACGAGGAATGACAAGCCTAACGTGAAGTAGTTCATGTGCTTACGTCTTTTGTATTCCCTAGGCTGGAATCCCATTCCGTCGCCGTAGTCGCACACAGACTCCATCAAGACTCCAGCACCTGTTGTTACACCTTTCTCCATGAAGTGGAAGGGGTCGTACTTCGCCGTAAAGTCTTTACGGGTGTAGTCGTAGTCGCAGAACAGGCGCCAGGAGAAGTTGGACTTGTACTTATAGGTCAGCGAGATGCCTGTGCCAAAAGATGTCGATGATTTGGCACCTATAGTAAGATATTCCCAATCGTCGGTCCATTTCTCACCTGTGTTGTTGGGATATTCCAGGGTGTTGATAACCAAGGTGGGGTCGCCATTGGGCTGCTTCATTCCAGGTTTATTGTCGAGTGTAACGGAGTAGTTGATATCTTTCACATTGCCCTCGGCATGACCGTCGATGTCAAGTTCCTGCGTGATGGAACGACCGATGAGAGCTTTGGTGCCCAGAGAGAAACGGTCGCTGAGAGGCAAGTTGAAATATACACCTACGCTACCCGTGAATTCTGTAATGTGGTCACTCTTCACAGTGCCATAGATGTTGCTGACGGGTGCATTGGCATTCCATGCTTCCTCTGAAGAGGTGTCGTATCCGATGTTATTCATGAATTTCATCATTTTCTCATCGTCATCAACATCAATGGGGTATTCATCCGGTCGCATGGCTTGGTAAGTCGGGCGCAAACCATCCCAAGCATACCAGTCTTCCCATGCCACGTAGTCGGTAAAGTCGCCGAAGTCTTTAGCTGACTGAGCTCTGACTCTGAGACGACCGCCTACGCCAATATATTTATTGAAGAAGTAGGCACCTTCTGCATCGACCACAGTGGCGGCACGGAACTTGATGTTTCTAGTTTCTCCATCGCTTTCGAATTCAAGGTCTTTATTGCCAAGACCCACACCCATGGAGATGCTGAAGAACGAAGGTTTTTTATTGTCAAGGATGAGGTCGTTGCGCAAAAGTCCTTTCTGCTTGAAGAAGAGGTCGCCAATAGCATAACCTAACTCCGTAGAAAGGATACCGATGCCGGCACCCGACATCACATCGCTAATCCAGTGGCGGTTGTTGAGAACGCGCATCACACCTGTTGCTGTAGCTACACCATAGCCAGCTACCGACCACCAAGGTGAGCGGGTGAGTCCATACTCCTTGTGCAGCAACGTGGCACCAACGAAAGCGGTGGCAGTATGACCTGAAGGCCATGAGTTGGCGGTGGAACCGTCGGGACGCATTTCCTTGGCGGTGTACTTGATGCCGTTGACCAATCCTGCCATGATGGCATACGACATACCTGCACTTGCCAACAGTCGAGGCCAGTCGCTACGTCCTTCGTAGCCTCCTAGTTTCAGTCCTACAACCATTGCAGGACCAAAGAATTGTGTGTAGTCATCAATGCCCGTCTTGAAATCAGTGAGGAGCTGTGTGTTCTTCTTTCCTCCCTGTTCAGCTTTTGCATTGACACGGAACATGGCCTTGTCGCCTTTTAGGGCCCAGCCTGCTACAAAGAGGGGGATGCCGACGAAGGTCATGTCGTCCATGAACTTGTAGGGTTTGACACCTGGATTCGTTTTCGACTTGAAGAAGTCGAAATCCATCTTCGTATTGACCTTCATCTCTGGCACCTCTAATGTGGTGACGGAAGGGGTAGAGAGATCCAGTGTGTTACTGTTTTGTTCTGAATAGTTTGCTAAAGAGACGCTCATTTCAGGAACCTCGAAAGTAATGGGTTCCATGTTGCGATAGTCTTCTACGTTAAAACTTTCTTCGGTCAGACTCTCAGCATTGGGCTGAACTGTCAGTTCCTCAGCGTTGGCCTGAGCGGTCAGGACAACGACAAACATTGTGAATAGATGTCGGATTTTCATAATCATGATATTTTTAGGTTGTGATTAATTATCTTTTGCCGTCAGATTGTCGGTGAAGTTCTGTGCCAACTCCTTGCTGTGCTTCTCCAAATGTGGCGAGTAGAAGATGAAGAACATGATGGCGACAAGGAGGAAGATGCCGAGCCAGCTGCTCCAGGGAACAGCATAATCAACGAAGCAACTGACGAAGGCTATGGTGATGAAAAAGCGCAACAAGGCACAAGCTGTCAGTCTGACGCGCCACCGAGGACCGCTCTCCCACAGAGTGTTGGCTTCGTAGCTGTCGCCTTCGGCACGCAGTAGCATCCACAGGAAGGGGGAACAGAGCGCGAGCGTGATAGCTGCGGTCACGGGGTGAAGCCATGCGGAGGGAACCAGTTTGGCAAGAAGGGGTTCACCATAGTAGAACATGATGGAGATGATGGCTATGCAGAGCACGCTGTTGATGAGCAAGACGAAAACGAAACGCTTGAAAGCACGGCTCCAAAGTTGCTGAAGCTCGTTGGCAACCTTCTCTTCTTTCTCGTCGGTATTGCGCTCTAGTCTGACTATCCACTTACGGGGCAACAGGCGTGCTGCAACGTTGTAGGCGGGTTCTGCCAAACGAATCATATAAGGTGTGGTGAAGGTTGTGAAAACGGATACAGCCACTACGATGGGGTAGAGGAAGTCGCTGGTGACATGCAAAGATGTGCCGAGGGTGGCAAGGATGAATGCGAACTCGCCAATCTGAGTCAGCGAAAACGAACACTGCATGGAGGTTTTCAGTGACTGACCAGAGAGCAGGAAACCACAGGTGCTCAGTAAGGTATGTCCCACCATGATGGCGGCTATGATGCAGAGGATAGGAACGATATACTCAACGATCAGTGCCACATCGACCATCATGCCGACCGACACGAAGAAGATAGCACCGAATAGGTTTTTCACTGGCGACACCAAGTGTTCTATCTTCTTGGCTTCAACGGTTTCGGACAGGATGCTGCCCATGACGAAGGCTCCGAAGGCTGCCGAGAATCCCGCCGCCGAAGCTGCCACCACCATGCCGAAACAGAGGGCGAGAGCGGTGATGAGCAGCGTCTCCTCGTTCATCAGGCGTTTCAGTTTGCGCAGTATCATGGGGATGAAATAAATACCTACGGTGAACCAGAGTATGAGGTAGAGCGCCAGCTGGAGAATGGAACCAAGCATCTGTTCTCCTTCGAACTCCTTGCTCACTGCGAGGGTCGAAAGCATCACCATGAGTACGATAGCCAGTATGTCTTCGATGATGAGCACGCTGAGGACAAGACCTGCAAAACGTTCTTTTCTCAGACCCATGTCGTCGAAGGCTTTGAAGATGATGGTTGTTGACGACATGGCAAGCATACCACCCAAATAGATGCAGTCCATCTTGCTCCATCCGAAGAGCTCGCCAGTGCATGCTCCAACGTACATCATGGCAAGGATGATGGCGATGGCAGCAATGATAGGTGCTGCTCCCATTTTCAGGATTTTCTTAAATGAAAATTCCAAACCAAGTGCAAACAACAGGAAGATAACGCCGATTTCACTCCAAAGGTGAATGCCGTGCATGTCATGGACACTGGGCATATAGGGCATATTTGGCGAGGCAAGGAAGCCTGCCACGATGTATCCAAGCACTATGGGTTGTTTGAGGCTCTTGAAAAGGAGGGTCATGGCTCCTGCACAGATGAGGATTAGTGCAAGGTCGGCTATGAGTGGTTCAAGTTGTGACATAACAGGGTTTATTGAGGGTTTTACTTCGACCCGCCACCGAGGGCGATATACAGTTCTATGACAGCCTGGGCTGCATCGTACATGTTCATGGCTTGACTGAGTTGTGCGTCGAGCAGCGTTTCCTGTGCCTTCAGCACCTCAAGGTAGCTCGCCTTGCCGTTGTCCATCAGTTCGTGTGTACCGATATATGCTTCGTGAAGCACTCTTACCTGACGACTGTAGTACTGGTGCTTCTCGCGGGCTGCCTGACAGTCTGCCATGGCTTCGTTTACCTCGTTGCCCGCATTGATGACGGTCTGCACATACTTCTTCTGCAGGTCTTCCTCGGTGAGCTCGGCTATCCGCCTGTTGGCTTTCAGTTTGCCGCGGGCAAAAATGGGCTGAGTGAGCGAGCCGATGGCAGAGAGCAGAATTTTACCAGGGTCAACGATGAGTCCGCCGGCTGAGTTGGTCCATCCAGCAGAGCCGTTGAGTGTGATGCTGGGATAGAAGGCTGCACGGGCGGCAGCGGTGTTATAGAAAGCTTCTTCCATGGCGTGGTTTGCCATGCGTATGTCGGGACGGTTCTCCAGCAACATGGCAGGCACGCCAAGATGCAGATACCGAGTGTCGAACATGCGCTGTTCTGCATCGCCCGTAGCATCGGCATGATGCAGGAAGGTGGTTCCCCACCGCTGGCGGTTGACGTGTTGCGGAGCTACACCCAGCAACTTGCAGATGGCATTCTCGACGGCGCGGATGTTGCGACGGGTATCAACGATCTGCGTCTTCACACTCAGGTAGGAAGCTTCCATCTGGTTGACGGCAGTGCTATAGACTTTTCCATAGACCCAGAGAGCCTGCTCTGTCTCGAGAGAGGTATTCCAGAGGCTGTCGGTCATCATGAGAACCTCCAGCTGGCGGTCGAGCACCTGCAACAGGAAGTACTGCTGAGCTGTGACGGAGATGAGGTTGGCACGTACTGCCTCTTCTTGCATCTGGGCTTGCAGTAGCAAGGCTTGTGCTGCCCGCTTCTTGTTGGTAATGGACCCGAACACGTCGATGTCCATCGAGAGTTGCAACGGCAGGTTGTAGGTCTTCGAGGCAGGACTCTTGCCGAAGGTGGCTATAGAGGCTTGCGGTGCAAAGGCAAGCGATGGTAGGTAGGCCAGTTTGGAAGCCTTCAGCGAGGCTTCTGCTTTCTCCACGGTGATGCGGGCGGAGTTCAGGTCGGTGTTGTTTGCCAACACTTGTTCGATGAGTTGCTGCAGCAGTGGGTCGGTGAAGAACTCGCGCCACGACATCTGGGCAATGGAGGTGTTGCCGGTGGCTTGCTGAATGTCCTGACTGGTGCCAAAGGCATCGGCAGGCAGCGGAGTGTTTTGTTCGAATTTGTTATACATGCCGCAGCCCGTCAGCAGGAGGCATGCGGCAGTAGCAGTGATGATATTCTTGATTTTCATTCGTTTGTCGTTTTGTCGTTATTTATTTCGTTATCTCGCTCTCCCGCTCTTCCGCTTTCTCGTACTTTCACTCCTTGAAACTTCTCGTGAAGTTTTTGGAACACGATGAAGAAGGCTGGGACGACGAAGAGCAGGGCAAGGGTGCCAATGCTCATACCGCCAATGACACCCAGTGCAAGGGCACGGTTACCATTGGCACCGGCACCGCCCTCTATCACGAGGGGAATCATTCCGATAATCATCGTTGCTACAGTCATCAAGATGGGGCGCAGACGCTCCTTGCATGCTGAGAAGGCAGCATCGACAATGCTCAAACCTTGTTGGCGTCGCTCGGTGGCAAACTCGGTAATGAGGATGGCTGTCTTTGCCAACAAGCCAATGAGCATGATGACTCCCGTCTGCAAATAGATGTTGTTGTCCATGCCTGGTATCTGCTGTGTGTAGCCCAGGTAGGCGAACACGAAGGCTCCCATCAGACCAAACGGCACACTGAAGAGTACTGCCCACGGGGTAAACCAAGAGTTATACAAGGAAGCCAGGATGAGGTAGATGAGGATGGCGCAGATGACATAGATGACGGAGGTGGCACTGGAGCCGGCAGCCTCTTCCAATTCGCGTGACATGCCGCTATACTCGAATGTGGCGGTGTTGGGCATTTCCTCCTTGAACACTTCGGCAATGACCTTGTGGGCATCGCCCTCGGTGTAGCCGCTACCGGGTTTCACGATACAGGTAATGCTCTGGAACAGGTTGAAGTGTTCGATATTGGCAGGACCGACGATTTGTGTCAGGGAGACAAACTCGGAGATGGGTGCCATCTTGCCGTCTTTCACTCGTACGAAGATGTTCTGCAGCGACTGCGGGTCGAGACGATATTCGGGTGAGGCGGCAGCCATGATGCGATAGACCTTGCCAAACTGGTTGAAATTGCCGATATATGCGCCACCGCAGAAAGAACCAAGCGTGTTGAGCACGGCGGCAGGTGACACTCCGGCACGGTCGCACTGCGCTGCATCGACATCGACCTGATACTTCGGGAAACGCTCTGAGTAGGTGGACATGGCGGAGGCTATCTCCGGACGCTCCGCGAGCTTGGCAAGGAAGCGTTCGGTGTGTTTGGCAAATTCTGACAGGTTGCCATCGGTAGGATCTTCTACCACGAGCATCACGTCGTTACTGGTACCATAGCCAGGAATCTGTGGCATCTCAAAAGGAATTACTACCAGGTTTTTGATTTCTTGACAGTCGTAGTAGAAACGCCCGGCTACGAGTTGAAGCAGATGGTTCATGCCTGGACGTTCCTCCCAGTTCTTCAGACGTACAACCATAGTGGCGTAGTTGGAACTGGCACCTGATATCATTCCGTAGCCACAGACCACAGCGAAACTCTCTAATTCAGGAATCTTCTTTACTTTAGCCTCTACCTGTTTCACCATTTCTCGCGTCTGCTTCAGCGTGGAACCTTCAGGAGCTTGTATCTCAACGAGAAAAACTCCCTGGTCTTCCTGAGGAACAAGACCCGAAGGAAGATTCTTCATAAAGAACACCAACAGCACGGCAGCCAGTGCCAGCAGGCTCCAGGCTAAGACGGGACGCTTGATGAACTTCTGCACACTCTTGCTATACTTATTATATATGGCATTGTAACTCGTCTCGTAGGCCTTTTTTGTATAATAGGTCAGGCTTTTTCCCTTCTTTTTGCCTTCCGTTACGCGCATCATGATGGCGCAGAGGGCAGGGCACAGCGTGAGGGCTGATACGCACGACAAACCCACCGACGAGGCTATCGTCACACCAAACTGGGTGAAGAACGTACCGGATGTGCCTGGCATGAAGGTTACGGGGATGAACACTGCCATGAATACCAATGTACAAGAGACAACAGCTACCGACACCTCGTTCATTGCCTGACGGGTGGCTTCGCGGGCATCGCTGATGCCGTTCTCCATCTTCGCCATGACAGCCTCGACCACCACGATGGCATCGTCGACCACCGTACCAATCGCCAGCACGAGGGCGAATAGCGTAAGGATGTTGAGAGAGAAGCCTGCCAGCGAGACGATGGCAAAGGTTCCCAGCAGCGAAACGATGATGGAGATGGAAGGAATGATGGTGGCCTTGATGTTTTGCAGGAAGAAGAACACCACGAGCACCACGAGGATGATGGCGATGACAAGCGTTTCCACCACATTGTGGATGGCAGCAAACAGGAAGTCGTCGCTGGTCATCATGGTTACGAACTCCAGACCGGCAGGCATTGTTGCCTTCAACTCGTCAAACGTCTTGTTGATGCGGGCGTTCACTTCCGTGGCGTTGGCACCTGGTGCAGCGAACACCATGAAGAGGGCACCAGGACGGTCCTGAATGTTCGAGGTGAAGTTGTAACTCATGGCACCAATTTTTACTTCGGCAACATCGCTCAGGTGCAGGATGCCGCCGCCGCTGGTGCGTAGCACGATGTCATTGAACTCCTCAACCGTCTTCAGCGTACCTTTGTACTGCATGGTGTATTGGTAAGAGTTTTCCGACTGCTCTCCTAAGGATCCTACTGCAGACACGAAACTTTGTCCGCCGATGGCTGCAAAAATGTCGTCGGGGCTCAGGTTGTACTGAGCCATCACGTCGGGCTTCAGCCAGATGCGCAGGGCATAGGTGTTACCCATGCTCTGTACGTTACCAACACCGGTGATACGCATCAGACGCGGCTTCACGTTGATATCCACATAGTTCGATACGAAGTCCTCGTCATACTTGCCGTCGGCACTCTTCACGGCGAAAATCTGCAGAATATTGTTCTGACGTTTCTGTACAGTCACACCTATCTTGTTAACGTCGGCTGGCAGCAAGGCTTGTGCACGCGTCACGCGGTTCTGGACGTTCACAGCTGCCATATCGGGGTCAGTGCCCTGCTTGAAATAGACCGTAATCTCTGCATCACCGTTAGAAGAAGCCTTGGAAGTAATGTAGGTCATGTCCGGCACACCATTGATAGCCTCTTCCAAAGGCTGGATGACCGACTTCATTACCGTGTTCTCGTCGGCACCGGAATAGCTGGTAGAAATCGCCACCGTTGGCGGTGCAATATCCGGATATTGTTCTACTGGCAGTGAACTCATGGAGAGATAGCCCACCAGTGCAATCACAATCGAGATGGCACATGCCATCACATATTTGTTGATAAATATATTATTCTTCATAATTTGGAAGCAAATAATTTTCTCTAAACTCTCTCAGTTCTCAACCTTTCACCTCCTTAGGGAACAGTACCTTCTGTCCCTCCGTTACATTGTTAGCTCCTACGGAAATAATCCTGTCGCCCACTTTCAGACCCGTAGGCACAATGAAGTCTTTTCCGTTTCCTGTATCTTCTGTTGTCACGTCAACGGCAGTAGCCGTACTGTCGGCTTTGACCTTATATACCAAGGACTTGTCCTGAAGGCGTACAACAGCATTTTGGGGAACCACGATGACGCCCTTCTCGGCGAATGGCATCACCACAGTACCCTGGATGCCGGAGTACAGATGACCATCAGGGTTAGGGAACGATACCTTGCAGGTCAGCGTTCCCGTAGAAGAGTTGACGACACCCGTCAGACTGACAACACGTCCTTTGTATGGAAACTCGGTACCGTTTTTCATTACAAATGTTGCCTCGGGAAGACGGGAGATGTATTGATCTACGTCTTTTGCTTTCATTTTCGTCTGCACCATTTGCTCGACAATGGCTTCGGTAACAGAGAACTCAGCATACATCGTAGTATTGCCACTGAGTATGGTCAACTGTGTCATGGGAGAAACTTGATCGCCAATGCGTACGGGTATTTCGCCGATGACGCCAGAAACGGGTGCCGTGATGGTGCAGAATCCTAGGTTCACCCTGGCACGGTTCACCGCTGCACGCGCCTGAGCAACAGCAGCCTGTGCCTGTTTATAGGCGTTCTCGCTATTGCGAAGCATGTAGCTGCTTACGATTTTTCGCTCAAACAGGTGCCTGTTCGAATCGTACTCCAGCCGTGCAGAGTTTTCTGAAGCCAGCGCTGCCTGAAGGTTAGCTTGGGCAGATTCCAAGTCCAACTGGGCATTGCGGTTATCGATGACAAAGAGCGTCTGCCCCTTTGCTACCACCTGTCCTTCGCTGACGGCAATCCTCATCAACTGTCCCGACATCTGCGGCATAACTGTCACGTCGTTCTGGCCCTTCATCCTGGCACTGAACTTATAAGGAACAACAATGTCAGACTTCTTTACTGTCATTGTTTCGAACGATGTGTTTTTTTCCTGCGGCATATCAACGTTGCAAGAGACTAGTCCACTAACAATTCCACATACGACCAAGGTCGTTTTGAATGATGTTCTTTTCATGTTATTTTTAATTTAATTATTTCTTACTGTTAAGTTAGCCGCTATGCGGCAGGATGTTTGCTATTAGGTCTGCTCTTTCATTTTCGCTTCTGTTACAAAGCAAGCCACAAGCCCATAGGTGATGGTGGGGCGAATCCATATCTCGGTAAGCAGAAAGTTGGTATATTTGTCGATATGCTCAAGACAAGAGATGTCATAGTGATAGAGTATTGCAATGACGACATCTACGATAAAGATCATCCAAAGGTTCAACTTGGTATAACTCTCCCATTCCTTTCGTGCATAAAAGTAAGTGAGCATCAGGAGTAGCCATACTGAGAGCGTAAGGCACGTCAAGCGGATAGGGTAACTCGTCAGTTCGGGGGAAAAGAGTATGTCGCGCAATAGCACGGTAATGCCCACACACAGTGTACACCAATAGTTGAACTGTTTAGGATGAAGTCGGTTGAACAAGTACATCAAAATCATAACAAAGCAGGCGATATAAAAAAGGTCGAGGATGAGTTCGAATGCCCCCTCGCTAAGTCCGAAATTAGATACGCCATAGAGCATAAAACACACCGACAACATGCCTGCTATGACGGTAATCCCCACATCTAAGACTTTGGTTTTTTTCTTAAATCGTATCTGCATGAATGTTTTTCTTTCTCTGCAAAGATAGTTTAATTCTTAAGAATGCTGGGCTTATGGAGGGACTGCATGATGTATTTTTGCAGATTTTGAAAATATTTTTGCAGATTTTGAAAATAAATATATGTTTTTTATAGTCGTATGCCGAGAGAAGTGTTCACGAACCAGTCGTTCAGATAGCCGTGAGTGTTGTTGTGATGGTAACGAATATTGTTGAATTGTCCGTAGGCATTAAGGAAGAATCGCCCAAAGTTGTAGGTTAGAGACATGCGGGCATCGAAACCGAGGCTGATGCCACTGTCGAATGTCTTGTTGCCCATGGGGGTGATATGCAGGTTGCCATAGAACCACTTGTCCCACTCCTCATCGGTCACCGTAGGGTCCCAGCAGTAGGGGTCTGCCATCAGCTCTTCCACATTGGTGGCGTAGCCGTAGGCTTTGAGTTTGTTGACGAGAGTCAGCATAGGCATCGCCATGATGTTGATGAGTAGTCCGCGTGTTGGTACCCAATTGTAGGCATAGCCTACGCCAAGACTTCCCTGCCACAGTTTGATGCGTCCTAGACCCTCCATCAGGTAAATCAAATCGCCGTTAAGATCAGAGGAATAGTTGATATGCGTATAGTTATACATCAGTCCAGCCATTAGCGACCCTACCGACAGTTTTTGTATCACCGATTGGTCGTAGGCAGCAGCATAGGAGAACTTCTTGCCGTTGAAGAGGTAGTATCCATCGGCGATGACAGTACGAATATGGATTGGATCAGTCAAATGAACTGCCTTCCAATCGTCTTTGGATTCTTCGGGGATGATGTCGCTGTTGAGATGAAAATTAGGGGAATGGTTTTCAAATGAATGGATGCGTACGTTAATGCCGTATGAACCTCCCGTGGCACCAAAAGTGAGATAACTACCTTTGTCGCCTCCAATGTTCACGGTATAGCCCAGACCGTAGCCTCTATAGCCTGCCCATACACCGATATATTGCGATGGAACGGTCTTTAAGGTGGGCTTGGCATGGTATTCTTCTCCTGCCATATTACCCTGGGTGCTCATGCTGACGAGGGTTTGGCTCACATTACCTCTAACTATGAGTTGCCAGGGTTTCTCCGGAGCTTCTATATAGCGGCGGTCAACACCCTTGACGGCCATGGAGTCCATCTTGGTACCCACTTTCTTGATGAGGGAGACGATTGCCTGTTGTGCCATAGCTTGGCTGCAAAGACTGATGGATATGATCAGCAAGACGTACTTCAACGAACCTCCCTTGGTGGTGGTGCGCATCCATGCTGTCACACTCTTTCCTATGCGCTGTTTGAAGGCGAGGCTGAAGGTGCTGTAGCTTCGGTAGCCGCTGTCGTGGGCAAGTTGCTGGACAGTGAAGGGCTGCTGCGCCTCGACGACGTCGTGGTAGCGGCAGAGGAAATGGTTGATGCGAAGGTCGTTAATATAGGTATTGTAGTTGAGTCCCTGGTGCGAAAAATACTGACTGAGATAGTTGCGGTTAGTGCCAATGGCTTGGGCAAGTTGCAAAAGGGTCAGGTCGTGTTGTAGATAAAGTTGTGTGTCTATGCAATATTTTTGCAACAACGGTCCGATGTCGTCGTGGGTGGTTTCAGGAAGGTTGTTCGATTCCAGGTACTTGACGGCGGTCGTTTCGTCGAACATGGAAGTGGAAGTGGACGGGGATGGGGCGATGCTGAGGTCGGTCAGCGTTTCAACGCGCCATAGCAGGTAACCAATCATCACCATGATATTCAGTCGAAGGATGTATTTGTATGCAGGTCCGCCGAGACCACTAACGTAAATGCCGAAAAAAATCGTAAATGCTGCCAGCACTAAGAATGTGTGCCACACCTCTTTGTGCTCCAGGTCAGCATAGTTGTCGCGCAACCAGTGTCCATACTGTATCAGCGCGCGAACCATATAAATTGTTAAGCCTATACCCAACAGAAGAAGATAGCCGTATAAAAAGGGACCGAGCACATCGCTATGACAGGCAACACACCATGCCATACCCGCTACAAGTGGTGCCACTACCACTCCGGCAAACCACAGCGGTCGCCTGCGGTTTTGTAACATGGCAAGCAACACAGCTATTGCCAAAGGAAAAATCGTCATGCTGTCTAGCAATCCACCTACAAGATATACTTGCTGAGCATCATCGTTTGGCGAAAGAAACGCAAGCGGCATATACCATATGTGGCCTAAGGCTATTGCGGCAAAGAATGCGGCAGTACACTTGCGAAGGCGAATAGGTGTTGTTATGTCGTTGGCGAAAGCGTTCCCCTTGCGCAACAACAGATAACAGCTAGCTATCATCGCCATCATTGCACTACCACCATAGAGAATATAGTAAAAGAGGTCTTCTTGACTCGGTATCTCGTACATAGTGTTTTACAGTTTCTCGCCATAGCAGAGGTCGCCACAGTCACCGATGCCTGGGACAATGTATTTATGTTCGTTCATGCCAGGGTCGATGGCTGCGCACCAGAGGGTGATGTCGTCGGGGAGGTTCTGTCTTAGGAACTCAACACCTTCGGGTGCTGCAATCACGCAGCAAATATGTATCTTTCTGGGCTTGCCTGTCTTGAGGAGTGCTTCCGTGGCTGCAACCATCGAACCGCCTGTTGCCAGCATGGGGTCGGTGATGACGAGTGTTTTACCTTTGATGGAGGGGGCTGCCAGATATTCTGTATGAATGCCAACCTCGGTGTGTTCGCGGTTGGTGTACATGCGAAAGGCTGAAACAAAGGCATTCTCTGCACGATCGAAAACATTTAGAAAACCTTGATGGTATGGTAGACCAGCACGCAGTACTGTGGCGAGCACGATGTCGTCCTTGGGCAATGACATTTCGATGGATCCTAGCGGCGTGGTGATTTTCTTCTTCTTATAGTCGAGGGTTTTCGACAGTTCGTATGCCATCATTTCGCCTACCCTTTCTATGTTGCGACGAAAGACCATACGGCCTCTTTGATAGGCTTTGTCGCGTAAAAGTGCCATATATTGATTGATGACACTGTTTTGTTCTGTGAAATTGATAACTTTCATAGCTTGGTTTTTAAAAGTGGAGTCAAAGGTACGATTAAGCGAGAACAATGCAAAGGGAAATCCCAATTTCTTTTGCTTTGTAGAGCGAAAGTACCTACGGCGGAGCCAAAGGTACGAAAGAAGACGGATGTTTGCAAACTCTATTTGTCAAAAATGGTATCAAGGTTGAATATTTTGTAATATTTAACCTAATAAATAGGTATGAAAGTCTGATTTTGGTACATAAACTTTGTTGTTAAAAGGAAAATAATTACCTTTGCATCCGATTTGGTGTGCGGACACACCGCAAGTAAATAGCTTTTTTAAGGAAAAAAGGATAAGTAACTATTTAATAAAAGACAAAATGGCAAAGTTAGATTTGACACAGTATGGCATTACCGGTTCTACCGTGATTGCCCACAATCCATCGTATGAGTTCCTCTTTGAGGAAGAGACCAAGGCTGAGCTAACGGGTTATGACAAGGGTCAGAATACCGAACTCAATGCCGTCAACGTGATGACAGGTATCTATACCGGTCGTTCTCCTAAGGACAAGTACATTGTCTGTGATGAGCAGAGCAAGGACAAAGTGTGGTGGACCACAGAGGAATATAAGAACGACAACCATCCGATGTCTGAAGAAGTTTGGGCAAAGGTAAAGGATATTGCCATCAAGGAGCTTTGCAACAAAAACTTGTATGTTGTTGACGCGTTCTGCGGTGCCAACGAGGCTACGCGTTTGGCTGTGCGCTTTATCGTTGAGGTGGCTTGGCAGGCTCATTTCGTAAAGAATATGTTCATCCAGCCTACAGAAGAAGAACTTGCTAACTTCGAGCCGAACTTTGTTATCTACAATGCTTCGAAGGCTAAAGTGGAGAACTACAAGGAGTTGGGTTTGAACTCAGAGACTTGTGTTGCCTTCAACACGACCAGCCGCGAGCAGTGTATCATTAACACTTGGTATGGTGGTGAGATGAAGAAGGGTATGTTCTCTATGCAGAACTACTATCTGCCCCTGCAGGGTATCGCTTCCATGCACTGCTCTGCTAACACGGATATGGAGGGTAAGAACACAGCCATCTTCTTCGGACTCTCGGGTACAGGTAAGACAACGTTGAGTACCGACCCGAAGCGTTTGCTCATTGGTGACGACGAACACGGATGGGACGATGAGGGTGTGTTCAACTTGGAGGGTGGCTGCTATGCCAAAGTGATCAACCTGGACAAAGAGAGCGAACCTGACATCTATAATGCTATCCGCCGCGATGCCCTGTTGGAAAACGTTACGGTTGATGCTGAAGGAAAAATCGACTTCGCTGACAAGAGTGTAACAGAGAACACTCGTGTGAGCTATCCTATCAACCATATCGAGAAGATAGCCCAAAAGGTGAATGGCAAGAGTGCTGGTCCTGAGGCAAAGAACGTTATCTTCCTTTCTGCCGATGCTTTCGGCGTGCTGCCACCGGTGTCAATCTTGACTCCTGAGCAGACAAAATATTACTTCCTCTCAGGTTTCACGGCAAAGTTAGCGGGAACTGAGCGCGGTATCACCGAACCTACTCCTACTTTCTCTGCTTGCTTCGGTCAGGCGTTCCTCGAGCTGCATCCAACCAAGTATGCTGAGGAATTGGTGAAGCGTATGGAGAAGAGTGGTGCCAAGGCATACCTCGTGAACACGGGTTGGAACGGTACTGGCAAGCGCATTTCTATCAAGGACACACGCGGTATTATCGATGCTATCCTCGGTGGTGCTATCCTGAATGCTCCTACGAAAAAGATTCCTTACTTCGACTTTGAGGTTCCTACAGAACTGGAGGGTGTAGATACTAATATCCTTGACCCACGCGACACTTATGCTGACGCTACTGAGTGGAATAAGAAAGCGGAGGATTTGGCTTCACGCTTCATCAAGAATTTCAAGAAGTACGAAGGCAACGAGGCCGGAAAGGCACTGGTCGCTGCAGGTCCGAAGCTGTAAAGCATTGGGCCGAAAGCAACGAGTAT
>Ga0247609_10003397_pt1 | contig 16184 bp, 13 predicted proteins | sample 172DNAGHGlowgp2_FD_193487 | JGI IMG/M metagenome (GOLD analysis project Ga0247609, IMG submission 193487) | Sheep rumen microbial communities from Palmerston North, Manawatu-Wanganui, New Zealand - 1728 DNA GHGlow gp2 | ecosystem: Host-associated > Mammals > Digestive system > Stomach > Rumen ...
CATCGTCGCAAACACCATAGCGAATGCCGAGAAGACCACCAGAAGCGTTCTTATAAACGGGGATACGATATAAAGCGGCTGCACTTCGGAAAAACTGATATAAAGAACAGCAAATGTGATAAAGTTCAGAATGAGCATCAGCACGACACCCAGCCTTTGCCTGCCCTTAAACAGACTGCTTCCGAAGTAGATTATTATCGGAATGATCGAGAACAGGAAACAATAGGTTCCGCAGCGCAGTCCCACATAATAGGACGATATAACGGTATAGAAAGTAACTTCCAGAATAATGATCGCATAAACCGGTAAGATGCGTCCAAATTTGCAAAGGAAAAAACACAGGAAATAAACAGCTACACTGACGGCATTATATACTGCCAGAGGCATTACTTCAGAAGCCAGGAATATTGCAAATAATACCGAATGGACCAGACACATTACCCCGACGGTAAACGCATACGCATTGCGGACAAGTAACTGCATCGTCCGTTTCAGCAGAGCTGCGTTGCTGCCGTTCTTCTTGTTGTCTATCGCATTATCCATTCTGTGACAGTTCCTTAAATGAAGTGCTGATCTGATATTTAAATTATATTTACTTAGCTTATCAACATACACCCCAAATAGGGAAATGTAACAAATAGTTTACCTGCAAGACAACATATATATGAATTTTACTGTTGTCCGCCGTCTCCGGAGAGATATTCTATCCCGTAATCAATGATGTCCCTGACCTGGTCATTGGTCTTACTTCCGCCTTTTTTGCGGTTGCACCGCCAGCACAGACACTGAAGATTATCAATATCCCTTCCTGAACCGCCCTGTGAGACAGAACGGATGTGATCTGCTTCAAGCAGAAGGTAATCGCCAAGGCCTTCGCAAAAACTGTCAAGATATTCTTTGGATATGCCGCATATCTGACAGGTGTAATTATCGCGCTCGAAAACCTCATTCTTGTCAGAGATCCTGATCCTGCGCCTTCCTGCCACCTCTCTTTGGATCCTCTCCTGCCTTAAGATCCTTCTCTTCTGCCTTCCGTACCGGAAAGCTACAACGAGCAGGGCAAACAGCGCAACAGCAAGAAGGATAATTAAAGCAGGAATTACAACAGAAGGTTCAAGCCCCGTTATACTTCCTGCTGATCCTGACATCAACATCCGGCCTGTTATGCCGGATAAGCCGTTAAACGCTGACATTAAAGAAATACCTGTCCCTTAATAATCCGCATCCTCTATTCCGTCGAGCTCATCGTATTCTTCCTCGAGCTCTTCTTCACGCCATTTTCTCTCGCGCTCTTTGATCTTCTCGTCTGAATTAGAACCAAATAAGAAAAAACACATAATGTTCACCTCCGTAAATAGAATGTTCCGTATCTTACTGATTTAATTATACAGGCCTGGAACAGGGCTTGAATGACAATAAAGGGACTGATCCGTACCCACCCCGGCCAAGTTTCTGCCGCCATTTATATTTTCGATCCCCGCTCTGATCACGGTGCTTCAAATCCTGCAACATCACTTCCGCCTTTTGAGACCAGCAAATAAGGAATGCCATATTCTTCAAGCAAAGAGAGGAATCCGTCCACAACGGATGTTTCTGAAAATCTCTGCTGGATGGATAGCGATATGCTTCCGCCTGCCGCCCCGATAAGCACCATCAGACTGAAGGTGCAGGGCGGATGCACCCAGAATTCTTTTATGTATTTTCCTGTCGAAGGATACTTCCATTTTCCGGGATAACTGACGAGATATGTTATGAAGCCTTCACCTCCGTTAAACATTGAGGTAAAGATCTCTTTCCTTGCTGAAAGACCGGGATTGTCAGCCAGCACTGAACGGACAGTCATTGCATTGACGGCAAGTCCTGCAGTAACAGCCTCTTCCCTGCTCTGCACGAATGTCTTGCCGCGGTATACCGTTCCCTGCTTTGTGAGCGGCATGTCCCTGACAACCGGTGAATAATCGAAGACAGACATCCCGAGACAATTGTGATTGGTGGCTTCGGCACCAGCCATGGGTCTGGCATTGATCACATAAGAACTGATAATAGGTTTCGAATGTTCAGGATAAAGACGGTCTATCGCTTTCCCCATAAGGAGCTCCGTCATGGTTCCCGGTGTCGAATCATGGGCACGAACAAATTCGATAAACTTATCTTCCGGTATCTTTATATCCCAGATGGCAGGAGAAGAACGGGTTAATCCGCCGTCTGTCTCCAGAGTAAAAGCAGGAATATAAGATGCCGGAGGAACAGATACGGGATCCATATTATCCTGGGGATCAGCCATTTCGGCCTCTATATCGGAATGCTCCAGTTCGGGAATATCACTTATTCCGTACACAGCTTTGCAGTAATGATATAGGATCGTTGCAAGCACCCTGTACATTCCCGTTCCGTCTGTCATCCCGTGAAAGAAATCCAGATAGATACGGTCATTCAGATAGGATACCGACCACACATGATAATTGGTCGAAGCAGAATTCAGAACGGCCTTAGAATCCCCTTCAGAAATGGTTACCGGCAAAGGATTATCCTCATATTCATAAGCATCACCGGTGCATACCAGCCGCCCGTTAAAATATGGAAATCTGGCAGCTGTATCCGATACGGCCGAAGCCAGGATGCTTCCGTCTATCCTGTCCTGAAGTCTTACGGTTATACGCACAGTATAGTCAATGCCTGCACCAATAGCGCCGTAAACATGCATTGTATCTCCGGTGGTTATCTTCATACGCAATATCTCCTTTACAGGCACTTTATGTCTTCGGCAAAGTGAGTATCCGATATAAGGATCTTCTGATAAAGACCTTTTTTATTGATCAGATCTGTCCATTCATTCAAGGGGATGTCACCGTCTTTTGTAAGGACTTTTCCATTCGTTTCATCAACATGGGTAAAAAGGACCGACGGCACAAATACGGATCCTGATGAATCCTTTATCACATATTCATTGAACTCTTCCGGGCTGCCGTGAGGAGCATATCTTATGGAACCCTGCCACTCGTTATGAATGTTGGTCAGATCCTCAAAACTCCTGCCTTCCTTAATGAATATGTCTTCATAAGGGAACCTTCCCGCGCCGTGCTTGGTAACATAAGTCCTTGTCACGTAAACTGCTTCCAAGGGACCTTCAAGACCAAGCCTTTTCGCCATCGCATCAGGATTGGTAAGTCCCGTTCTGGATGATGTGAGATTCGGCGCGAATGCTTTATTCTCTTCATCCAGTATGAGTCCCTGTGCGCCCTCGAAAATTATGTCGTCGTAGTTTTTTATAAACTCCTCATCCTTAACAGTTATCAGTTCACTGTTGCGGCACATCTGTTCACAATAGTTATAAAGGACATTCCCGTCAGAGATCAGTTCACCATATTCTCCCATCGAAGCAGGATCAAGAGATAAAGCCTCCAGCCTTTTGGGAAGATACTCCCTGCGGATATAAAGAAGCTTTTGATAAAAAGCATCAGCACCGTCTGAAGCAATATCACCGGGCGTTATCCTGAATTCAGGTATAAGAGATCTTCTCTTAGCCTCATCGATCCCCATGCCGCAGCTGCCGTGACGGTCTTTTCCGCGCCTGGATTCAAGGGACATATTGATGAGTATGTCATCAATGTATGTAAGCGGACAGCCGGGATCAGAATATATCTCCGGCAGATGCACACCAAGACTTAAGAAAGCATCCCTTTCATCTGAGAGTTTATAAAGATCCGGCATAAACGTCGGTGCCCAGAATGTATCCGCTCCTCTGAAAGATCCGGACGATATCTCCTTGAAGACGTATCTCTTTCCAAGGGTTTCAACGGTGTGACCGGCCTGAGCGCCGCCATTATGACGCACGACAATGCAGGAACGGGACTCTCTTTCAGAGAGCATGGCAAGATGATCCGTGGCAAGACCTTTGCCTTCGTCTCCGAAATTCTTACCTATTACAGCTTTAACGCTCATTGTCTCCCGGAAGAGAATTAATCTCAGACCCTGATCCGCTTGATCGCTTCCCTGATGCCGTACCGTGCTTCTTTAGGCCACTGATTTATGATCTCTTCCCTGTCCTGACCTTTTACAAGCTGCATTATGGAGATAATGACCATGTAAAGATTTTTAACATTCTTCTCATCTACAAGCGCCGTACCGTCAGGAAGAAGAGAAAACCATTTTTCGGTAACCGTTGAGTTTAACGGCTTGGTGATGATATGGAATACATGATACTTCTCTCTTGCCATCGCCAGGGCATCATCCTCAGTAAGGTTTTTACTGATATCAGTGTCACCGAAGATCTCGGTAATGTTATACCTGTTTATGTCCTGCTTGATATAATCATCACCTATCGTAAACAGGAAGCCCTTCTTGCCTCTCTTCTCATAGGAATCGATGCTCGTGTGCTTTGCGGCGAAATACCATACAAGCGGGTCACCGCTGTCTCCGCATCCTCTAAGTACCATCCAGAAATCAAGGAGCTGCTCGACGATCCTGATGTCCGCTTCGAACTGCGATACCTGAAGAGCTCCGATATCACCGGCATTTCCAAAAGCTGCACACATAACGTGAGGATTGGTGACAGGCTTTTTATCGTATATCTCGGTAATGGTCTTATTCAGGGAATTCTGTGCGATCTCCGTGGCAAGATAGCCCATGGAACCGGTATCGTCAAAAGCGATGATGATAGGAGTTGATTCGGGTGAATCCTCGCTGTCTCTTGATTCCCTCATATTGATATTCTTCGGATCGTATTTGGGATCCACCTGCTTACTCGTAAATATCTGTTCAACGCTTCTGGCATTATTCATGCCTCTGCTGTTCCTGAGCTTATTCCAGTCTGATGAGCTGTAAAATCCTCTTCCCATGTCTTAACACTTCCTTTCCTCAAAAACTGATCTTGTTATTGTCTGTTTTTTTGATCTCGATAAAAGACAGTGATCTTGCGAGTCTCTCCGCAATATCCTGATCCATCTCCTGAAGCACCTGATTATGTGTCATCCCGCTGTTAAGCAGCATTATGGCCACGATAAGATCAGACAAAAGTGAGATGTCTTTTCTGTTGACCGGGGCAGTCCTTCCGGGAAGCATGCCGTTCCAGTATCCGGCGATTTCCTTGTCACTTACGGTGTCATTTTCGATATAAAGATGAAAGATGTCATATTTGGCGCTGACTTCCCTGATCAGCTCCTCATTGGACAAAGTATAAGAAACATTATCACCGAATGCTTTCAGGATTTCCGTCACGGAAAGGTCCGGATGGCACTTGTCGTCACCTATGGTATAGAGGATCCCCTTCTCTTTTCTTTTTTCGAAGCAGTCCGCAGAAGTATGTCTTGAAGCGAAATACCATAAAAGATCATATGACTCGCCGCCGTTGCCGCCGCCTCCGCCTTCAAGGCAGAGCGTCATCAGCTGCCTTACCATCCTGATATCGGATTCAAACTGCGTGACCTGCAACGGATAGTTGTCGCTCTTGATATCACCGATCGCGGCGCAGAGCACCTGTGGATCGGTGACAGCCTTTTTGTTCAGTATCTTTGTTATCATGCGGTTGAGCGCATTGGTGGCGATTTCCTTGGCAAGATATCCCATGGAGGCCGTGACATCAAAACCTATTATCACCGGTGTGGACTTTGGTGAATCCGGATTGTCTCTGGATTCCCTGATGCCGATAAGCTCGCTCCTGTTGGAAGTTGCGGCTTCCCTGCTGTCGAAGATCTGGACCGCAGTCCTGTCTCCCGAAAGTTTCCTGCTGCTCTTAAGGGCTGCCCAGTCTGATGCGCGGTAACTGCCTCTTCCCATCAGTTTTCGTCCTGCTTTCCGTAGATATCCGAATCTTCCTTATCCATCCTGATGAACTTGCGCTCTCCGAATGCTTTTATGAGCATTTCATCCCAGTATGCAAAATCCTCATACGCGTCGATCCTGGGTGTGGAATTGATGAAATCCAGAAGAGCCTCCGGCGTATCGGGAGTGATTTCTTCCGTCTCAAGTAAAACTTTGGCAGTCTTCCTGAGCCCTGTAAGATTTACCGAAGAAGAAAGGCCAGTCATATTCTTTTGCTCAACATTCCACCAGTTGCAGTAAAGGCATGCGGTGTGATCGTTCGGGTTGATATAGACCGTATCAACATCGATCTCGGGATGAACGAGTCCGTTATATTCCAGAACACAGCTCAGGTTCTCGAGCCTGCTTATTATCCATGCGATATGCCTTCCTCCGAGCTTCCCGAAAAGCCTTAAAGGATACTCTTCCTCACGCTTGTTGATCACGACAAGAGATGTGCCGTCATCGAGCATGAACGCACCCGTGACACGCGGGAAAAAATCTGACAGAGCTTTGGTGTCGGCAGAAGGGTAATCAAGCGATGATATCATCTTCCGCATATGCTCCGCCTTACTGTTCATGCCACTCCTGAAATGGAATGCTATATTTCTTCTCGTAACGTAAACATCGGCACACTTATCGCTGTATGAATAGATATATTTAAGTTCGATACATTGCCCGTCGGTGGTTGTAAATGTTATGGAATCCGCATTGTCCCACAGGGCTTCATCCCTCTTCTTTCTTCCTTCATCACCGGAGGAAGACTCGGTCATCTGTCTGTAGAAAGTCTTGTAGTAATCGGTATCCTTGTGATCCAGCACATACGACGTGCCGCAGAATCTGCAGTGGGCGGTCATGGAAGACACATCATATATCATTATACTTCCGCAATTTTTACAACTGAGACTGCGCATTTCCCAATCCCCTTATCTAGAAATGTTCTACTCTTCTAATATACCAAAAAATCACTGATATTTGTCTTTTGATCCGGAGATAAGGTCATCCCGGACGTTCTTCACATCATCCACACACGCATCTCATTCAGACCGCGGTTGCCCCACGTGTAGTAAGGAACAGCTATGGCTTTGCACGGAGTGACTTCAGGCGGTGTATCAGGATAAAGTTCTTCACTGTCAGCTTCACGGAAAGCACTGACAGATATCATTTCCGACTTTAGTTCTTCAGAAAAACCTTCCATTTCAGGCTTTGAATCCCTGTCCAAACGGAGCTGCTTAACGCTGCCGTTATCGATCCCTTCAAAGCAGTAAACGAGCGGTCCGCGGGAAAGCGCGACCATCCCTGAGATCCTCGGGATACGGCTTGATGCATAGATAAACCTCGGACGGTCATCAAGCTTCAGCAGTATCTCAGACTCACCGTCGATATCCAGATAGACATATCCGTCCTTCAGCCCGTCAGTATAAGGTTCACCGTCTTTTGTTATCACATGATCCCTGCTCCATCCCGGAACATGTACGGCCAGTTTTCCCTTTCCTTTAACGGAATACCTGACGGTCATCTTATCCGGATAATCCGTCTCACATGTGAGCTCCAGACCGTTTGCGAATTGTACTGTTCCTGAAGCGATCATATGGCAGAATACCGTATCTTCATTTTCGCCATATGCGTATTTTCCGAATGACTCTACCAGCCTTGCAACATTGGGCGGACAGCATGCGCACTGATACCACTTCGGTCTGACCGGAAGATCGTGCTTATGAGTCGGTGCCACACCCGATATACCGGGATCGGCCTCCAAAGGATTCACATAAAAGAATCTCTTTCCATCCAGAGCCATTCCGGCAAGAACGGTATTATAGAACGCCCTCTCCATGACATCCGCATATTCTCCGCGCACTTCTTTCTCGAGCATCCTGGACGCGAAAAAAATAAGACCCACAGAAGCGCATGTCTCGGCATATGCGGTATCCGGCGGCAGATCGTAATCAACGGTAAAAGCTTCGCCCTGGACAGTGGAACCGATGCCTCCGGTAACATACATCCTGCTCTGAACAATGTTTCTCCAAAGACGCCTGCAGGCTTCCATAAGTTCCTCATCCTCAGTCTCTGACGCAAAGTCAGCCATTCCTGCATAAAGGTATACAGCCCTGACCGCATGCCCCGTTGCCTTCTCAAGTTCACGGAGAGGCCTGTCGCACTGCCTGTATTCAAGATCTCCCGCATCTCTCGGATTGGAATTCCAGACGCTCCATGTACGGCTGTCAGCTTCTCTTATGAATAATTCAGGATCCTGACCGCGCTCATTAAGGAAATGACCGCAAAGTTCAAGCGCGCGTTTGTCTCCAGTGAGCCTGTAGAGCTTCATGAGTGCAAGTTCGATCTCAGGGTGTCCCGGTACGCCCGGATTGCCCTGAGTTATGAAGTGACCGTAGATGTGTTCCATGTTACGGATCATGACATCCAGAAGGGTGCGTTTGCCGGTAGCCTCAAAGTGGGCACAGGCGGCTTCGATAAAATGCCCTGCCACATAGAGCTCATGGGCTTCATGAAGATTTGTCCAGCGCTTATCGCGGTCCTTGACCGTGAAATATGTGTTGAGATAACCGTCCTTATCCTGCGCCCTGGAGATGATGTCAATAACCTCATCCAGTTCCTTTTCGAGCACGGAATCTGGTGAATTTATAAGCGAATAAGATGCTGATTCGATCCATTTTGCCACATCGCTGTCCTGAAAGACCATGCCATAGAAGCCGTCACCGGTATCTTCTCCGCGGAGTGCTTTGCCCGCATTTATGAAATTAGCTATCGCATGGCTCTTCTCGGTATCCGGAGCCTTGTCACGCAGGATCATATCCTGCCACGGGATAACCGTATCCGTTACGAGTCTTTGGTATCTACCGATAAAACCTGATGCTTTGTATGCTCTTCCGGAGATCTGATTCTGTAATTTCATAGTTATGCGGACCCCATTCTTTCTTTATAGACAGGATTGATAGATTATAGCATGCAGGATTAAAGATATTTTGATAATCATAAAAATATAAGTAGCGAACACGTCTCCTTTATGCGAAAATAGAATCGCAATAATCGCAATATGGGGTGTTTTATGGCGGAATTGATCAACGGCACAAATATCTGTGCAGTCCTTGATAAAGTTGTTGCTTATCTTTTCATCATACTTTTCTTCTGGGGCGCAACCAATAAGTTCGGAAAGAAAAATGAGTTCAACGACGACTTCACCAGTCTTGAAGTGATGAAGTCCCTCAGGGGCTTTGCCGCCATCGGCGTCATGCTTCACCATATCTCACAGGAATACTTTTTACAGGAAGCAGGCGTTCTCTCTGCTTTTGTAAATGCGGGCGCCTACTTCGTAGCTATCTTCTTTTTTTGCTCGGGATACGGTCTGATCAAGAGCCTCGACTCGAAGAAGGATTATCTTAAAGGCTTCATCAGGAAGAGGATCGTCAGGGCGATCGTCATTCCGTTCTATGTGAATGTCCTGGTCTACGGGATCCTGATGCTGATCGTTAAATGGCAGTTCGATAAGACACAGTGGGTCACGAACTTTCTCGGAGTCACCATGATGAACAGATATGCGTGGTTCCCGATCGTTCTTGCCCTTCTTTATCTTGTTTTCTATCTCTGCTTCCGCTTCATAAAGAGCCGTCCCGTGTGCTTTGTTATCATCTTCCTGTTCATGATCGCCATCGGAATGCTCTTCTGTGTCGAAGGACACTATGCATGGTGGTATGGTCCCAAGAACTGGTGGATGGACGACAACTACTGGGAAACCTCAATGAAATGGTGGCAGAATGAGCAGATCTTCTGGTTCAACGGCGAATGGTGGGTCAATTCCGCTCCTGCATTCCTTACAGGTCTTATTTTCGCGAATTACGAGAAAACGATCACTGATTTCTTCAAGAAGTCTTATGTGCTCAGGTTCCACATTCTCCTGGTCATCACCGTTGTTTTATTCGGTCTCTCGGAATTTGGTCAGTCTCACTGGGGTTACTGGACAGAGTGGAACGGCAACGGTCCTGCGATCGGAGATAAGATCATTACTTATTTCTTCCAGATCCCACTGCTCGCAACAGTTCCTTTTACGGTATTCATCCTGATGATGAAATACCATGTGAAGAATCCTGTTCTAGCATTCTTCGGCAAGTATTCACTCCATACATATCTCATGAACCTTGCAGCCATCACGCTCATGCGCTTCATTGAGGTTCCCGCATTCTTCGATTTCGGCAACGGCAATTTCCTTATCTACGGTGTCGCCGTTCTTGCCATATCCACTTATGCAGGCGTCAAGGAACAGCAGCTCACGGATTTGATCCAGAATTTCCTGTTCAGAGACAGGAAAAAGGCGGCTGTCGCTTACAATACGAGATTCGGTCTGCTGGATGACGCGGATACAACAGCTCCTTCCGGAGAAAAGACTCCGTCAGCTCCCGTTTCAGAGAAAAAGGAGGTTCCTTCTGTCAAGGCTGCCGCTTCTGAAGAGAAGGCACCTGAGGAAAAAGTCCCTGCAGAAAAGAATGAAGTTTCAACAGAGAAAAAAGACGTCTTTGCTGAGAAAAAGAGTACACCGGCTGCAGCCAAACCAGCTTCTGACAAAAAGCCCGCTCCAGAGACAAAGAAAGCGCCTTCCGGCACTAATAACTCTAACAGCAATAACAACAGGAACAGCGGCAAAAAGAAGAGCGGTTCCAAAAAGAAAGGCGGTTCGAAGAAGTAAGCAAACAGCTTACTTTACGATATTCCTGACCCAGATGCCGGATCTGACGAACGCGAATGCAATAAAGCATTTGATGACTTCCATACCGTTAACGATCGTAAGCATCAGTGTTACGCTCATGTTTGTAAATCTGCTGAGGATAAATGCCAGCGGCACAACTATTGCCCATGTGTAGACGCTGTCGAAAAGCACCGTAATGAAAGCATTTCCGCCGGATCTGATGATAAAGTATGAGGCATGCGTGTAAGCACAAAAAGGCATATAGATCGCAGAGATAAGTATAAATCCCGTAGCAAGGCTTCTGATGTAGTCAGAAGTGTTATAGAGCAGAGGAAAGAACGGTGATATCAAAGCCAGAAGAAGACCGAAGACCAGGCCGCACAAAACTGTGACCATGCGCATCTTTCCGGCTTTCTTCCTTGCTTCATCAAGCTCGCCGGCACCAAGGATATGACCCATCATGATACCTACGGCTTCACCCATTGCAATGAAAGCCACACCCATAAGGTTCCATATCGTTGACTGGATGTTCATCGCGGCAACAGCATCCAGGCTCCTGTAAGAATAGCTCTGGTTGATCGTCGTCATTCCGAGGGACCACAATGTCTCATTTGCCATGAGGGGCAGGGCTTTCAGAAGGAACCTCAAAGCCTGGCTGCGTGTAATCCTGATCTTCTTAAATGCACCCCTGATGAACGGGAACAGGTCAGGATGCCTGCCTGCATATATAACAAGTATTCCGAGTTCAACAAATCTCGAGATGACAGTTGCGATCGCAGCACCTGAAGCGCCTAGCGCAGGAAGACCGAAATGACCGTAGATCAAAAGATAATTACCGACCAGATTTACGAAAATCGCGCAAAGCGAGGCGAACATCGGAACCTTGGTGGAACCCAGATCCCTGAGAGTGCCTGCATAAGCCTGTGTAAGTCCTACAGGGATAAAGCTTATCAGGAGGATATTCATGTAGCTGACACCGATAGCCAGTGTCTCGGCTGCATCTGCCGGATCACCTTCGCCAAGCAGGAAAAGGTTGATTAGTGAGGGCGAGAAGACAGCAAGGATCACCGTGCACAAAGTGGCAAGGAGAGTATTGAAGACGATCTTAAACTGGAATGTGCTGCGGATACCGTCATCATCACCATTACCCTTGTACTGGGCAGTAAATATACCGACTCCCGCGGTGGCTCCGAAGATAACCAGAAAGAAAACGAAGGAAAGCTGGTTGGCAATGGCAACACCTGAGAGTGCATTTGTACCGACCCTCCCGATCATGAGATTGTCGAGAAGGTTTACAAAGTTCGAGATGCCGTTCTGGATCATCATCGGGATGGCGATCTTTAACAGCTTCCTGATATACTCCCTGTCGTTCTTAATGCCTGTCATACTTATCCTGTTTTCTGTTTTTGTCGGTTTGAGAATTTTAACAGAAAGTTAGGCAAAATCAATAGACCGGCGGTATTATACGCCATTACGGAAGTTTTTGACTTCATCCGGGGATCAGTCTCTGTTCTTGTTTTTAGCTTTTTTTTCGAGATACATCGCCTTATCTGCCCTGTTCATGCAGTCGGCGACAGCATGCCAATCGGTAAGCCCGCACGTTCCAATACTGGCACCGATCTCAAATTCATACTTACCGGACTTATTGATCTTATTGATATTGCTGTGGACATTTCTTAAAAATTTACCTACACGGCCTACCTCTGAGAGGACGAGGATCGCAACGAACTCGTCTCCTCCCATCCTTGCAACAAATTCACCGGGATTCAGGGCACTGTCCAGGATATTGGCAGTCTCTTTGATCGCCTCATCGCCGGAATTGTGTCCAAAATTATCATTAATATACTTAAGGCCGTCCATATCGACCGAGATTATCGAAAGTTCCTTGAAAGCCTTGCCGTCCTTGTCAAAAAGCCCGGAAAGCTTCTGTTCATAACCTCTTCTGTTAAGGACCCCGGTAAGAGGGTCTCTTATATAGAGGCTCATAACATCCGAGATACCGAAGAGCTTGCTGTACAGCTCAAGTTTATTGATGTTCTGACCGATCTGCGAGAGAAGATATTCGATCTTGAAATTAATAAACATCGGATGACCTGTATCTACAACGAGCGCAGCATAACCGTATATTTCATTCTTATACGAGAGCGCGAAATAGATGACCATACCGTCGTCCCTGTCTTCGATCCCGTCAGGCAGGAGCCTGTCATTTGAGAAAGGGGTATCTTCTATAACATTTTCGCCCCTGTCAACGTAATAGCCGACCATGACCCTGTCATTCTCCCTGTATCTGAAGAAATAGCAGGACTTTACGCTGTCGACTTTCTTGAACTCATCGAGCGAAGCCTTTATCAGTTCCTCTTTTGTAAGGGTACCCTCGAAAAGAGCATTGATAACAACGAATTCTCTCATGTCATCCATTGATACGGATGATGCGACATTCTGCTCGCACAAAGCTCTGTAAACATCTCTTTCCGTATCTTCCTTGCCCGTGCTCTCACGAACGATCAGAGTGGATGAGACTGTAACACTGTATTCGGGTTCCTCTCCCCTTTGAAGCGCTTCAAGGATATTCATCGCGGAATTCACGAAGTCAACTTCGGACATCTCGATCGTGGTAATGGAAGGAACATGCGCCTTGGACTCAACAGCATTGTCGACACCGCTGATCATGGTATCCTGCGGGATCGAATAACCCCTTTGTATCAGTTCATTGCAAATGGCGATCGCTTCATAATCATTGGAACAGATTATCGCTTCAGGCAAAGTGCCGTCTTCCTTTGTAAAGAAATCCGCCATTTCCGGACCCTGAGTGATCCAGTAATTGCCATGGAATATCCTGTCTTCGGACACTTCATAACCGGCATCTTTCATCGCATCTTTAAATCCCTGCAATCTCTCGTAAGAGTCATTCAGTTCATCCATGCCGGTAACAAATCCTATATCGTCCGAATTGCATTTTGAGATAACGTATTTGGCGATATCATACATCAGCCTTCTGTTGTCAGGGATGACATTATAGAATCCCGGTATCTCCGCCCTGATGCAGACGACCGGCGGTGCCTCGGTATCGGTAAGGAGTTCTTCTACAAGATCTTTTGCCATTCCTTCATGGATAAGCGTGTCATAGCAAAGTATGATTCCGTCATATTCATGTATTGGAGGAAGATTCAGGATACTCTTAAATCCGATAATATGAAGAGGATTGCTCGTCGGTATGGAGCATGTTCCGAACACGTCGACCTTATGCCCTTTTCTCTGAGCATATTCATCGAGGTTTTTTATGATCGACAGGGCATAATCCCTGTACATGTCTCCAATAAAAACGCATATCTTCATAAAAATATTATACTAACGTTTTCTTGAGACTGTAAACTGTTTGTTGATCAGACTGTCCGTTTTTTATGCCGGAACCCTTGCTTTCTTATCCCTGTACAATGCTTCGTCCGCTTCCGCAAGAGCTGACTGGAATTCAGTGATTCCGCCAATGTAACTTGAATAACCGATACTTGCGGTAAGTTCATAGCTTGCTCCGGCTTCATCATTCAGACGTATAAGGGTGGCCTTGATATTTGAGCAGAGATCCTTGACGAGTTCCTCATTTTCCGTCTTGGTAATGATAATGAATTCATCACCGCCGTAACGGGCGATGAACGTTTTCAGGGAATGGCCGGCGCACGCAGCTTTTAAAGCATCCGCCGTTCTCTTAAGAGCAGTATCTCCTTCGACGTGACCATACTCGTCATTGATGCTCTTGAACTTATTGAGATCTATCATGAGAACATAACGGGTACTCTTATCGATACTCTGCTTTGAGGATTCACCGACTATATATTTCTTGAGCTGGTTCCTGTTATTGAGGCGGGTCAGTTCATCTATCGAGACCTGGTCATTGAGCGAGATTATATAAACATAGAGCATCATGATCGAACATCCGAAGCTGAAGATAGGAGCACCGTTCATAACGGTCTGGAGCAGACCGAATACCGTAATGAGCACCGGATAGACCGCACAGGCAAGATACTGTGTCCTTACGGCATAGTTCTCTTTTCTCAGGGCTCTTATAAACGCCCTTACTGAACTTACTGCTATATATGAGTCCGGCACGAGGAGGAAAAGGACATTGTAAAGACCTGTCACTTCGTTGTTTTCATCCATGACAAGCGACGGCGCAAATACAAACAGGCATATCATGAGCAGCGCGGAGGCCATAGCAGGGACCAGTGCGATTATCCTGTTCTTTGCCTTGGCAATGTATCTTTCACCCTGTGAGAGTTCGACATAAACAAACCAGCTGCTGCAGATAAACCCGAGGATAACCGCATTGGAAGCATTGACTATCGCTGAAGACAATGGTGTGTTCGGTATCTTGCCTCCGACCACGAGGACCCAGAATATGTCGCTGGTGAAATACAAGATGTGGCTTATAGCTATATTTACGAAGACGATCTGTTTTGTCTGTCTGCCGACAGAACGCATTTCCCTCATAAGCATCATCCCGAAAATAATGATGCATACGATCTTTGCTTCAATATAAAAATATGTATAGTCCATTTCCATACATTGATTATAAAGGGCAAAAATAAGCATACTGTTAATTAAATGTTAGAATATTTGCATATTTCGCCATCGAAATAATGACCGCCCTTTAAGGAAAAGGAGGATCCATATGATCACGGAGAAGATGAAGTGGCTCAGAGCACCCGCAGAATATACCATCAGTGAAGACCGGATCGAGATCACGACAGAACCCGGAACGGATCTGTGGCAGAGGACTTACTATCACTTCAGGAACGATAACGCTCCCGTGCTTCAGATGGAAACAGACGAGCGATATTTCTCATTTACGGTCAGGACGGATTTTACAGACAGCCATCACCGTTTCGACCAGTGCGGCATAGTCATGTATCTTGATTCCGACAACTGGCTCAAAGCATCCGTTGAATATGAGAACAGCAGTTTCCAGCATTTAGGTTCTGTTGTCACCAATCACGGCTATTCCGACTGGGCTACGACTGCGATCCCCACAGATGTCAAGAACATGCGGTACCGCTTCAGCAGAAGAGAGGATGACTACTGTATCGAGTGTTCATCAGACGGTGAATCTTTCTCACAGATGAGAGTCTGTCATATGTGGGAAGGTGCGGGGACGATCCGCTTCGGTGTCTATGCGTGCAGTCCTGAGAATTCAAGCTTCAAAGCCGTATTTACGGATCTCAGACTGACTGATTGCGTATGGGATGCACACGACGGTCAGGAACCTGACTGATACTTGCGGTTTTATGTTCTGAGTTCTTCAAAAAGACGTGCCGCAGTATTTTCGACGCTCTTTTCCGCCTCTTCCGTCACCATGGAAGGATTTATAAGCGGAACGATCCGTTCAAATCCTGCTTTAAGGCACTCCTCAAAGCCGTCACCGGTAATTCCCGTGATCCCGTAAACGGGCTTGCCATATCTCTTTGCGGTCTGAAGGATCTTGTACGGTGCTTTCCCGTTTAATGTCTGGCTGTCCATCCTTCCCTCACCGGTTATAACAATGTTACAGTCCATGATCTCAGGCTCTGCTCCGGTAATCTCCATGACAATATCAGCTCCTGACACAAGGTGTGCTCCAAGAAGATTCTTAAGAGCAAAGCTCATGCCTCCTGCTGCACCGGTCCCCTTCTCAAACGGATCAAGACCTGTAGTA
>Ga0247609_10003398_pt1 | contig 16182 bp, 17 predicted proteins | sample 172DNAGHGlowgp2_FD_193487 | JGI IMG/M metagenome (GOLD analysis project Ga0247609, IMG submission 193487) | Sheep rumen microbial communities from Palmerston North, Manawatu-Wanganui, New Zealand - 1728 DNA GHGlow gp2 | ecosystem: Host-associated > Mammals > Digestive system > Stomach > Rumen ...
TGGGGATGGAGCAGATGGTTTGGGCGATAGGTGCAGGTTCGCAGATGCCCGATGCCTCAATCACGATGTAGTCAAACTGCTGCATCTTCACTAGGTCGGTGAGTTGTTCCACGAGGTCCATCTTCAGCGTGCAGCAGATGCAGCCGTTCTGCAGTGCCACGAGCGAGTCGTCCTTCTGATCGACGATGCCACCCTGTTGGATGAGGTCAGCGTCGATGTTCACTTCGCCGATGTCGTTCACGATGACGGCGAATCGTATGCCTTTCTTGTTGCCGAGTATGCGGTTGAGCAGCGTTGTCTTTCCACTGCCCAGATATCCTGTCAATAACAGGACTGGTATTTCTTTCATTGCCATATTATTATATAGTTTTATTTTACTTTCACTTCCACAGTTCCATTGCGTTTCTTCGCTGTCAGTTTCACGTCACGCAATGTGTTTTTCTTGTGGTCGAAAATGAGTTCACTGTCGAATGCCTGACCGCCAATGCGAGTCTCGAAATGGACATGCTCGGTCGTGGCGTTGCCCGTCTTTCCCTCCAGTGCCACCACGTCGCCAGCCTTCACTTTCTCACCCTTCTTAGCAATGTTCTTCGAGTTGTGGGCATAGCGTGTTTCCAGTCCGCTGGGGTGACTGACAAAAACCACGTTGCCGTAGCCGCTCATTACGCCGGCGAATGTGACTGTGCCATCGAATGCTGCCTTCACCTTGTCCTTCGCCTTGGTCTTGATGTCGGTGCCCTTATGGTTGGGACGCTTGCCACCAAATGGACTGATGACCTTTGCACCCTCCAACGGGTAGTGCCAGTCTTTCCCCTTGAATTTCTTGAAGTTGATGGTCACCTCATCCGTCTTGGCAAACGGATCTTCCGTTGCCAGCACCGTATTGCCGTCCTTCGTTCCCTTGCGCGACGAGAAGCAGCCAACCAGCAGCAATGTCGCTGCCGTTAGTGCCATGAGCGTAAAAAGTCTTGTTTTCATTCGTCATGAATCCTTTCCGCCTGCAAAGTTACGAAAATATTTTCTCATTTGTTGAAAAACTCCTAACTTTGCGCCCAATTTATAGGTACAATCAAAAAAACAAGGAAAATGAACAGATTGATTATGACAATGACTGTGCTCTTCGCCACACTGACGATGAGTGCACAGGACGATGTATTTGAGAAGTACAGCGCCATGGGTGACATGAACACCACGTATGTGACGAAGAACATGCTTGAACGTGTGCCGCTCGACCAGTTCGACGTGCCAGGTCTTGCTCAGATGGTGGAACGTATTGAGAACATGAAGATTCTTGTCTCACGCGGCGATAAGGCAGGAAAGAAGTTGGGCACAAAGTTGCCCGCACAGCTTTCTGGCAAAGGATTCAAGACCGTGCTCTCCACCAAAGATGACGGTCGCGATGTCACAGTGATGCAGTCAAAGAAAGACCCCTCCCGTGTGGTGATGGTGGTTTATAAGAAGCCACAAGCCATCGCGGTCAGCTTGAAGGGAGACTTCAGCGACTTGGAAGAAACTTTGGAAAATCTGAAATAAGGTATTTAACTTCCAAAACTGATATTAGAAGTAATACTTCACGCCGCCAGACACCTTGACGAGGATGTCAAAAGGCTCGTCGTACTTGATGCCCTCAAACTTATCATCCGTGACAGTAGTCATCAGTTCGAGGTTGGCGGCACACTTCTTGCTGAAGCGGTAGTCGAACATCAAGCCAAGACGTCCTTCAATGCCGACATGGGTGCCGTTGTCTCTTACACGTGATTCAAAGGTAGCTGCGCCCGTTCTTTTACCATCCACGATGTAGAAGCGTCCTTTGTCAGGATTCTCGGGGTCAACAGGCGTCTGTTCCAGTGAGTTCAGTTCACCCGGATGCTTCAGTTTCTTTGCGGTGGAAGTCATCATGCCCACACCCATGACCACTTGCACGTGCATGGGGTAGAACTTGTTGGTCAGTGCCACACCCGTCACGTCGAAGAGGACATCGGCGTAGAGCTCCAGGGCAGTAAAGCGGAAGAAACCATTGTCAGTATAGAGAGGAATCTTGTTGCCGTTGGCATCAGTCCTCATCATTTGTGGGCCGTGCCATGCCTGATCCACGGTTTCATAGTCCACACGGTTCTTCACGTTGTGGACCCCCAGTCCTGCACGTGCGCCAATCTTACGGTCGAAGTAGAGACCGCAGAAACCCTCGATGCCCAATCCCATGGCATCGCCGAAATAGCGGAAGGGTGGGTGGTCGGTGATGTTATCGCCCACACAGAGGTTGGCAGAGAGGTTGCCACCCACGAACCACTTGCGTGGCCATGTGTGCAGTTTGATTTGGTTCTTCACCCATCGGAGCGAGTCGGTGGCAGTTCTGCCGATTTTTCCTTGCCGCTTCTCTTGTGCCTTCTCCTTCATGCGCTGCTGCTCTTCCACGATGCGCATGAAATCCTCCGTCGGCATGGTGCTGACACCCGTTCTGGTTCTTGCCTCCTTGCCGGCTTTCTTTCTTGCCTCTTCCACTCTCTTGGCAGCCTCTTCGGCATTCTTTCTTGCCTCCTCAGCCCTTTGTTCTGCTTTTCGTGCCTCTTCGGCAGCTTTCTGCACGGCTTCCAAGTCTTGTGCCTGAAGTGGTGTCAGGACGGTTGCCAAAAGTGCGAGTATAATTATCTTTTTCATCTGGTTAGATAATGTTTAGTTTTTTTCTTCGTTAGCTTGTTTTTCTCTCCAAAGCGATACAAAGGTACGCATTTTCTTTAGTTAAAAAAACAAAATGGACAAAAAAGGGTAAAAAGTTTCTCAATAACATAAAAAAACACACATTTTTTGTTAATTATTCATTAAAATGTTTGTATCTTTGCATCGAAATCGTATAAATGCATCGAAAAACAGATGAGATGAAAGCGGCAGGATGTAATAATAGGTGATTCCCAAGTCGCAGAAATACGAAATCCAAAAACAAGTGCCTCTAAGTATGGTGACATACAGCACAAAATCAGTTGAGTACTAATCAAATTTGAATTTTATCAATAACAATATATAATAATGAATGTTATGAACATTAAGCATTATCTTTCAGGTGTGGCTGCCCTTGCAATGTTGGCAGCCTGCAGTGATTATGACCCAGGCATGTCCGAGAATGCAGTTGACTTGACCGATGCCGAAATCGAGACCATCCAAGAGTACACCGCCAACTTCGTTGAGCGCTACGGCGAAATGGATCCCAACCACACATGGGGCTTCGGCGAATTGGCTGACATGGAGGAAATGGGGACACGTTTATCTGACCCAAAGAGTAATATGTGGATAACATATACCAAAGAAAATGGAATAGGTGTAGTTGATTTTCAGATTAATGGAGATATCAAAATTCCTGGTTTCCCTGTTGAAAATTATTACCTTTCTTCAAGTTATAACACAGAACCAGAAGGAGATCCGACCAAACCAGCACAAAATGTACGTAATGTTACAACCACCCATCATAATTATGAAGGTTGGTATCATTGTAGATTCCCTAATGAGGGGAATCAGGATCATTGGTTTGAGAACAAAGCAGATCTTATTAATTATATGCAGGAGCACCATTTTGATGAGGTGATTCCTGTTGGCGACGTTGCTGTATGCAATGATCTCTCTGATGCAGAGGTGGCAGATGTATATGCAGAATTCAGCAAAGAATGGCATGGTACAAATCCCACGATTGATTTGAAGTCTTACTTTGTGCAGCAGGTATGGCGTGGTGATGCCCAATATCCATATTGGGACCAAAGCAAACGTACAGATGCTGCTAATCTTGGAGTTGATTACAAAACACTAGAACCTTCTAGTTATGTTGTAGGTGGTGAAAAAATGAACTATCTTGCAGCAAAAGGAGAGGGATGGACTGCTGGAGACAACGAGCACTTCTACAACTTTAATGCTTCCAATTACTCCAATAATCAAGGTGGCATGATGCTTATATACAATAGCAATACCCAAAACTTTGCTTACTTCAATAGTTTGCAATTGGGATCTTCAGAAGAAAAAACCATATGGAATCATTTCCGCCTTGTTGAACTTCATGGAAACTACTATGTTGGCTTTGATTTTGAATCAGTGATGAAAGGTGATACGGATTATGATAAGGATATACCACGTGACCATATTTATAATGACTGGATTGTTAAGATTATTCCAGGAGAGGGCACTATTGGTGAACCAGATGAGCACACTCGCACTATTAAGCGTCGTGTAATGTGCGAAGACCTTGGTTCTACTTTTGACTTCGACTTCAACGACCTTGTATTTGATGTACAATATACACGTGAAGAAAAGAAAGTAGATGGTAACTGGGTACCAAAGAATGATGGCAAATGGGATGCTACTATCACACTCCAAGCAGTAGGTGGTACATTGCCAATCTACATCAAAAACTTTGATGGCACAAAACACAATGCTCACGAATTAATGGGTGGCACATTGTCAGAAAATGGCACATACAGTCCTGTCAATGTTGGCACTAGCGCTACGCATGCTCCTGTAAAACTGCCAACGGTTCGTGTAGAGGATGAACTTACTGATCCTGACAAGATTGTGATTCTTGTGACAAGTCCAGATAAGGAGGAACGTGGTGCAACTAAAACTCTTGTATTGCCAAGCATAGAGGGCAGTAAGAACTTTGGTACAAATTTTTCTCCTCAGAAAATTTGTGTACCAGTCACTACTCGTTGGACAAAGGAATATCAGCAGATTGAAACGGCTTATCCATATTTCCACGAGTGGGTGAATAGAGAAAATGGTGACTTTGGTTTTGATAATCCAAATGACTGGACAAAAAAAGATATAAACACCAGCAAGCTTTATTAAGCCAATGATTTAACATCATATACAAACGCTAAAAGCGGACCCGACATCACATCGGGTCCGCTTTTTTGTGTCCGTTGGCTACTCCTTCACATCCAGGTCTCCGTTGGCAGAGGTGATGCTGAGTTCATCGAGCATGTCCTTGAATGCCTTGCCAGGGTAGAACTGGATTTTCTTCACTTTGATGGTCTTGATGGCTTCGTCGCCGTCGAGGTCATCCAGCACCTTCACGGTCTTGGAGTTGAAGGTTGGCTTGAAAGAGCCGAAGTCGCCCATCTTGACACCGTGACCGATGGCCATGTAGTGGACGAGGCGGTTGACGAGTGCGTCAATGACTGCCTTGGTCTGTGACGGATTGACGCTGCAGGAGTTGGCACACTCTGCCACAAGCTGCGAAGTGGTCACAGCGGGGTAGGTGAGCTGACGAAGTTTGTACACTTGTGGCTTCTCTTCACGGAAGTTGAGTGTCATCTTTGTTTTACGATACTGAAGTCCCATAATTACAATTGGTTTTAAAGGGTTAATATAAATTAGGAATGAGGAATTAGGAATTAGGAATTGCCATGCGGCGAGTGCGCACATCGCGTCTGCCTAACTGTCAATTAAAAATTCTCAATTAACGTCAGTTCGGTATAAAAGTAAATGCTTTATTGCGGCAAACCGCCGAAGGTGCTTGGGGCAAAGCTCCCAAGAACTTCATTAAAAAGAAAAATATAAAAAAACAGGTGAAAATATAAAAAAACATGATCTTTTTATCTATTTTTATTTGTTTTTCTTTCGGCGCCAACGGCGCAACTTCTTATACCGAACTCACGTTCAATTATGCATTAAACTAACTTCCAGCGTGATGGGTTCGCCCATTGCATAAGCCTCATACACATGTTGTGTGAAGGCATCGAAAGCCTCTTGCTGGCGAGTGAGTTCCTGTTCCTCGGGGGGCAGGGTAGGGTCAGCGTGACCAAGCAGAATCACGCCAACCTGCCACTGACGGTTGGCATCCCAGCCGAACATCATGACGGCTTTGCCTCGCTGACGGCACACCTTCAATGTCATCGGTGAGAGAACAGAGGCAAAGCATTTACACCGATATGTGCCCGCGGACAGTTGGTTGTGTGAACGCAGGCTGCTTCCTTGTTCGTGGGCATGACAGAAGGGTGTGCCGTTCACCATGAGCTGGCTGTGGATGCCTTGTGGAGATTGATGATAACGGATAAGTTGGATGTTCATTATTAATATTCGTACTTCGTAGAGTCTTGGAAAGAATATTTTATTTAACGTGAATGCGGTATAGGAGGTTGCGCCGTTGGCGCCGAAGAAAAAATATGAAAAAACAAATAAAAATAGATAAAAAAAGATCATGTTTTTTTATATTTTCACCTGTTTTTTTATATTTTTCTTTTTAATGAAGTTCTTGGGAGCTTTGCCCCAAGCACCTTCGGCGGTTTGCCGCAATAAAGCGACTATCTTTTATGCCGAACTTACGTTAATCAGAGCTGAATCCGTGGATTTATCTGTTCAGCAGGCGAGCAGATATGCCCGTTTCACCAGTCCCACGTCGATGTCGGTCATGCGGCTTTCCACGAATGCCATGGCACAGACGATGGCGACGAGTGCCGCCTCGTTGTCCCAATCGAGTAGTTCGAACGGGCGGATGCCGCTGCGTTCGCTCACGGTGTTGATGTACGTGAGGGTGTTGTTGCCGTCCTCAGGCGGTGCCCAGCGGTAGATGATGTCCTTGAGCGTGTGGAGGTGGTGCAGTTTGATGTACGTGTGCAGGATGCGGAAGGCGGCGCGGAGTCCGAAGAGATCGCTTTGGAACTGTACGAACTCACGGTCGCGTTGCTGTTTCAGTTGTCCCAGCCATCGGGTGCGGTCACTCCTCCGGATGTTCAGTGGATTGTGATTGCGTTGTCCTCGTGTCATAGTAGTTAATGATGAATTTAAGGATGGTGATTAAGATTTCTATCAATTTCCAGATGTCTTTGTTCATAGTGTCATGTGTGTTTTTGTTAAAGCGATGCAAAGGTACAACATCTTGCTGCGCCGGTTGTGCGATGTGATACGTTCATGTACCTTCCCGCACGATCATCTCATTATTTTTGGGATGCTGATGGCGGATGTCCGAAAATTTCCGTATATTTGCAGAAGAAAAAGGAGTTAGAGGAGTTAGGGAGTTAGAGCCGATACATTGGCTGGTGGAAACCTCATGAGCAACTCCTAATTCCTAACTTCTAACTCCCCCCAAAAAGAGAAAAGGTAACGGCTTAACTCCTGAGCGTAGCGATAACTCCTTAACTCCACTAACTACAAAAAAAACTTAACATGAACGCAGTCATTATCATCATCGCCATCTTGTCGGGTGCGCTGGTCGGCGCACTCATCACCGCACTTGTCCTGCAGGGGCGTAACGGAAAAGTCGCAGCACAAGTGCATGTGCTGGAGTCGCAACTGAACACGGAGAAGGAGAAAGCCTCATCGCTGATGCAGGAGAGAGAACGCGCCCATCAGAATGCGCTGCAGGAGAAAGACAGGAATTTCCAGCAGACGCTTGAAGAGAAGGATAGGGTGCATCAGGAGGCACTTCGTGCACAGCAACGGCAGTTTGACGAAACGATGGAGAAGGTCTCCGCCCAGATGAAAGTGGCTACTGACGAGATGCTGAAACAGCGGCAGAAGGAATTTGCCGATGCCAGCAACCAAAACCTCGGACAGATTGTCAACCCTCTGCGCGAAACCATCGACCAGATGAAGCAGGTGATGGCGGAGAACACGGAGAAGCAGACGCAGATGGGCGGTGAGATGAAGGCGAATATCGAGAATATGATGCGGCAGAGTGAAGCGGCAATGAAGAGTGCCGACGAACTGAACCGCACGTTCCGACTCGGCAACCGCGTGCAGGGCGACTGGGGCGAGACCATCCTCGACGAACTCTTGGAGAGTCAGGGACTGAAACGCGGCATCCACTACGACACGCAACCGTACATCCGCGATGCAGCGGGCAACATCGTGCGCAACGAACATGGTTCCACGCTCCGTCCAGATGTCATCCTGCACCTCGACCAGCGCCGGGAGGTCATCATCGACTCGAAGGTGTCACTCACTGCCTTCATGGACTATTCCAACGCCACTACCGAAGAAGAGCGCAAGCGGCACCTGAAGGCACACATCGACAGTCTGAAGGCACATGTACGCGAACTCTCCACCAAGGATTATTCCACCTACATCCAGCCTCCCAAGGCACGCATGGACTATGTCATCATGTTCGTGCCACATTCGGCAGCACTCTGGACGGCCCTCAACGCGCAACCCGACCTCTGGCGCAACGCCATGTCACAGAATGTGTTCATTGCCGACGAACAGACACTTTTTGCCGCCTTGCGCATCATCAACCTCACATGGACACAAATCGCCCAGGCTCAGAACCACGAGAAAGTCTATGCCCTTGCCAACGAACTGCTCGACCGCGTGGGACAGTTCATGAAGAAATACGAGGACATCGGCACCGCACTCGAACGTGCAGCCAAGGCATACGAGGATGGCGGACGTAAATTGGCACCCACAGGACAGAGCATCCTCACCACCTGTGCGAAACTGCAGAAGTTAGGGGCAAAGCAGAGCGACAAGAACCCACTGCCGCAGATTGTGGACATCGATGATGTGCCACAGTTGGAAGTTGACTCGTCACGTTAAACTGTTTTTTTCACTAGTGCGCACCGTGCGCGTGTCATTTCACGCACTCAGCGCATAATATTTCGTTCTTCCAGCGCATGTTATTTCGCGCTGTAAGACGGTAATTGACACTCAACGAGTTAGGTGTTTTATATGTATGGAACAACTGTTATGTTAAATAGCTCAAAGATATAACGAATGATAATTGTTCATTCTTTCATTTCTTCATTTTTTCATTTCAGCGAAGCGCAAGGCTAAAATGGATGGAGGCACCGCTGGGAATCAGCAGTGCCTCCATCATTATTGTTTGTTCCTTGGAATTAGAACATGTTCTTGTAGTCCTCGCAAGGTTTGAAGTAAGGAATCTTGTGCGCTGGCACAACGACTGACTTGTTCTCCTTGATGAGGCGACCCACCTTTGCCGCACGGGTCTTTGTGGTGAATGTACCGAAACCACGGAGGAAAATGTCCTCGCCACCGGCAGTCTGATCCTTAACAATAGTCATCAGGGCTTCTACCACTTTGAGAGACTTTTCTCTCTCCACTCCTGTCATCTTGCTGATTTCAGCAACAATTTCTGCTTTAGTCATAATTCTTATTGATTTTTATTGTTGATTGTCTATATATATATATAATGTGTAAATGTTGTCAGAGGTAATTAAAACCCCGAAAACGAATGCAAAGTTAAGACAAATAGACTAAAATACAAAAAGATAGCAAGAATTTTTTTGTCGTTTTCAACACTTTTTATTGTTTACGACATGATTTTCTGCGTTTTTGAGCATGAAGAACGGAAAAAACAAGTCAAGAATGCTTAAGATAGCGTGTCCATGCCATCAGACGGCGCTCATGGAGGTATTCCAAGTTGCGTTCGTTGGCATACGCCTCCCTTTCGAAACTGATGTTGTAATAAGCCTTCTCAGCATGGAATCCGTACTGAATCAGCCGCACCAGGAACTCAACCACATACCACAGATAGAAAAGCACATAGGTCATTTCCCATTGCTGACAGGTGTGGATGAACTCATGGTTCAGTTCGTGCGGTTCCATCTTTCCCCACCGGCGCTGCACAAAAACAATGCCGAAAAGGTTGAGGCCGTGGTAAGTGCCAAAAGGAATGAAACGGTTGTAGATGACTTTCATGGTGGCAAAGTTAGTGATTTTTTTCCAATAATGGGTGTTTTTTTCAGATGTCTGTCAGATGAATCAAGATTTTTATGTATCTTTGCAAAAGAAATCGATGACACGTACTTAAAAACAAGTAAGGACGGGTATGGACTATACAAAATACTTCAAGAAAGGCGGATGGGCAGCCGCAGGCCGCTATTACGCCATGCATCCGAGCAAGCTCAAGGAGCTGTTCACGTCGGCAAAGAAATATGCCACAAAGGATGGACTCAAGGCAGTGAAAGACGAGTTTCTCTTCATCTGTCAGTACATTCGTGACGTCTTCACCGGCAACTACAAGGAGTACAACTTCCTCAACCTCACGGTCATAGTGGGTGCGCTTGTCTATGTGGTCACACCTGCCGACGTCATGCCCGACTTCATGCCAGCCATCGGACTGATTGACGATGCTGCCATCCTCGTGTGGGCAACCCACGAATTTGCTGACGAACTGGACCGCTACCGTTTCTTCCTGAGTCGTCGTCAACGCGAAGAGGATGCCAAGGCTGCCGAAGCAAAGGCGCTGGAGATTGAAGACATCGATTTTGAGGAGATTCCTCCTTCAGAAATTGGATAAAACACATCAGAAATAGAGAAATTGACATGAGCGAACCCATCAAACTCGCCATCTTCGTGACTGGAGGCGGCACAAACTGCGAAAACATCATCCGCTACTTCCAGAACAAACCTGACGAAGTACAGATTCCCATTGTTGTGAGCAGCCGTGCTGATGCCTATGCACTTGTACGTGCCGAAAAACTTGGCGTGCCCACTACAGTCATCACCAGACAGCAATTCATCGACGAACCACGACTCGTCATCCAGACCGTGCGCGGTTGCGATTATATCATTCTCGCAGGTTTCCTCCCTAAGATACCTACCTACCTGATTGACCAGTTCCCAAACAGGATCATCAACATCCACCCTGCCCTCCTTCCCAAATTTGGTGGCAAGGGCATGTGGGGACATCATGTTCATGAGGCGGTGAAAGCTGCAGGCGAAACTGTCAGTGGCATCACCATCCATTTCGTCAACCCCGAACTGGATGCAGGAGAACACATCGCGCAGTTCTCTGTCAAGCTCGATCCTAACGACACGCCTGAGGACATAGCTGAAAAAGTACACGAACTGGAGATGAAGCATTTCCCCATCGTGATTGAACAAGTCATCAAAAACAACATAGTCTGAACATTATTCAAAAAAGATAATATGAACTGCTGGCGATTCGTCAGCAGTTTTTTTATTATAACGAGAGTCGGCATAAAAGAATGTGCTTTATTGCGGCAAATCGCCGAAGGTACTTGGGGCAAGAGGATTGTACAAGTGTTCCTCATTTTTATCTATTATTATTTGGTTTTTCATATTGTTCTTTCGGCGCCAACGGCGCAACCTCATATTATTACTTCCGAAATGTCTTGTTATGTTTACATGTGATAATGAGCGAGTTAGCTATAATTAGGAAACATTTTGTACCATTGCCATGATTCATAAAAGGAAACATAATGTACCCTATATGTATCCCTATATTATATATAATAGTATAGAATAGTACATAAAAGTAGCGACAATTGGCGATGATTCATGATTAATTCCTGTTATGTTTCCGCTTTTTGATTCAAAACGCCGCTTTTTATCACACTAAAATTATCAAAAATGGATATATTGTGTACTTTTACTTGCGAAATTGCAACTTTTTTACTTTTTCATGATATTTTTTGTATTTTTTATTTGGTGGTAGGAAACATAATCGGTAACTTTGCAATGTCAAAAACAAAAAATGTTGACAAAACAAAAAAACAAAACCAATTAAACCAACAAAAATCGCTTCAACCTAAGAGGCTAATTAAACAACATATCAAACCAAATCTGTAACTACTAAAAGAAAGGGCATAGTTATGAAGAAGTTCATCTTAACAGTCTTAGCATTCTTGTCATTCGGTGCTTACAACAGCATCATGGCACAGGGACAGGACGACGCGGCACAGCGTAATCCCGATTTGAACAATGCTGGTAAGTACACCGGTAACAAGAAGGACGGTAAAATGCACGGTAAAGGCGTGTATGAGTGGAAAAACGGCGACCGCTTCGAAGGTAACTTCGTGAATGGCCAGATTGACGGCTACGGACGTTACTCATGGGTGGATGGCGACATCTATCAGGGTGACTTCAAGGACGGCAAGCAGGACGGCTTCGGCAGCGCATTCTATGCAGAGCGTTGCAACACATACGAGGGTGAGTGGAAGAACGGCAAGCGCAATGGTCATGGTAAGCTCACATGGGCAAACGGCGACACATACGAAGGTGAGTGGGTAGATGATGTACGTGTAGGCGAAGGCATCTTCACAGCTGCTAACGGTGACAAGTATGTAGGTCACTACGAGAACAACCAGCGCAACGGCTACGGCACATACTATCACAACAACGGTGACGTGTATGCAGGTCAGTGGGTAAACGGTGAGAAGGAAGGTCTCGGCAAGTACACCTATGCAAACGGTAACGTCTATGAAGGCCAGTTCTGCAACTCCTACATTGAGGGTCAGGGCACGTTCGTTTGGGCTTCAGGCGCAACTTATACAGGACAATTCAAAGAGGATATGCGTAACGGCATCGGTACTTACACGACAGCAACCGGTAAGGTCATCGCAGGTAACTGGAAGGACAACCGATTCTCAGGAGACGCTAATGCAAATGTTCTCGCATCCAGATAAATAAATCCGGACCATTTTAGCACTAAATCATATATTTTGAAATTCACAAAAACCTGTAAATTGTTCCAAAAAAACAATAGGAAATTTCGATACGGGCTTACTCCGAATATTTTGCCCAAATCTTTGTAAAACAGTAGTAAATAGTAATTCATAACATCCCCAGAGGATAAGTCCTAACGATATCGGAATAGTTTTTAATGGAAATAGGTAGACTCCCGAACCTTCAAGGGATTAGTGATAACCTCTTGCTGGAACGGGAGTCAAAGTTTAACAGAAGGCTCCACTGAGACGGAGTAACGGAGAACTGAATCTCCCACACTAAAGACAGAGCTGGTTAATATATAATAAAGGTACAGGAAATACATCGGTCGCCAGCGGGCGAAGATGCACAGAAGTAAAGTTAAAGGAAATGGTTAGTAAAAAGTAAAAAATGTTTTTATCCTATCAGTAGAATTTTGGTTTTTATCAACAGTTTGAGTAAAAAGGTTTTGGTTAGGATTGTTTTCCTTCATGGAAGTAGAAGCAAGAGAGGGAGCGAAGGAAAAAGAAAGGGATTTGACGGTGATGTCAAATCCCTTTTCTTATTTAGATAATGGTTAAATTATAATGCATAATGCATAATGAAGAATTGACAGTTGACAATTGACAGTTAGGCTAACGCAATGCTTCATCCCGCATGGCAACTCCTAATTCCTAACTTAAAATACTCCTAACTAAAACGTACACTCTCATCTTCCCCTCTTCTTCACCACCATGTCATACACATAATCCCTGCCAAGGGCACCCGTCAGGATGTATGCCACACAGGTGTCGCCTTGATACACACGGTTGTAAAATGCGTAGGGAGTGTCGTGGCTGATGGTATGTTCGGTGGCATACTCCCCCTCATCGAGGAAGCGGAACCTCACTTCATATTTGTCTGTTGTCTCCGTATGCTCGGTCACGTATTCTTTCTCGTTGCCGAACACATCCTTCCCTACCCGACTGTCACGGTGCACACTCGTGGACACGTTGTGGTTGTGATGCGTAATGACACACGGACGTTCCACTGGAGTCTTGTCCTTCGCCAACGCATAGTTCAGGTTGTTGTAGGCGTGGTCAAGACACACCGCCGCCAAGAACAGCAGCAGAACGAACGACGCGATGATGACCATGGGGAAACGCCACTTCTTGATGAAGATGCACAGGAGACCTGGACAGCAGAGGATGCCACAGATGGTGCCTGCTATTGTGGCGATGGTGTCACCTGCATCATCGAGTGTCACAATCGAATCAGGTGGTGCAGGCGTGAACACAAATGCTGCCACACTCACACCAAGCACAATCAGAAGACCGACCAACCAGTTCTTCAACGATCCTTCTACAATTCTTTCTATATCCATAGTTCTTTTATTTTAGTTAGGAGTTAGGAATTAGGAGTTGCCATGCAGGATGAAGCATCGCGTCAGCCTAACTGTCAATTGTTAACTGTCAACTTATCTAAATCCGCTGCCGCCACCGCCAGTGTGACCGCCACCACCAGAATAGCTGCTATGTCCGCTGCCACCGCTGCTGCTGGAGTAACTGCGTGAACTGCTGCTGCCACCGCTGCTGCTCGAGTATGAACGGTGTTGTTCACGCTCGTAGGCTGTTTCGTAGACATACGCCGCATAGAGTGAGGTGTTCAGTGCCGTAGTGATCGGCTTGAAGTCGTCCACCACCTGATGTGGCGGGATGAGTTCGTCGAGTTTGGTCGTGTCGGGCGCCACCTTCTTCATGTCTCGGCGCACCTGGTCGGCAATGCCGTAGAAAGAAGCAAAGACAAGGTACTCCTTCCAAAGATTCACCTCCTCGATGTGGCGTTCCTGCACCAGCGAGAAGTCCTTGAGGTAATGGACAAAGCCCACCACCTGCTGCACCTCCTCCGCCCGAAGAGCATTGTCGTCCTTGCGGAGGGCTATGACATTGTAGAGCACATCCGCCATCGGACGCAGTTGCTCGATGTTCTTCTTCACATACGCCCTCAGTTCGTCAGGCTGCAGAAGATGATCTTGATTCGCCGCCTTGTAAAGGAGGTCGTGCAACAGATACTGGATGCCCTCGTCGCGAATCAAACCCTGATAGAGTTCCTGTGCCACTCGACGACGGGAACCATAAAGGGAGAAAGAAGATTCTGCATTTTTCGTCACATCCAGTTCCGGTTTCTTCGCGGGTTTCACAGGTTCATGGATTCGGAAGAGTTGCCGGTTCTTGCCATGCTTGTCTGTGTCGTAGTCGAGGGTGATGCCACCTTGATAGAACATACGGAGGATAAATGCCTCGTACAGATGCTGCACCGTGAAATCAATGCCCTTGATGGGGTTGTTCTTCGACAATCTCAGAATATGCATCACGGTAGCCAGCACAGCACTCGAACTGAGCAGGTTGCCCTGCTTCGGCAGCTCACGCCAGTAAGGCAGTTCGTCCCATTTCTTACCGCCCATCAGTTTGGTCAGGTCAGCAAAACGCTGCTTCTGACGCTTCTTGAAGGCGATGTCTGAGGCAATAGTGCCTTTGGCTGCCCAACCGATGAGTCCGAGGATGAGCAGGAAACCGCCAATGAGTCCCCAGTTGAAGCCGCCGCCATCTTCCTCCTGATTGAATGAATAACTGTGTACGGGACTTCCTTCGTGTCCTGAACCGACTTGACCGCCCACCAGCGAACTGCGCAGGGTGCCATCCTCCAGGGTGTCGCCCAACGCCACTTCGATATCGTATTCACTACCCTCAAGGGCAGGACGCTTCACCAGTTCCTTGAACGTACCCTCCTTTTTGACGGTCGGGTGAAGGAGCCCCTTTTTAATTTCCATAAGCATGATGACGGCATCACCATTGCGCATGGGAGCATCCTCCTCTGTACGAGCCCACACATAGTTGCTGCAATGTCCTTTCCAACCGTCATAGCCGAAAGTCCAAAGACGGGCATCCTTCTTCGAGAGCGAGTCCACATCCATGATGACATTCACCATGGCAAATGCGGCAGGCGAGTTGGCTGCTTCGTAGAATGAATGGCAAAAACCGTCAAAGTCGTCGTAGGACTTCACCAGGTTCGTCAGCGTGTAAAAAATGTAGTATCGGCGCTTTCCTGCCTTGCCGATGCCCCAGCAAACTTCCACGCCTTCGGAGGTGCGGTGATAACCACAACGTCTCGTTTTCTCCTCACGACTGCGATTCACGTCCCATTCCTCCTCCACTGCATAGTCAACATTATCCTCGTCAAACATCTGCAGGTCCTTCACCTCGATGTCACCCATGTTGTTGAACGTGATGTAGCCCTCCGTACCCTGCTCACTCACCTGACAATCACGGCGTTCCCGCACACGGGCACTACCGTCATCCATCAGATCCACCAGGATAAAGACGGAGTCCATCTGATGCTGGGCAAAGGCGGGAAGACCTGCGATGCCCAACAGACACAAGATTCCTGCTATCAGTAGCTTTTTCATTCGGCTCCAAACAATTCCGGCATGTCCTTCTTGCCCTTGTTGTCCACAGTCAGGTAGTCTCTTGCCACAAAGTGCAGCTGTCCTGCCACCATGCTCGATGGCCACTGACGCACGTAACGGTTGAAGCGTGTGGTCGTATCGTTGTAGATCATACGTGCCATGCGCACGTTGTCCTCATACGCATTGATGCTGCTCATCGTCTTCTCATACAGACCTGAAGCCTTCAGTTCCGGATAAGCCTCGTTCACAGCCATCAGGCGGCTAAGCACTTCTGAGAAAGCGTCCTGCTGCTCGTTCACGTCGGCAGCCGTACGGATCTCCACACCGCGACGTGCAGCGATGGTGGCAGCCAA
>Ga0247609_10003401_pt1 | contig 16174 bp, 23 predicted proteins | sample 172DNAGHGlowgp2_FD_193487 | JGI IMG/M metagenome (GOLD analysis project Ga0247609, IMG submission 193487) | Sheep rumen microbial communities from Palmerston North, Manawatu-Wanganui, New Zealand - 1728 DNA GHGlow gp2 | ecosystem: Host-associated > Mammals > Digestive system > Stomach > Rumen ...
AAAAAAAAAAAAAAAGAACAAACAAAAGAAAAAACAGAAGAAAAAGAAGAAACTAATAAAGAAAACAATAACAATAATAAAGAAGAACCAAAAGAAGATACCCCACCTAAACAAGAAGAACCAATAGAAAACCCAGAAACAGAAAATCCAATTCCAAATAATAACGAATAAGAATTAAAAGTACCCTTCGGTACTTTTAATTTTATAAAGAAGGTATATTTAATATGAAACAAGAAGTTTTTTTAACTAAAAAAAATATAAACCAAACCAATATAGCTATCATAGCAGATATCCATTATCACAATCACTACAATAAAAGAATACTAGATAGTATAAAAAAACAGATTATAGAAAACAAACCAGACTATTTAATCATCGCCGGAGATCTACTAGATAGATCAAACTATAAATATCAAGGCTTGTTAAAATTTCTTGAAGAAATAGCTAAAATAACAACACTAATAATTGTCTTAGGTAATCACGATTATTACATAGATAACAAAGACAAAACTATTAGCAATGGAGTAAATCAAGCTTTTATCAAAGATCTTAATAATCTTAATAACACATACTTACTTCGTAATGAAAAAATAATAATAGATAACATATGTTTTTATGGCTTAGATTTCCCTTTTGATCACTTTAGAATAGATAAAGAATCATATACAAGTTTTAAAAGTATAATAGATAACCAAAAAGATATGTTAGAAAACAAATACTATAATATAACCATAATTCATAGCCCAGTAAACATTTATAAATATATTCAAAAGAATCCCGAATCTAATATTGCATTAAGTGATTTAATTATATCAGGGCATACCCACAATGGTTGTATACCATACTGTATTACCAATATAATAAATAGAGTATTTAAAAGTAATCGTTCCTTAGCATCTCCTTATCGTTATATATTTCCTAAATATGCTCAAGGAAGAGTCTATAAACCAAAAGATGGTATAATATACGAAGGATTAGTAAAACTAAGTAAATCAACTGGTATTCTATCAATATTTGATTTTATATTTCATAAGCAAATAAAAATGATTACGATAAAAAAAGAACCTATTAATGAAGACAAATAATTATCTTCATATAGGTTCTATTTAAATGCATCAAGTTTAGGCTTATATTCTACTACACTCCATCTTTTTCCATCTTCTTTAGCTACAACAACACTACCTTTATTATCATAGCCCATATCCTTATCATAATCCCATTCAAGATTAATAACATATACTTTATCTACTTCTTTTACACACTTAGTATTATCATTTTTACTAATAGTATAACCTTCTACACAAGATTTAACACCTGTAACATCATCTACTATAACATTATCAATAAAAATATAAGAATCTTCACTAGTACTCTTTAATTCAATACTTTTTACAACAGGTAATTCTTGTTTTCTATCTCCATAAGTATCATCTTGAACATTAGAATATAGAGTGTCCATCACTTTGGAATCAAACATGTCAACCTTAGTATTATAAAAATAATCTCTTCCTCCAACATCATATTTATTAACCTTTGAATTAATAGTATATAAATCTATAACAAACATTTTAGCAACTTGTTCAGAATACTTTTTTTCATCTATCACTTTTTCGTTTAGTATTTTTTTCAATTCTTCATATTCCTTTTTAAATAATTCACTATCACGATCTTTAATACTATAACCATACTCTTCTATACTATCCAATACCTTTACCGTAATCTTCTTCTTTGTATGTAATGATTTATAATATCCATAGCCAAAATAACAACCAACGCCTATAGCTAGTAAAATAATAATAATTAAAACTATTTTTAATGATTTATTCTTCTTAGTTTTTATTTTTCTAAGCTTCTTACTCATTTTATCACCCTATTCTTCTTGACTTACAACAATATTATCTCCTTCTCTTTTTATCAAATTATGAACAATAATATCATTAGAAACAGATAACATATCCTCAGCTTGTTTCTTTATATTTTCTATATAATCTTCTTCTATTATAACATTTTCTTTTAATATTAAATAATTATTTGCTGTACTACTATAATAAACACTATTAGTTACAAAATTACCACTAGGAAATACTACAAAATTTTCATCTTTAATATCATATATATCATGTCCTAAAGCATATTTATTAGAGAAACCCATCATATTTCCTAGTGTAGGTAATATATCATACATACCCATTGTATTACTATTAACTTTTTTAATCTTTCTAGCAACATTTTTATTTTTTGTCCAAAAAACTAATGGAGTTCTTCTATTTATTTCATGCCTAAAATTATTATAATCATAATAATTTTCGTCTCCCTCACTATAAACTTCACCAGTTTCTACATTATAATTATAATAATAAGCATATTCATTTTTATTTAATCTAGCATCATGATCACCATATAATACAAATACAGTATTATTATAATAATCACTATCTTTAACATAATCCATAAAAGTACCTAGTGCCATATCAGCATAATGAGCACTTATTAAATAATTACCTAACTTAGTACCTTTTAAATAATTATCAGTCTTAGTAATTTTTTCACCAGTGTTTTCATCAACTACAGTATAAGTATTTGTTAAATCTAACTCCCCAAAATAGTTATATAATCCTGGATTATAATCAGTAGCAGCAAATGGAGAATGATTAGATAGTTGAATTAATGTTCCCATATAATGCTCATTATTTGTTTCTATTTCTTCTAATTTAGACTGCATTTGTGCAAAAAAATCAACATCATTTAGACCTAATCCCAACCATCTCGGATCATTCTTATCTCCAATATCAAATTTATCTTTAAAAATCATTTCATCGTATCCTAAACTAGGATGCATATTATTTCTATTCCACATAGTAGCACTATTAGCATGAGCACTAAAAGTATAATAACCTTTATCTTTTAATAGTTTTTGTATAGTAACATAATCTCTATCATAGTAACTAACAAATACTGTACCACTACTAGCAGGCATTAAAGAAGTAGCCCAAGTAAATTCAGTATCAGAACTAGTACCAACACTTATTTGCGGATAAAAATTATTAAAATACATACCTTCTTTAACTAGTTTATTCAATGTAGGAGTAATCTCAACACCATTTATTTTCATATCAACTAAATAATTTTGAATACTCTCCATATGAATAAATATTACATTCATCCCTTCAAAAACATTAGTATATTTATTATCACTTTTTTCTTCTACTTCTTTAAATCTATTACTATAATATTCTTTAAAATAGTTAGCAGCTTCTTCATAACCAAATAAAGAACTAATTTTAGGAGTTAAACTTTGTACCAAATCATTTCCCTGATATAAAATAATCCCAAATCTTTGAACAATTAGCTCTCTATTCCATTGTTTAACTAATCTAGAAGCATCAGCACTAGTTATTCCTACAATAGTAAAGCTTAATAATATAATACCCGCAAGTATAGTAGAAGCAAATGACTTCTTACTCTTTTCCGCCTTAGAAATATAAAAATAATAATTATCGTTTTTAAAAGATTTATGAATAAAATGAAATATAATAGGAAATATAATATATATAAAATCAACAAACCTTAACTTCTCAATCAATGAATCACCTACTGTTTCAATTTGCGTTATAGTAGCAAGCAAACTAAAAGAAACAAAAGATGTATAAAAAATATAATATATTGAATTAACAATACAAGCCAAAGTAATTATAAATAACCAATTACGATAATATTTATATCTTTTATCAGCTTTTATTAAATAAGCAAAAGATCCAATAATAACTATTAATGCTAAATCACAAATAAATGGTTTATAATCAAATGGACTTTTAACAGTATTCGCTCTTATTATTATTGTTTCTATTAAAGCAAACAAAGAAAAAATAATAAACAATCTATTAGTAACTAAATAAGATACAACCCTTTTACTATTCTTTTTAATAAAAGCAGAAATTTTCTTTTTCAAAATAATCCCTTCTTTATTAGACAATTATATCAAATATACAAAAAAATATAAATAATTAAGTAATAATTATACAAAAAACGCATATAAAAAGGATTTTTCACTTGATATTTATTACTTTTAATGATAATATTTACTTGTACGCAGGTGTAGTACAACGGTTAGTATACAACCTTGCCAAGGTCGAGATGGCGGTTCGATTCCGCTCACTTGCTCCAAAGAATAATACTCAGTAATAATACTGAGTTTTTATTTTCTCATAAAACCGCCATCTTTATCTTACTTGGCAAGGTTCTTCTTATATTCAATTATACTTTCTCTAATAAAATTCCATCTTATACAAACTAAATACCTATCTTTTACGTTTTTTGAAAATCCATCTAAATTTCTTTTTTTCGGGCCAATTGTAAGACAAGCTATATGTGGTGAAGAATAATCTAAACATCTTTTGGATAATATCAAATCATATAAATCGTATTTTTTTATCCAAACATAATTATCTGTTAGTCCGCATACTAACGCATCAATATCATAATCCGAGGTTCTCCCTCTTATAATAAATCTATCTATCATGTCGATTATTATTCTTGTTTTATTAATAGCTTTATTAAACTCATCTATATCACATTGATATAAAGATTTGTATTCTTCACTACTTAGTTTTTTTGTATAATCATTTTTGCCATCCTCATCTTTTAAATATCCATAATGATAGCCGACATAATTTTCTATTGTAGTAAATGGTATCCCTATTTTTCCTAGATATCTAATAAATTCTTGTATTTGCTCATGATGAACAAAATTACTATTACCACATTTTAAACTAATATTCTTTATGTAATTCCTACATTTTATAAAAAAATCAGTTTTTTGAACCATTTTATTTTTCTACGAAATTATAATATCATCAGAATTTATATTATCATCAAATAAATCTTTCATAAATTTTTGAGAATTATTATCTAATTCATACAAATGTTTATTATTAAATAATAAAACAAAATCAAATTCATTTTGATAACCATAATTATTAGCCATAAATAACCACTCTCCTACTATATATATAAACAACAAAAACTTTATTTCCTTTATTTAGAAGAATTTGATAAAAAAAGTATTAGATAAATAAAAAACAATTACATTTTTGTAATTGCTTTTTATTTGAATAAATCCCAAAAACTAAAAGTAGTTTTATGATATATGCTATTTTTAATTGATTTTTTTGGACTTTTTATAAAGCCTATTCCCTTTTTACCATATAATGGATTAATAGAACTTTTTATACTTCTTTTTAATTTGCCGGTAGTACTAGCTTTCAAAGATTTTTTTAGACTTGGTTTTCTTATACCTATCTTCATATTAACCTCACTTATTCCTAATTTTTTTAATTAACCAATAAACTAGAAACACAAATCCACCCATGAAAGCAACCCCAAATACTATAATTAAAACGCTTCCTAAAAAGCCCTCTTTAGTAACTTTTAAAGTATATTCTACTGAATCTCCATTCTCATCGGTAACAATAAATTTATAATTATTATCCCCCAAAATAATTTTATCTTCTTTACCAATTTCTCTTTTATTCTTTTAAATCTTTACTACGGTACAATGTATTGTAACTTTTTATTTGTTTTATAATGTAAACACTTGACTACATCAATCTGATATGATAATTTGTATACAGGTGATAACAATGTTAAAGAAAGAAATATTAGAACAAGATAAAGAAACAATGGAATTAGAATATGAACTTATTTGTGATTTTATTAAGTTAAGACATGAATTAGGTTTAACACAACAACAAATGGCAGATGAAGCAGGAGTTATTAGAGAATTAATAGCTATTTTGGAAACAAGAAAGAAAACTCCACAAATAACTACTCTTATAAAGTTACTTAAACCATTTGGCTATACAATTGGTATAAAAAAGATAGAAAAGGATAGTAAAAATGAGTAAAGATGAAATAAAAACACAACTATTTGTAAAAGACAAAGTTATTAATGTAATAAGAGTTGATGACAAAGATTATATTTCTTTAACAGATTTGGCAAGGTATGCTGATGAAGACGATCCAAGATATCCTATTCAAAACCGGATGAGAAACAAAGATGTTATTTCTTATCTAGGTTTATGGGAAAGCATTCATAATGAAAATTTCAAAGGTGTCGAATTCGACACGTTTAAAAATGAAGCTGGTAGTAATAAGTTTAAAATATCACCTCAAAAATGGATTAGAGAAACAAATGCAATTGGAATTATTTCTAAATCTGGTAATAATGGTGGTACTTATGCTAGAAGTGATATCGCATTAGAATTTGCAAGTTGGCTTTCTCCTGAATTTAAATTATATGTAATTCAAGAATTCCAAAGATTAAAGAAAAATGAAGCATATCAAAATAAAATAGATTGGCATGCTAATAGAGTTTTGGCAAAGGTTAGTTATGTCATCCATACCGACGCTATTAAGAGTATAATAGTTCCTACTTTAACAGAAAAGCAAAAGAAATTTGTTTATGTTGAAGAAGCTGATGTTTTAAATGTTGCTTTATTTGGTATGACAGCTAAAGAATGGAGAGATAATAATCCTAATTTAGCAGAAGATGGAAATATAAGAGATTATACAGATTTACTACATTTAGTAATATTAAGTAATTTAGAAAATATTAATGCTGAACTAATTGAAATGGGAATTCCACAATCCGAAAGATTAGTAAGATTAAATGAAACTGCAAAAAAACAAATGGAATTATTAAAGAAAAATAAATCTTTTAAAAATTTAGAATATATTGAAAGTAATAATAAACAATTACTAATTGGCAAATATGATTAACATACCTATTAAAAATTAGTATAATACACTCAGAAGATTGATTTATCAATCTAATATGTAGTAGTTGAAAGAACATTCGACTACCGCTCCATTATGTATTGAAAGTCGCCACAAGCGATTTTTTATTTATTAAGTTCATCACATGATGAGCTTTTTTGTTGCTCAGGGAAGGCGCCAAATAATATGATACAAATGGAAGAACAAGCTGAAGAATTTTATAATCAAAGAATGAATTCAAATGAAAACGATTATGAGTTATAGTCGTTTTTTAACTGTTCGTAATATCTTAATAGTACAATTAATCATTTTTTTCATTTATTGAATATGTATTTCTCCTAATGGAAATATCTAATGTTATTTTTTTTCCATCTGGTGATTCTATTATTGCCTCAGTTTTTTCCAGCTTTTTTAAAAAACGAATTTGATAGCAAACTAATTAATCTACATCAAATGGAATATGATAATTATAAATCATACTTTATAGCTGGTGGAATATTTAATGTATATTATTTTTGGTTAATAAATGGTAGTAAGGAAAGTCCAAAAGAACTTGCAAATAAAATGGTTGATCTTTTAGAAAAATAAAAGACCAACTTTTTTGGTTGATCTTAATTTTCCTATTATACTAAAATAATGGTGCAAATAATCTAAGTATGGCTTGCCACAAGTTCTTGAAGAATCCTACTTTAACATCTTTATTACCAAGTTTATAACAATCTTTTAGAGTTTCTTCAAAGTCACTAATTATCTCTTTTATCTCACTATTATTTTCTAAATAAATGCCATTTTCAAAATGTAGATATAAGCTTCTATAATCCATATTAATTGTTCCAACAACAGCTCTTATATCATCAGACAAGAATACTTTTGAATGAACAAATCCTTTCTTATATTTATATATTTTTACTCCACTATCATGCAATACTTTAAAGAAAGAAGTAGTTTGTGTATAAACTATTTTTTTATCTGGAATACCAGGAACTATAATTCTAACATCTACCCCTCTTTTGGCAGCTCTGATTAATGAATTAACCATCTCTGAATCAATTATTAAGTAAGGTGTCATTATATATAAATAATCTTTTGCACTATTAATCATATTTAGATATACATCTTCTCCAATTAAATCAGGATGGAAAGGTCCTACTCCATATGGAACTACATATCCATCATTTTTAATTTGATTTTTAAAATCATGCTTAAATATTAGAATGTTTGTATCAGTTTTAATATTTGCATTCCACATCGTTAGAAACATTACAGTTAGATTCCAAATTCCGTCTCCAACTATCTTAATTCCATTATCCTTCCAAACTCCAAGTTTGCTGTTTATATTGATATATTCATCACTTAAATTTACTCCTCCAGAAAAAGCGACTTTACCATCAATAATTGTCATTTTTCTATGATCCCTATTATTCATAAAAATGCCTTTAAATGGTGTTATTTTATTAAATGGAATACATTTTATACCATAACTAGCCAGTTCTTTAGGATATTTTGTAGTAAGCATAGAAATACTTCCCATATCATCATATATAATTCTAACATCAACACCATTTTTGGCTTTTTCTTTTAAGATATCTAAAATACTATTCCACATTACACCTTTATTTACTATAAAATATTCCATAAATATAAATTTTTCGGCTTTTTTTAATTCTTTTAATAGTTCAGGATAAAACTTTTCTCCAAAATTATAATAAGTTACTTTATTATTTTTACTAATAACAAATTTGGTTCTGTTAATCAAGTAATTTATATTATCTAGTTTGTTATCCTCAATTTCTTTTTTTATTTTAGAATCCTGTTCTAAATAATTTTCATAATCTTTTTCTTTATTCAAAATACTCTTTAATAATTTGTTTTTTGAGTAATTCCTACCAATAGTAATTAATAAAATTGTACCAAATATAGGAAATATTAAAATCAATATAACCCAAGGTAAATCATTAGATAAGTGAATACTATCTTTTAATATTCCAAGAACAATTAATATGCTTAGTATGCTATAAAATATTGTAATTATTCCAACATATTGATAAAAGAATAGTCTTATTATAATAGCAAACCCAAACTGTAGAATAATTCCTATAAATACAATCAAAGCTCTTTTAATAGCATTCAACATAAAATCAACTCCATATCATTTGCTTTTCGGACAATATTATACCATACTTCCCTATAATTATTACTAATTAAAAAAAGGAAATGATGCCTCAGGTCCTAATATCTAATCTTCAGATTACTCTATCCTAATGCTACATCAAGAATCATCATTATAATAAATCCAAATGCAAATCCTAACGTCCCTATATTGGAATGTTTACCTACTTGAGATTCTGGTATTAGTTCTTCTACTACTACATATATCATCGCTCCGGCAGCAAAAGATAGTAAATAAGGTAAAATAGGAACTACTAATGAAGTTAATATTACTGTTAATCCTCCGAATATAGGTTCAACTATTCCAGATAAAGTTCCATAAAAGAATGATTTGCCTTTAGTATTACCTTCTTCTTTTAATGGCATTGATATTATTGCGCCTTCTGGAAAGTTTTGGATAGCAATACCTATGGATAGAGCAATTGCACCAGCAATAGTAATAGTATTATTCCCACTTACTGCACCAGCAAGTGCTACTCCTACAGCCATCCCTTCTGGAATGTTATGAAGAGTAACTGCTAAAACCATCATTGCTGATTTTCCTAGATTTGATTTTAATCCCTCTGGTTCTTTACTCTTAATATGCAAATGGGGAATGATATTATCTAATATAAGTAAAAATAATATACCTAATATAAATCCTATTGTTGCTGGTAGCCATGAAATTATATATCACAAGCATAAGAATATAAATTATGATGTTATGACTAATATAACAATTGATATTATTAAATATTTATTTAAAAAATAAAAAGATATGTTCACTTAAAGTTGTAAAATAAAAGTAGACACAAAATTGCACTATTTTGAAATAAACTAGTCAAAAGACTAGTTTTTGTTTTAAAACACCATTTCGACTTGATAAATTTTTCTTAAATTCTACTACTCTTTCTTTAATAAAATTTCATCTTATATACCTATCTTTTGCATTATTAAGTGTCCACCTAAATCTCTTTTTAGACTTATTGTAAGACAAGCAATATCGAACGATTAAGACTTAAAGAAAAACACGTATCTTTTCTAATACGTGTCATCTATATAGATTACATTATCTTATTGTGTTTATTTTTTTATCTACATATGTATCCCTTGTTGAAGAGTATCATCATAATAATTATTAGCTTTCATAAATTCATAATAACATGAGTATAAAGTTCTTTTTTCGTCAGCATCTATTTGTTCTTGTTGTATTACTTCTTCGTTTTTTACTACAGAAAACACAATATGATCGTTATTTCCACCAACAGTTATTACTCTATCTGGAGCAATTCCTAAACCTTGAATGTTATCTTCTATATAATCAATATTACCAAAAGATAAACCATGGTTTGCAATTTCAGACAAAGCTGCCATATCATAATATTGAGTAATTATATTACCATTCAAATCGCACTTTTCAACAAAAAGACCATTATCATTTACAACAATGCTTTTTAAATATCTACCAATACTAAAAGCTTTTCCTTTATTATCTGGCTTTAAGAGATCATCGCTTTTTGGGAAAAAATATAACTTTCCTTCTCTAAATACTCTAGATTTTTTTCCTGTATCAAGATTCTTAAAATTAACATTATGATAATACTCTTCATCTGTATTAACAAACATTTCATTATGAGCATTATAGTGTAAAAAAGAAGCCAACTCTTTACTGTTATCCAATCCAAAAAGCCTTAAATCTTCCCCAAACTCTTTTCTAAGAATCGCATAAACATCGGTTAAATCATTCTTCATATTATCCCTCCAACAATACTATATCATTATAATTAGCAACATGTAAATAATAAATAATTAACATTTAAAATCTATTTATTTTAATCGCTATATGTATACAAAGACTCACCCATAGAAGCATTGTCATATGCAGTCCAACTATCTAAATCTTCTAATTTAAGATCGTCTATATTAATATTATTATATACTTCCTCTGACATGGAGAATACACAAACTTAAACGTTAGTAATTTTTTCAGGAGAATAAACTACAATTTTATTCATATTAAGACTATTTTGAGCATTTTTTTGTTTTTCATCTTCACCATAATTCTAAGTTTACTCGAGTATTATTTTTGGGGTACTTAATAAACTTATTCATATACCATTGCCCATCTTCAGATACTTCTCTTATATTAACAAATATTACATCTTGATTATTTGATTTTAAAACTATTACTCCTAGATTAAATACATATTCTATTATTTCCATCGCAACTATTCAACATTTTTTTAAATTATATAACTAAATATTAATGATATAATAAAAATGGTGATAAATATGAGTAAAAAATTCCCCTATGGCCATGATGTTGATAAATATATAGATAAAGCTATCGAAGAATTAAAATACACCTATCCTTGGGCAAAAAAAGAATTATTCAATAAAAAATATGAATATATTATAGAAAAAAATAATAATAGATATCAATACGCCTATATTTTCTATTGGGATAATTCATCTCCAGAGAAAACAGTATTAAATGTTAATGGCGAAGAATTTATTAAACAAATCATATGGCAACAAGAATATACTATACAAGAATATAATAAAACTAAAGATGTTTTTATAGTTCCTGGTCAAGAAGGAAAAATTCTTCATGACTGGCATTTAGAAAACTATGAATTTAGAAAACATGAATTAGGAGGATATTCTGTATTCTGTCAAGCAGGTGATAGAGTCACTGGTGGTTCTAGAACATTTTTTATACCTCCAAGTTATTTTGATGGAAATTACGAAGAATTCCTTGATAAATATATCAAGCTTGTTCCCCCATCATTTGGCTTTACAAAAGAAGAACTTTCTAAAATACCAGAATTAAAAGAATTTCTTGGTTATTAATTAAGAACAAAAAAAGACAATTAATAGTTGCTAAGACTAAAATTGTCTTTTTTAATTTCTATATCGTTATAACTATAGAATTTACATTTTTCTTCTCATACCATTATCTATATCAGCAGCCATAAATTGAGAATCACTTTTTGCTACTTGAGAACCTGTTATTTCTGCAAATTTTTCTTGAAAATAATCACGATTTATTGACATACCAGCTTCAGTAGCTTCCGCAGCTCTCATTGTAGGATTAATCTCTGCCGCACCATCACTAAGTTTTCTTTGAAAAAAATCATCATTTATTAGCATACCAGCATTAGTAGCTTGTGCTGTTCTCATTGTAGATTCAAATTCTGCCGCTTGAAGTGAACTAGCATGGCTTATATTATCCCCTCCAAACATATTTGGATTATATTCTGCAAATTTCTCATCTTTCATTATAAATTCCTCCTATACACATTTTATTATTGCTCATATTCCCACATAATATTTAAATCTTTTCTATTTAAACCACTTAATTGAATAATTTTTTCTTCTATTAATATTTTGGCTCTTTGCTGTGCCTGCGATAACAATTCTTCATCATTCATCGCTACCTCTTTCATCTCTTTTTGTGCCTTATCAAATGCCGAAGCACTATCATCTGCCGTAATTGGATTTGAATTTATCCAACTATCTTTTGATTCTATAAAATTATTTGCATCAAAATCATCTTTATTAACATTAGGTTCACCAATTATTTTAGTTTTTGGTATAAATACATTTATACTATTTTTTTTCATTTCAATTTTTACTTTTGAAAGATTAATTCCTAATCTAATTGTTCCTGTATATTCAGCAAATAGTTTTCTTTCTTTTTCTAATAAATGAGTTATACCAACTCCAACAGGTTTATCATATTCTATAACATTATGATAATAAGCTTGATATGTTACCAAATTACCTGTTAGTTCTAACTTTTTAATATTTTCTGTTGTTAATTCATTTTTACTATTTTCACATCCAGATATAAATAAGATTGTCATTACTAATAATCCACAAATAAAACCTTTTTTCATTATAATACCTCCCTATTTAACCACTACTGTATAAGAAGAATCATAAACTTTTATCCATTGACCATAGAATTCTTCTAACACAACTCTAGCTTGTTCTTTTGCAGCAGGTATTAATTTATTATCCTTTTCACTTTTTTCTTTAGCAGTTTCTTGACAAAGTTTTCTAGCATCTGGTAACTCGGCAGCTTTCAAGTCTTTACCATTTAAGAACTTTATCGATCCGATATTGGGTTCACCTTTTATAGTAGCTTCTGGCATAGTTATTATTACCTTTTTATTTTTTTCATCAACCTCTATATTAACTTTTTTAAAATCTATTCCTGCTGTTATTGTCCCTTTACAAGATACTACATATTTAAAATCATCAATATTATTAGAATTCTTATCACAATTACTCTCATTTTTACATTTTTTAGCAATTACATTATATGTAATATTAGCAGTCTCTAAATCACTTTTTTCAACAATACTATCTAATGTTGTCTTTATTTGAGTCTTAACCTTTCCATCACTATTATTAGAAAAAAATGAAATAATTAAAACTATTAATAATATACAAACTACTATAGTTATTATGTTTCTATTATTCATTCTCTTAATTATTTCTAATTTATTATCTTCTCTCATAGTTAAAACTCCTCTATAACAAAACCATACATCTATATTATATACTAATATTATAGAAATTCTAAATATTTTTATAATATTATTTTTATTTAAGTTTTATTATCTATTAATTTATAATAAAATAATTATAGGTGATTTTATGAAGAAAATAGTTTTCTTTTCTACAAATAATATAGGAAAATATGATAGATATAAGAAATCATTTTAAAAAAAAATATTATTTATAATAGATACTTAACTAATGAAAATGGAATTGAAATAAAAGTAGAAGTTTCAGAAGATGGTAAAACACTTAATGAAAATGCTAAAAAGAAAGCTAAACAATATTACGACGAATATAAAAATTACTTAGGCAATACTAACTTTTCAATTATAACAACTGATGAAGCTTTATATATTGATGGTTTAACAGAAGAAGAAAGATATGAATACTTATCTAAATATACTGATACTATAGCAGATTTCATAAATGATAAATTAATAAATCAATAATTATTACAAAAAAAGACAAATTAAATTGTCTTTTTTACAATGAATCAAAAGTTAATTACATCACTTCTTTTTTTAATACCAAAGGTTCTTCTTTAAAATCTATACTATTCATTATATCTATAAATTCTTCTTTATTAATATCTAATACTTTAACCTCTAATTCAATTTTATTCATTATTCAATTCTCCTTCAAATTTATGCTATTATAGATTACCCATTTATTTATTATTCTTTTCTTTTATCCATTCAAATACTAAATTACTTATTTCATCTTCTTTATTGTGATAAAAATGGTCTGCATTATCAATTATTTTATGTTTAAAACTTTTACATCTAATAGCTTTATCTTTTAATATATCTAAATGTAAATAATTATCAGTTTCTAAAGAACCAGAAAAAGTAAGAATTGGTACATCTATTGAAGCAAACTGTTCCCAATTATTAGAATACCCCATAACAGGTAAATTATCTAAATTAGAATTCTTTTTATACCAATTATAGTAAGTCTTTGAACTCATATACATATAATCTTCAATAATATTACTAAGTAATTTGTTATCTTCTCCCCTATCAATATTATTCTTAGCTTCTTTAATAAGCTTTTTATAATCTTTTTGTCTTAATAAATGAAGACCTACCATATCTGGAGCACTTGCTAATATCATTCCTAAAACTTCAGGATGTTTTTTATAATAATAGTAAATAACCTTATTACATCCATAACTATGTCCCATTAAAATAATACTTTTATATCCCAATTCTTTAGCTTTGCTAATTGCTAAATCAATATCTAGAATACAATCCTCAAATATTTCATACATACATCCACATCTTGTATATGTACCATCTTTCATCAATATATCATTTTCTATCGAATAGCCTCTGTTATGAGCATAAATGAATCCTATATTACTTCTAGACAATAAATTACCACATACTATTGCAAAATAATTATCAATTATAGTTTGACACATACCATGAACAAATACTACACAAGTATCTTTTTCTTTTGCTTTAAAATGTACCATAGGAAGACGCATTCCATCTTCAGTATATGCATCATTAATAAAATCTACATTATTCATATATATCCTCCAATACTTTTAGAATACTATTTAATTAGAATCATTTATTACACCATTTATTATATTTAAATCAGATGGAATAATCCATTTAACATTGGCTTTTTTAAATAATACTAATGGAATAATTGCCCCACTTCTAGCACCATCCATCCATTTAGGATTTGATGGCATTAATTCATATAATTCATCTAAAGTCATACTATAGAATACCTTCTCAGTTCCTTTAATATAATCTTCTAAAGTAAGCATATACTTATGAATATTATCATTAAATAAAGTATTCTCTACTAAATTAAAACCTGTTAATAATTCAAATCTTTCTTCTCCGCCAGTAAAAATAGCGCAATCATAATCATTATCTAATACTAAATTCTTTAATTTATCTGTAATATATTGTTCCATCTCTTCTAATGTATTACCACTATATTCTTCATTAACTTTATCAAATTTATTTAATAAATCAGCAACGCCAATTTCAATATTTTGTGTATCAGTTATATTGTCTCCTACAAAAGTTACTAATTCTGTAGTTTTTCCACCCATATTTATAATCAATACTTTCTTACCATTATAATCATTTTGCATTGCTTTACCTAAATAATAATTCTCTATACCATGACTAATAATATTAAAATGTAGGTCAAACTTATCATTAAATAGTTTTACTAATTCCTGTTTTCTTTCTTTTACTAAATTTCTAAAAATACCTGTTACATATATATTAGTATTATAGTATTTTAAATCATATATTTTTTTAATTTTTTCAAAAAATTCACACAACTCTTTTAAATTTGTTTCACTAATTCCCTTTTCAGCATCAAAATCATTTTTAAAATATATTGAATGTTCTTCTAATAATTCTAATTCTTTCTCATAACAATAAACTTTTATTGTAGATGAACCTAAATCTATATAATAATTCTTCATAATAATCAGCTCCTAATATCATTTTTAACATAATTAATTCTTAATAATTACAATCAACTAAGTATTTTAATCTTTTATCTCTAGTTAGTGTTAATGCATGTTCTTTTTGTTCTTCTCTAATTACAACCGCTGCTGCCCCAGGATGTCCTCCTCCACCATGAGTCATAGCAATTTCGTTAACATCAAAAGAGGCAACTACTTTTCTATAAGATTTTTGAC
>Ga0247609_10003402_pt1 | contig 16171 bp, 11 predicted proteins | sample 172DNAGHGlowgp2_FD_193487 | JGI IMG/M metagenome (GOLD analysis project Ga0247609, IMG submission 193487) | Sheep rumen microbial communities from Palmerston North, Manawatu-Wanganui, New Zealand - 1728 DNA GHGlow gp2 | ecosystem: Host-associated > Mammals > Digestive system > Stomach > Rumen ...
GTATAATGAGGCCATTGCCCAGAAGCATTACAAGCTATGAAACCTGTCATCACCTATATTACCATTACATATAATGCTGCCGCAGTATTGCAGCGCACCCTCGACAGCGTGCTGTGTCAGGACTATACCTATATCCGCCACCTTATTATAGATGGAGCCTCGACAGATGCCACGCTGCAACTGGTCGAAGACTACACCCATCGTTCGAATGCTGCGGAGAATGGCCATGACGTGCAGGTGTCGTCCGAGCCAGATCACGGCATTTACGATGCTATGAACAAAGGCCTGCGCTCGGCAACCGGCGACTACGTCTGTTTCCTCAACGCCGGCGATTTCCTGCCAGCGAGCGACACCGTCAGTCGTATCGTCAGTCAGATAGGCGACGCCGATGTCTTGCCTGCAGTACTCTATGGCGATACTGACATCGTCGACAGCGAAGGCCATTTCCTCCACCATCGCCGCCTCTCGCCACCCGAGCGGCTCAACTGGCGTTCGTTCCGGCAGGGCATGCTTGTCTGCCATCAGGCTTTCTACGCCCGCACGGACTTTGCCGTTGCCAACCCATACGACCTACAATACCGCTTCTCTGCCGATGTCGACTGGTGTATACGTATTATGCGCCAGGCCGACAAGGAACAGGTGCCCCTGCTGAACCTCCACATGACCGTTGCCAACTATACGGAGGAGGGACAAACAACGCTGCATCACCGTGAGTCACTACGCGAGCGATACAGGGTGATGCAGCATCATTATGGTCGCGTGCAGACATTCCTGCTGCACGTCTGGTTCGTGCTACGTGCCGTCATCAAGTGACGCACGGGGGCAACATTACTCTTCTTTCGGAGCCTGGCCGATGAGATCCATAAACTCGTCGAGCTTCGGCGTGATGATAATCTGGGTGCGGCGGTTGCGCTGCTTGCCCACCTCTGTCGTATTCTCAGCAATGGGGTTGAACTCACCACGGCCACCGGCAGTCAGGCGCTTGGGGTCGACGCCATACTTCGTCTGCAAGGCCTGAACGACACTCGAGGCGCGCAGGCAGGAGAGATCCCAGTTGTTGCGGATGTTCTCGCGCGAGATGGGCACGTTGTCGGTGTTACCCTCGATCAGCACGTCGTAGTCCTTGTAGTCCTTGATAATCTTGGCAATCTTCGACAGCGTTTCTGCGGCACGGTCGTTAATCTCGTAAGAACCACTCTTGTAGAGCATGTTGTCGGCCAGCGAGATGTAGACGACACCCTTCAGCACCTGGACGTCGACCTCCTTCAACTCCTCCTTCGAGAGCGAGCGGGTGAGGTTGTTCTGGAGCACGAGGTTCAGCGAGTCGCTCTTCGACTTGACCTCCACGAGGTGGCGGATGTACTGGTTCGATTCGTTAATCTGGTCGACGAGTTTCTCAATCGAGATGTTGTTCTGCGAAGCATTCGTCAGACTCTTGTCGAGCGAGCTCTGAAGGGCGGCGTAAGCCTTCTTCGTTTCCTCGAGCGACTGCTTCTGGGCGGCGAGCTGTTCCTCAAGGCTGGTGATGCGTGCATTCTTGCCGGCAAGATCCTCCTTGGTCTGCTGGAGCGTAGCGGTCAGACTCTTGTTCTCAGTCTGGCAGTTAGCCAATTCTTTCTTACTGGCACAACTGGCAAACAGGAGTCCAGCGACGGCCATCATCATAAAAGCATTCTTTTTCATACGTTCTAACCTAATTTTTAATGATTAATACTTCTAACGCCTTTCATTCAGCGTCATTTCGCGCTGCAAATATACGGATAAGACCGCAGGCGGCGAAGAATTGTTCGATTCTTTATGTTTATTTAACCTCCACTAACGGTGGCGCTCAGCACCATTAGTATTTGAAGGAAGAGCCGCCAAGGAACTCGCGTAGAAGCGAGGTCGGTGGTATCTGAGTCTCGGGAATGGGCTTGAAGTAGCGGAGGAATTTCAGGAGTCGATAGGCCTCGGCATGCTCGGGCACGTTCTCCGGCACCTGCTCGAGCAGCGGCTCCGCCTGGCTCTTGATGACTGCCAGTTCGAAAATCATGGCCGTGTTGAACATGGCATCGGCATTCTCCTGATGGGGGAAGATCCAGCGGTTCTCACCGGCACGGACGGATGGCCATCGCCGGATGGTCTCTACGGCCGAGACGCCGCGATACTTATTATCGCGTATGATGCGTCGGAGCAGCCGGTTGTCGGTGGTTGGTATGTAGTTGTGCTTGTCGAGTAGCAGCGTGGTGAGCGCCGAGGCATAGACACGGTATATCTGGTCGTCCTGCACCTGTGACATGAGTTCAGGGTTCAGGGCGTGGATACCCTCGACGACGAGCACCTCGTTGTCGCGCAGCCGGAGTCGCCGTCCGCTCATCTCGCTGCGGCCGGCTTGGAAGTTATAGCGTGGCAGTTCCACCTCTTCACCGTTGAAGAGGGCATTCATCTGCCTGTTGAGCAGGTCGAGGTCGAGTGCAAGCAAGTGCTCGAAGTCGTAGTCACCCTTGTCGTCGCGAGGTGTCTTTTCACGGTCGACGAAATAGTCGTCGAGCGAGATGGGTACAGGTCGGATGCCATTGACGGCCAGCTGCACGCTGAGTCGCTTGCATGTCGTGGTCTTACCGCTGGACGACGGTCCGGCGATGAGCACCATGCGTATGCCGGGACGCTTGGCAATCTCATCGGCTATCTGACTGATTCTCTTCTCCTGCAATGCCTCGCCAATCTGTATGAGCTGCGATGCGTAGCCCTTTTCGATGGCTTCGTTCAGGTCGCCGATGGTGCGCAGTCCGAGTATGTCCTGCCAGTGGTGGTGCTCCTTGAAGATGCCGAACATCTTGTCCTGACGGGTCATCTCGCCCAGTTGGTCGGGTTGTTCCGGCGAGGGTGTTCGCAGCAGCAGTCCGTCGTAGTACTTTTCGAGACCGAAGAGGTAGAGCTGGCTGGTATTTGTCAGTATCGCTCCGTAGTAGTAGTCGAGGTAGCCGTCTATCTCGTAGTAGGTGGTGTAGATGTTGCCGACGCTCTTGAGCAACTTCACTTTTGAGTAGGTGTGAAGTATCTCGAACATTTTGATGGCATCCTCTGTGGTGGTCACATGGCGGTGTATGGGCAGATGGGCGTCGATAATCTCCTGCATGCGGTGGCGTATGCGCTCGGCATCCTCTGTGGTTACCTCATGGCCGATGTTGAGATTGACGTAGTAGCCGTTGGACACAGGTATGTCTATCGTCACTTTTGCCTGCTCGTACAGGTCGTGGACGGCCTTGCAGAGTACGAAGAACAACGTGCGTGTATAGGCACGCTGTCCGCTGGGCGAGGTTGTATCAAGGAATTCCACCTCGCGCGGGTTGTAGACTCGGTAGTGCATGCCCTCAACCTTATTATTTACATGCGCCAGCACGGGTGGCCTGTCCATTTGTATTCCCGTCAGCGGAAAGATTTCGTCGAGTCGCGCACCCATCGGAACGTTTAGCGTCAGATGATTGTTCTTGCAGAATATTTGTACCTGTTCCATAAACAAATAGAAGTTTTTGATTAATTTTTGCTGCAAAGATAGTAATTATTTGGAAATTATTTGTATCTTTGTAGCCGAAAATAATTAAACAAACCAATTTTCCTATGTCCATCTGGATTATCTTCAAGCTGCTCGGCTCGCTGGCTCTTCTCATGTTTGGTATGAAGACCATGAGTGAAGCGCTACAGAAAATGGCCGGACCGCAATTGCGCCACGTCCTCGGAGCCATGACCACCAACCGCTTTACGGGTATGTTGACGGGTATGCTGGTGACAGCGTCCGTCCAGTCGTCAACCGCAACGACCGTGATGACCGTCTCGTTTGTCAATGCCGGCCTGCTGACGCTGGCGCAGGCCATCTCGGTCATCATGGGCGCCAACATCGGTACGACGCTGACAGCCTGGATTATGTCGGCCGGTATGTCGTTCGACATTACTGCGGCCGTCTATCCGGCATTCTTCATAGGTATCATCCTTATCTATCAGAAGAAGTACCGCTACATCGGCGACTTCCTTTTCGGTCTGTCGTTCCTCCTGCTCGGTCTGGGCACCCTGCGCATGACGGGCACGGAGATGAACCTGGGCGAGAACCAGGCGCTGCTCGACTTCTTCGCCTCGTTCGATCCGACGTCGTTCATCACCACGCTCGTGTTCCTGCTCTTAGGAGGCGTGTTGACGTTCTGCGTGCAGTCGTCGGCCGCCGTGATGGCCATCACGATGATCCTGTGCTCCAGCGGTGCGTTGCCCATCTATCAGGGTATCGCGTTGGTGATGGGTGAGAACATCGGCACCACCGTCACGTCGAACCTCGCAGCGCTGTCGGCCAACACACAGGCACGGCGCGCCGCCCTGGCCCACATGTTCTTCAATGTCTTCGGCGTCGTCTGGATACTGTTTGTCTTCCGCCCGTTCATCGACATGGTCTGCGGCTGGGTGGGTTACGACGTCACGATGACGAAGGAAGCCGTTGGCGCTGCCGCCTTCCTGGCCAATGCCGCGAAGCTGACATTCGTGCTGGCAGCCTTCCACACGACGTTCAACGTGGCCAACACGGCCATCCTCATCTGGTTCATCCCGCAGATTGAGAAGTTCGTCTGCTGGGTCATCAAGCCCAAGCGCGTGGACGAGGAGGAGGACTTCCGTCTGCACTTCATCACCGCCGGCTTCATGAAGACCCCGGAGCTCTCGGTGCTCGAGGCGCAGAAGGAGATCTCGTCGTTCTCGGAGCGTATGCAGCGTATGTTCGGTATGGTGGTCGAGTTGCTGAACCTCTCGAGTAGCGCCACAGCCAAGGAGGCAAAGGCGCAGGCAGGCGACTTCAACAAACTGTTCACACGTATTGAGAAGTACGAGGGCATCTCGGACAACATGGAACTGGAGATTGCCAAGTACCTCGACTCCGTGTCGGATGCCCACCTTAGTGACGACACGAAGGCGAAGATCCGTGCCATGCTGCGCGAGATTTCCGAGCTTGAGAGTATCGGCGACGCCTGCTACAACATGGCTCGCACGATCAACCGCAAGTATAATGGCAAACAAGACCACTTTACCGAGCGGCAGTATGACCACATCCACCAGATGATGGGGCTCACCGAACAGTCGCTGACGGAGATGAACCGCCTGATGGGTGGCCGCAAGGAGTCGTACGACATCAATCGCTCGTTCAACATCGAGAATGAGATTAACAACTACCGCAACCAGCTGAAGGCGCAGAATATCGCCGATATCAACAACCACGAGTACACCTACGCCGTGGGTACCATCTACATGGACCTCATCAACGAGTGCGAGAAACTGGGCGACTACGTCGTGAACGTCGTTGAGGCCCGCATGGGTATCAGGTGATGGTGGCTGGCACGGGGTGCCAACATAGAGAGAAGGGACTGACGCCGTGCGTCAGTATAGAGGTTCAGGCTTCCAGAGTACGGTCTTTCCGCTGTACCTGGAAGCCTGAACGTCGATGAGGCGCTGGTTGGAAGAGCCCCGGAACAAAAGGTCGGGATCGTGCAGCGACTGGACAAAAGGACCGTCTACCAGCACGTCGACCTCGGCCAGCAGTTCGCGCTGGTCGTCGTGAATCAGGCTCTCAAACGTGAAGCCCGTATAGCACCAGATGTCTTTCTGCGTCCGACGGTGTATCTGTCGCGCCAGTTCGGCAAAGGCTGCCGCCTGATACATCGGGTCGCCGCCCGAGAAGGTGACACCCTGCGTGTAGGGGTCGACCTCGATGATACGCATCAGCTGCTCGACGGTCATGTCATGGCCGGCATCGAAGGCCCACGACTGCGGGTTATGGCAGCCCGGACACCGATGGCGACAGCCAGCACAATAGATGGACGTCCGGAATCCCGGCCCGTCCACCATCGTGTCCTCTATGACATCTATCACGCGAATCATTATTCGAACAGATCCTGTTGACCGTGGTCGATGTGGGTGACGCGGTCGTTCAGTTCGGCCAGCTTGCCCGAGTTCCAGCGGTCGGTGGTTCCCACGAGGTAGCCCGTGATGCGCTGTAGCTTGTCGATGTTGGTGGAGCCGCACTTCGGGCACACGGTCAGGTGGTCGTCAGCATTCTCGTAACCGCAGTCCATACAGCGGTTACGGTTGTGGTTGACAGAGCCATAGCCCATGTCAAGTCGGTCCATCATGTCGACGACACTCATGATGACCTGCGGGTTATGGGTAGCGTCGCCGTCTATTTCTACATAGAAGATGTGGCCGCCGCGAGTCAGGTTGTGGTAGGGCGCCTCTATCTCAGCCTTGTGGCGGGCCGAACATTTGTAGTACACGGGAACGTGGTTGGAGTTGGTGTAGTAGTCGCGGTCGGTGACGCCCGGAATGACGCCAAACTCCTTGCGGTCGCGCTTCGTAAACTTACCAGCCAATCCCTCGGCGGGCGTTGCCAGCACGGAATAATTGTGGTGGTAACGGTCGCAGAACTCGTTGATGCGGTCGCGCATATAGGTCACAATCTTCAGTCCCAATTCCTGCGAAGCCTCGCTCTCGCCGTGGTGTTTGCCTGTCAGCGCGACCAGACACTCGGCCAGTCCGATGAAGCCAATGCCCAGCGTACCTTGGTTGATAACTTGCTCAATAGTATCTGTCGGCTTCAGCTTGTCGGCACCTATCCACAGGCTCTTCATCAGCAGCGGGAACTGCTTGACGAAGGCTGTCTTCTGGAACTGGTAACGCTCGTCGAGCTGTTTGGCCGTCACCTCGAGCATGTTGTCCAGCTTGGCAAAGAACTGTCCGATGCGCTGCTGCTGGTCCTCGATGTTCATACACTCAATGGCTAAACGGACGATGTTGATGGTCGAGAACGACAGGTTGCCGCGACCTATTGAGGTCTTCGGCCCGAAACGGTTCTCGAAGACACGGGTACGGCAACCCATGGTGGCTACCTCGTGGATGTAGCGCTTCGGGTCGTCGGCACGCCAGTCGGCATCCTGATTGAACGAAGCATCGAGGTTCAGGAAGTTGGGGAAAAACCGGCGGGCCGTCACCTTGCAAGCCAGCTGGTAGAGGTCGAAGTTACGATCCTCGGGCAGGTAGTTGACGCCGCGCTTCTTCTTCCAGATCTGAATGGGGAAGATGGCCGTCTCGCCGCCGCCCACGCCCTCGTAGGTCGAGAGCAGGATCTCGCGCATGATGCAGCGTCCCTCGGCGCTCGTGTCCGTACCATAATTAATGCTGGAGAACACCACTTGGTTGCCGCCGCGCGAGTGGATGGTGTTCATATTGTGGATAAACGCCTCCATGGCCTGATGCACGCGGCCCACCGTCTTGTTGATGGCATGCTGCTGCGCGCGCTCACGGCCCTGTAGCCCGTCGAGCGGCTTCTTGATGTAGTCTATCAGCGGCTCGTCGTACAACTGTGAGTAGTCCTCGCCGTTCAGGTCCTCGAGTGCTTTCAGCTCCTCGATGTAGGTCATGCGCACGTATGGTGCCAAGTAAAAGTCGAAGGCGGGAATGGCCTGTCCGCCGTGCATCTCGTTCTGACAGCACTCCATCGAGATGCAGGCCAGTACAGATGCCGTTTCAATACGCTTGGCAGGACGGCTGGCACCGTGACCGGCAATGAAGCCACAGTTCAGAATGTTGTCCAGCGGGTGCTGCACGCAGGTCAGCGACTTCGTGGGGTAGTAGTCCTTGTCGTGTATGTGCAGGTAGTTGTGGGCCACGGCCTCGCGGGTTTCTTCCGACAGCAGGTAGTCGTCGACGAAGGGCTTGGTGGTCTCCGAGGCAAACTTCATCATCATGCCTGCCGGGGTGTCGGCATTCATGTTGGCGTTCTCGCGGGTGACGTCATTGTTCTTGATGTTGACGATGTCGAGAAACACCTCGCGGGTCTTGGCCTTGCGGGCGACGCTGCGCTGGTGGCGGTAGGCTATGTATTTCTGAGCCACGTCCTTGCGGCTCGACTTCATCAGCTCCAGCTCCACCAGATCCTGAATCTGTTCCACCGTCATCTGGTCCTCGCCGCGTTGTGCGATGCGGTCGGTAATCTGATATAGTAGTCGTTCGTCCTCACCCTTGTCGGTGTGGAGCATGGCCTTACGGATGGCGGCCATGATTTTCTGTTCGTTGAATCCCACAATGCGCCCGTCGCGCTTTACTACTGTCTGTATCATATTGCTTGTTCTTCTAATGAGTTTTTTAGGTTTCGAGTTGCAAAGTTACACAAAAAATCCCGAAACCAATCGTTCCGGGATGTCTTTCTCGTGTTAATAAAAATCAAAAATCGTGCGGATTTTATTGCTTCGCGCTGAAAGCCAACGCGTAGGCTCGCATTTGCTTCACCATTGCTAAAAGTCCGTTGGAGCGGGTGGGCGAAAGATGCTCTTTCAGGCCTATCTCGTCGATGAAGTAGAGGTCGGCATCGAGGATTTCCTGCGGGGTGTGGCCAGAGAGTACGCGGATGAGCAGCGAGACGATGCCCTTGACAATCAGCGCGTCGCTCTCGGCACGGAAGTTGATAGCGCCGTCGACAAAGTCAGCTACGAGCCACACGCGACTCTGGCAGCCGTCAATCAGGTTCTGTTCGGTCTTGTGCTGCTCCTCCAGCGGCTCCTGTTCGTTACCCAGGTCTATGAGCAGTTGGTACTTGTCCATCCAGTCGTCCAGGCCGGCGAACTCATCGATAATCTCGTCTTGTATCTCGTTGATTGTTTCCATTGTCATCATTCTTTTTTGTCGGGGTGCAAAGTTACGAATAATTTCGGAATTTTGTTATGTCGAAGTGCCAAAAGTGTAGTGGCGACAATTGATTTTGGATTGTTTAACGAAAAAATGGGCGCGCTTTAGTAAATAATTACTAATTCCTAACGCCTAATTCCTATTTTATTCGTATCTTTGCACCCGATTTAAGATAACGCAAACATTCACACTAAAAAATAACAGATAAACAATGGCAAAGTTAGATTTGACACAGTATGGCATTACCGGTTCAACGGTGATTGCACACAATCCGTCGTATGAGTACCTCTTCGCTGAGGAGACAAAGGCTGGTCTGACCGGTTTCGACAAGGGTCAGAACACCGAGCTGAACGCTGTAAACGTGATGACCGGTATCTACACCGGCCGTTCGCCTAAGGACAAGTACATTGTGAAGGACGCCCAGAGCGAAAACAAGGTGTGGTGGACTTCTGAGGAATATAAGAACGACAACCACCCCATGTCTGAGGAGGTTTGGGCCAAGGTGAAGGAAATCGCCATCAAGGAGCTCTGCAACAAGGAGCTGTATGTGGTCGACGCTTTCTGCGGTGCCAACGAGGCTACCCGTCTGCGCGTTCGCTTCATCGTCGAGGTAGCCTGGCAGGCTCACTTCGTGAAGAACATGTTCATCCAGCCCACCGCTGAGGAACTGGAGTCATTCGAGCCCAACTTCGTTATCTACAACGCCTCTAAGGCTAAGGTTGAGAACTACAAGGAGCTGGGTCTGAACTCAGAGACTTGCGTAGCCTTCAACACTACTTCTCGCGAACAATGCATTATCAACACCTGGTACGGTGGTGAGATGAAGAAGGGTATGTTCTCGATGATGAACTACTACCTGCCCCTGCAGGGTATCGCTTCGATGCATTGCTCTGCCAACACCGATATGGAGGGTAAGAACACCGCTATCTTCTTCGGTCTGTCTGGTACGGGTAAGACCACGCTGTCTACCGACCCGAAGCGCCTGCTCATCGGTGACGACGAGCACGGATGGGACGACGAGGGTGTGTTCAACTTCGAGGGTGGCTGTTATGCCAAGGTGATCAACCTCGACAAGGAGAGTGAGCCCGACATCTACAACGCTATCCGCCGCGACGCTCTGCTCGAGAATGTGACCGTTGACGAGGCTGGCAAGATTGACTTCGCCGATAAGAGCGTGACCGAGAACACCCGCGTCAGCTATCCTATCAACCACATCGAGAAGATTGCCCAGAAGGTCAACGGCAAGAGCGCTGGTCCCGAGGCCAAGAACGTTATCTTCCTGAGCGCCGACGCTTTCGGCGTGCTGCCTCCTGTCAGCATTCTGACTCCCGAGCAGACGAAGTACTACTTCCTCTCTGGCTTCACCGCTAAGCTGGCTGGTACAGAGCGCGGCATCACAGAGCCCACTCCTACCTTCTCGGCTTGCTTCGGCCAGGCATTCCTCGAGCTGCACCCCACCAAGTATGCTGAGGAGCTGGTGAAGAAGATGGAGAAGAGCGGCGCCAAGGCTTACCTCGTGAACACAGGTTGGAACGGTACTGGCAAGCGTATCTCTATCAAGGATACCCGCGGTATCATCGACGCCATCCTGGGTGGCGACATCCTGAACGCTCCCACCAAGAAGATTCCTTACTTCGACTTCGAGGTTCCCACACAGCTCAACGGCGTGGCATGGGGCATTCTCGATCCTCGCGACACTTATCAGAACCGCGACGAGTGGGAGGAGAAGGCCAAGGATCTGGCTGCTCGCTTCATCAAAAACTTCAAGAAGTACGAAGGTAACGAGGCCGGTAAGGCTCTGGTAGCTGCTGGTCCTAAGCTTTAATTGGATTTTGACCTACATCAAAATATGGGGCGGTTTCTATCGAAATCGCCCTTATTTATTGCCCTGACAGTAAAATCCTCGTATCTTTGCACTAGCAATCGTGATGATTGCGCCGTTATTCATTAGGTTAGTAGTTATATATTAAGGTAAAGATTATGTTATTAGATTTTCAAACAACGATTATGTTGGTTTCGGTAGCTATTGCTACAGTATTGAGTATTTTTACTCTTACACAAACAAACATTCGTTGAAGGAGTGCGGGGTGAGTGATTCATACCGCACTCTTTTTTTTACCAAAGAAACCTAAAACTAACTTAAAAACTCGTATTTTATCCTTTATTTTAGATAATAATCAAGCGAAAATGACCGATATTTGCGGAAATGTGCGTAAATTTGCACCCAAATTTGAAATTTATTATTCGATGAGAAGGTTTTTTCTGACACTCTGTGTGTTGTTTGTAGCTGTCTCGGTGCTGACATCATGTCTCAATTCCGACGACGACAGTTCTACATCCTACAACGATGCAGCCATCACGACGTTCACACTGGGGACGCTGAACAGATACTTGCACACCACCTCAAAGTCGGGCAACGACTCCGTCTATAAAGTGTCCTTCGCTGCAAGTACATATAAGATGAACATAGACCAATTGGGCGACTCCATCTACAACACCCCGTCGTTGCCATACGGTACCGATGCTGCGCATGTCGTTTGTACGATAACGACAAAGAACAACGGCATCGTGTTCTTAAAGTCGTTGACCAGCGACACGCTTACCTACTTCAGCTCAGGCAACGACTCTGTGGACTTCCGTCAGCCCCGCGTGTTCCGTGTCTTCTCAAGCGACGGCAATTCATATCACGACTATAACGTCAAGCTGAATATCAGCAATCAGAATGCGGGCGTCCTACAATGGACGGAGGCAGACCAGTCACAGTTCCCCGTCGCAAGGGACAATGCTGAACGGCAATCGGCCGAGGCATTGGGGTACACCTATCTGGGCCGTACATACTTAGAAGCATACGCACTTAGCCCAGACGGACAGATCATGGAGTTGGAAGACGAAACGGGCTGGAAGAAAGACTCGCTGGAAAGCGATGCCTCGTTGCTGCCTATGGCCGACGGCGTGGCATACACGGCATGGATACTTGACATCATTACCGACTATGCGTTGATTGTAGGGCGTAGCAATGCTTCTGACAAGGCGATGACCCTTTGGCGCAAGCTGGCCGACTATGACTTGGAAGGCCGTTGGGTTTACATGCCTCTGGAAGAAGAGAATCCCTACTATCTGCCGAAGATGGACTTTGTGGTCTTGGCCTACTTCAATGAGACCATATTGGCCTTCGGCAGCGACAAGAAGGTTTACGCCAGCCGCGATCAGGGCATTACCTGGAAGACGACCTCGCGTTACGCCTTCCCTGCCGGCTTCGACGGCAATAGTTTTAAGGTGGCGGTCGACCTCAACATGACCGACTATGAAGAGGAACTCTGGCTGATGGACACCACCAGTGGTAAGACTTGGAAGGGACGTCTGGCGGACTAATGACACGAAGAGCCCGATGAGAACCCTGCTGAGCTATCTTTTCCTACTGGCAGCCGTTGTCACGGCCCATGCTCAGGACGATCCTGAATACAGGATGGAGGTCGGAGCAGGCTTTGGCCTTGTCAACTACTTTGGCGACTTCAACGGCAAGGCGACAGGTGAGCTACAGCCACTGGGGACGCTGATAGCAAAATTCCGCCCGAACCCACGAATGGTATGGGCGTTGAACGTCAGCTACGGCAAACTGAAGGGGCAGCTGAGCAAGGCAGAAACGTGGTTTCCCGATGCCGAGCAACTACCGGCATCCTTCAGCAATTCACTCATTGACGCCTCTGTGCGCTTTGAGTATAACTTCTGGGCCTACGGAACCGGGCGCGAGTACTACGGAGCACGGCGACTGGCTCCATTCTTGGCGTTTGGCTTAGGTCTGACGCACGTCAGCCAGCCCTCGTCGAACGTGCTGGCGGCAAACATACCTTTGGGCGTGGGCTTAAAATATAAGGTGGCCGACCGCCTTAACCTGACGGCAGAGTGGATGATGCACTTCGCTGGCAGCGATCGGTTGGACGGGGTGGAAGACCCCTATACTATTAAGAGCAGCGGACTGTTTAAAAACACGGATTGCTACGGTGTACTGCAGTTGACGCTGACGTATGATATCTGGGCAAAATGTAAAACTTGTAATAATGACAGAGATTAATCAGACATTGGATATGACACGTATCCCCCAGCACATAGCCATCATTATGGACGGCAATGGACGTTGGGCAACCCAGCGCGGGCTGGATCGCACGTTCGGTCATAAGGCCGGACTGGATACCGTCACGAAGATCACGTCCGAATGTTCCCGTTTGGGGGTGAAGTATCTGACGCTATATACTTTCTCGACAGAGAACTGGAACCGCCCTGCCTATGAGATTGAAGCGCTCATGGGCCTGGTACTCAGTTTTATGGAGATGGAATTATTTATGAACAACAACATCAAGTTCCGGATGATAGGCGACCTTCAACGACTGCCAGCAAGTGTGCAAGACAAGATTCACTATATGGAGAATCTGACCAAGGATAATAGCGGCATGACGATGGTCGTGGCGCTGAGCTATTCGTCGAAGTCGGAGCTGACGAAAGCTGTACGTGAGATTGCCATCGAGGCGAAGGAAGGGAAGCTGGATCCGGAGAGCATCACCGATAAGACCATCGACAGTCATCTGTACACAAACTTCATGCCAGAGCCGGAACTCCTGATCCGCACAGGGGGCGAGTTGCGAATCTCCAACTATCTGTTATGGCAGATAGCATACTCGGAGTTGTATTTCTGCGACACGTTCTGGCCAGACTTTGACGAGGCATGCCTGCATCAGGCCATCGCAGATTATCAGGGTCGGCAGCGCCGTTTCGGAAAGACGGAGGAACAAGTTGAAAACGAACAAAAGAAATGAAATATATCAATAGAATCGTCACAGTATTGACGGTTTTACTCAGCATCTGTCTGCAGGCCACAGCTCAGGACAAGATTATCAATCCCGACATTTCGTATGCCGGGACGCCGCGCACTTGTCAGATTGGCGGTCTTACCGTCGAGGGAGTCGAGGGCTACGAGGACTATGTGCTCACAGGATTATCAGGCCTGTCTGTTGGTCAGGAGATTGACGTGCCGGGACCTGATATTACCGAGGCTGTCAAGCGCTACTGGAAGCACGGCCTGTTCTCGAAAGTGCAAATCACGGCCGACTCGCTTGTAGGCTCCAAAATCTATCTGTGCATCCATCTGGCTATGCGCCCGCGCGTGAGTACTATTAATTATTATGGTCTGAAGAAATCAGAGCGTGAAGACATGGAGGCCAAACTGGGTATCATGCGTGGCAGCCAGATTACGCCGAACATGATTGACCGTGCCAAGATCCTGGCCAAGAAATACTTTGACCAGAAAGGTTACAAGAACGCCGAGATAGACATTCGTCAGCGCGACGACGTGACGGGTGGCAAGCATCAGGTCATCCTTGACGTGGAGGTGGATAAGAAAGCCAAGATGAAGGTTCGCCATATCATCATCGACGGCAACGTCAACCTGACCGACTCGAAGATCAAGGGTTCGCTGTTCAGCAAGGGTGCCTTTGGCAAAATCCATGAGGCAGGCAAGCTGTCACAGATATTCAAGGCCAAGAAGTTTACCGACGAACGCTATACTGAGGCCAAGGAGGCATTGGTAGACAAGTACAACGAGTTGGGTTATCGAGACATGACCATCCTCAGCGACTCCGTATGGAATCACGACGAGAAGCACGTCAATATCCTTATCAGGTTAGAGGAAGGCCAGAAGTATTATCTGCGTAACATCACGTGGGTGGGCAACACCGTGGCCACGACCGAGTACCTCAGCCGCGTACTCGGCATGAAGAAAGGCGACGTCTACAACCAGCGCCTGCTGCAGAAGCGCCTGTCGGAGGATGAAGATGCCGTTGGAAACTACTATTGGAACAACGGTTACCTCTTCTATAACCTCCAGCCGACAGAGGTAAACATTGTGGGCGACAGTATCGACCTCGAGATGCGTATCTTTGAGGGACAGCAAGCGCACCTGAGCCACGTCCGCATCTACGGCAACGACCGTCTGTACGAAGAGGTGGTACGCCGCGAGCTGCGCACCAAGCCGGGTGACCTCTTCTCGAAGGAGGCCCTGCAGCGTTCAGCCCGCGACATTGCGTCAATGGGACATTTCGACCCCGAGAGTGTTAACCCCGACGTCAAGCCCAATTACGATGACGGCACCGTAGACATCAACTGGAACCTGCAGCAGAAGTCGAACGACCAGATTGAGTTCTCGCTGGGATGGGGACAGACGGGTATCATCGGACGTATCGGACTGAAGCTTAACAACTTCTCCATCCGAAACCTGATCGGCAAGAACAAGATGCATCGCGGCCTGATGCCCATTGGAGACGGTGAGCAGTTGGGCATTAACTTCCAGACCAACGGTTCGTACTATAGCCAGATCTCTACAAGCTACTCTACCAACTGGTTTGGCAACAAGCGTCCCAACTCATTCAATATCGGCCTGTTCTACTCCAAGCAGTCTGACATTTCCAGCTATTACCGCAACAATGCGCTGTATAACAGCTTGAACTACGGTTACGGCTATGGCTATGGCATGTACAACAATCTGGCCTACAACTACGAGTCGATGCTCGACGACGACAAGAACATCCGCATGTTTGGTGCTTCAGTCGGTTGGGGACGCCGTCTGCGCTGGCCTGACGACTACTTCCAGTTCATGACCACCATCGGCTATACCCGATATATGCTGCGCGACTGGAACTACTTCTATATCTCCAATGGTAACTGTAACAACTTGAACCTGGGCTTGTCGCTCTCGCGTACATCTACCGACAACCAGCTGTTCCCGCGTCGCGGCTCCGAGTTCCTGCTGTCAGTAACCCTGACGCCACCTTGGTCGCTGTTTGATGGCAAGGACTACAAGAATCTCGCCCTGAACAGCAGCTCGGCGACCTACGATCAGGAGCTGCAGGACATGTATCGCTGGATTGAATACCACAAGTGGAAGTTCAAGTCACGTACATTCACGGCTCTGACGAGCGCCCAGAAGTGCTTTGTCTTAATGACCCGCGTCGAGATGGGCGTCCTTGGCTCGTACAACAGCGACAAGCGCTCTCCCTTTGAGACATTCTACGTCGGTGGTGACGGCATGAGCGGCTACGGCTACAGCTATGCAGAAGAGACCATCGGACTACGTGGCTACGAGAACGGTTCTATCTCGACATCGTCGGCCTACACAGAGTCTACAGGTCGCCGCACGTCGAACAATGCATACGCCTACGACCGTTTCACACTTGAGTTGCGCTACCCGTTCATGTTGGGTAACACCACCATCTACGGATTAGGATTCCTGGAGGGCGGTAATGCCTGGGTGGACTTGAAGAAGTTCAATCCGTTCAATATGAAGAAGTCCGCAGGTGTGGGCGTGCGTATATTCCTGCCGATGGTCGGTCTGATGGGTATCGACTGGGCATACGGTTTCGACAACGTGTATACCAGTGGCGGATGGAGAAAGGGCGGCAGCAACTTCCACTTCATACTGGGACAGGAGTTC
>Ga0247609_10003403_pt1 | contig 16168 bp, 10 predicted proteins | sample 172DNAGHGlowgp2_FD_193487 | JGI IMG/M metagenome (GOLD analysis project Ga0247609, IMG submission 193487) | Sheep rumen microbial communities from Palmerston North, Manawatu-Wanganui, New Zealand - 1728 DNA GHGlow gp2 | ecosystem: Host-associated > Mammals > Digestive system > Stomach > Rumen ...
AGCGAGAGCGGCCTAGAATGCAGCTGTAACGAATGTCAGTATATGAAGATGAATACCCTTTTGAAGATATACAACTGCTTAAAGCACGAATGGCCGTCTGTTGAGGTAGATCCAAGTATCGCCAAAGATGCTGTTAAACCTATAGAAAAAATGCTGGAGTTGAGTTAATCTCCAGCATTTTCTTTTTATGTTATTGCTTAGGAAAGACCATCAAAAATACACATAAGACATATAGGTCTAAAAATAGTTCTATAAGACCTAATATCCTACTTCCGTTCCATGGTTCAAAAATAATACACGTACCGCTGAATAAAAAAAGAAAAAGGAAAAACGACAGATTATTGTGTATTGGTTGAGTTATCATTCCATTAAACAGGCGCGTCATTATTTCTAACCCTTTATTTAAATTCTCGTATAAAATAACCAGGACGTTTCTTTGTCTCGTTGAAAATGTGGCTCAGATATTCACCTATAATACCCAAGGCGATGAGTTGGATACCGCCAAGGAAGAGAATAGTAACCATCAATGTAGGATAGCCTTGTACGGGGTCGCCGATGATAAGCGTTTTAAAGATAATATAAATGAGGTATAGAAATGCCAATAATGAGACAATGATACCAAAGATTGATGCAAATCGAAGAGGAGTAGTAGTAAACGATGTAATACCCGTCAAAGCAAGATTTAATAGCTTATAATAGCTCCATTTTGTTTTACCATATCTCCGTTCATTCTGCTGATAGAAAATACCTTTTTTCTGGAAACCTATCCAGCTGAACATACCTTTATTGTTTCTGTCAGTTTCACGCATTTCCTTCAGTGCATCAATACATTTGCGGTCTAACAGACGAAAATCACCAGTATCTTTTTGTATAGGGATATTGGTAGATTTTTGGAGTATCTTGTAGTACAGTTTTGAAGTTTTTTGTTTCAGCCATGATTCATTGGATGTTTGTCGTTGGGCATAAATATCGTCATAACCCTCTTCCCAATGTTTCAGCATTTCAGGTATTACACTGACGGGATGTTGCATGTCTGCATCCATAATAATGACAGCATCACTTTTTACATAGTCAAGACCTGCCATTATGGCAATCTCCTTGCCGTAGTTGCGTGACAGATCAATATAGTGGTATCTATTGTCTTGAGCATTTAGGTCTTTCATCAGTTGCAATGTTTGGTCCGTACTTCCATCATTAACAAACAGAAATTCCCAGTCATATTCTTGGTTATTATCAATGACAGTTTTCATACATTCCTTGATAGAAGGAAATGATTCAGCTTCATTATATGCTGGTAAGAGAATAGTGATAGTTTTCATAATGATGTTGATTTTTTAAATGCGAAGTATCGTTGGCCAATATAATTAAAAAGTACAAAAAGACACATACCCAATGCCATTGATATATTTTCTTGGAAAGTGACACTATATCCATTGAGTATCCAATGCATCACAGGTTTAGCAATACCATAAGCCAGCAAATAACATGTAAAGATATTAATTGTAAAACGCATGAATGGTTTCCAACCATCTTCTGTATTATGGAATGTGAAATGCTTATTCAATAAATAACTACAAATGCTACCAAAGAAATAGTTTGAGGCAGATGATATCCAATAACTGAGTCCAAATACATTATAGAATACAAACATGATAGTAGTACCTACAATAGTATTTACTATACCCACAATAACAAACTTCATGAATGTCTTATCAGTGAATAGCCCTATAATATACTTTACTAGTCTTTCCATTATTTTTCTTATAAATAATTATTCCTTTTCTGTTATTATTATCTACTTCTATACCTGAAATATTAAAATATTGCGTTTGTAAATTAGTTGAATTGATAATGTTCGATATATTTGTTTCAATTGATTGTATTTGTTTATCAAGTATATTAATATGATTATGATACCAATATTTCTGTTGTTGTACATCATTAGCCACAGTATTATATGAATATCCGAATCTTCTATTATATAACGCTCTTGACGCATCTAAAGCCTTAGCTTCATCACTATCTGGATACTGATTAAGGAAAGCAAATAATTGCTTTACTAGATTATCCTTTTTACTATTCCACAAATAAATGTAGGCTTTTGCAAAATTACGATTACTACTGTTGAATAGAGCGTGAAAATATTCATTATCTTGTATATGTAATTGTGAAAAACCACCAGGTGTAACTTCATTAGTGGAATCAAAATCCCATAAACAAGGTAATTCTAATAAGCTATTATTTGTATTATCATACTTCTTTACATACATATTTGAACCCCATGAATCACGTGTACCTAATATGTCGTGTGCAAGTATCCATTTAGCAAATGAAGAAATATCTATATATTGTTCATAGTTTCCATTGGTGAGACTTTCTTCCATAGATTCTATATATTGTTTGATATATGCTTCTTGCTCATCAGTAACATCATCCTCATCAGGATATTTCCATGTCCATCGATAGACATTATCGTCTTTGTACCAATGAGAAGTAAAATATGTATCTTCTTTCCACCAATAAGGATCTTTCTCTACTATATATCCTGTTTCTTTATTACAATTAATACGACATGATTCGTTTTGTTTAACTGTTTCCATCAGTAAGTAACAGCCACGATAGTCGTCATTGATAATTACATTACAAGGTATGAAAGCAGCTGTCCATTCAAATTCCAATAATTGACTAACCTGCAGACCTAAAATAGTATTGAGTGATACTGCATCTTTTAATAGTCGCCATTCTTTATCTTTGTATTTATTATCATTTCCTCTATCAAGTAAATCAGCAGCTTTTTCGAGTTTTATCTTATATGGCATATTCAGAGGATTAGAATAATAAGCAGTAGTATTACCATTAATACGAATGGTAGCACCAGATATTTTTTTGCTATAATCACCACTGTCATACAGCGTATGTCCGTCTTTAGTGATGAGCATACGACAGGGAACTTTGTTCTTGCTTTTTATATTATATGTGTTAGGAAATAGTGGTGACTCTATGAATTCACCTTCAGGTTCTTCACCATCTACTGTAGTAATCTCTACAACGTGCAATCCAGCCTGTCTTACCTCATCAAGAGAAACAACAGTTTGAGACATAGTAGGCAATGTATAAAATTGTAACAATATAAATAATGACAATCGTAATGTCTTCATAGCTTTTCCAATAGCCATAGAACAATAGACGATAGTAATAGTTAATAATGTGATAATCAATAATTCTAACATAATATTTTTTCCAATTAGAAAATCGATATTGATGAAACGTATAAAGAAGTAGTGGAACACATATATTTCCAGTGTACTTTTTCCTATTAAGAGCAGTTGTCTGTTCAACCAATTATTAGAACTTTCAAATTGATGGAATATACCAATAAGAGCAAAGATAGCTATGAACGCAATCAGATATTCAAGAAAAATAGGTAGATTGTTAAGTCTACTGATTAAGTTAACTACCAGTATGAGATATACTGCTATAAAAAGTATTGTCAGCCAGAAATAATCAGTAAGAAAGTGTAGAATATTATATTTTCTGATGAGGTAGCCTATAATGAAGAATGGCCAGAATGTTAATCCTCCCCACGGATTAAGAACTTCTATTGCTATATTATCTATTCCCATAGCAATATAGAAAATTCCCCAAATAATAGTTGATATAATAATATCAATAATGATACTGTAACATTTATTCTTGGTAGTATTCAAGTTAAAAGAAAGTAGCAATATATAGAATATTGTCAATGATAATAGATACCAGTAACCATTATGCCCTCCATTTAGGAAGAAATCTCTGACATTTCCAATCACTATAGCATTGATGAGACCTATTATCAGCATGGGCTTCAAGAATCTGTAAGCTTTTGAGAAAATTTTTCTGCTATCAGGAAGTATGCTGATAACGATACCAGAGAGAAAGAAGAATAAGGGAACGTGAAAGGTACAGATGATATGGAAGACAGCATCATCAGGAAGCTCTTCATGGTACATACAGAAATAGATAGTATGTCCCATGACCACCATAATCATAGCCATTGCCTTCAGCCTGTCAATATATAGCATCCGTTCTTTCGTCATTCTATACTTATCTGTTTGATCCTTCGTGAGATGTTACTTGGTGGGATAGTCATCACCAGGTATTTCCTGTTGTTGATATCCAGCACTTCATAGTTGAACGCATCTAGTTCGTACGTATAAGCAGGATATGTCAAGATGCGTTGGTAGAAATGAATAGGCACTTCATCGCCTAAGATAAACGTAACCTTGTTCACCTTTTCTTCAGGCTTTAACTGTCGGATATAGAGGTTGTGATGCTCGTCTGTAGCATATTCCTGATACGCCTGCGGATTACGCTGAATGTTGTCGACTACATCCTCTGGTAAGAAGACGACTTCTTGTCTGTTATAAAGATGAGCTGCACATCTGTTGTTGATGTCTTTCTTGTCAAATGCCATGTAGCAATTGTAATAGTTGAATTCTATGGTTGGAAAGACATAGCGGCTGGCTATTGTGGACATGCATGGCGGCATTTGGTGTGACAACTGTCGGACTTTTATGATATAGTTGTCTCTTTGTTGCAACTGCTGACAATGGTAACGATAGTTCTGATAGTTCTGACGGCTGTATATGACAGCGGGTATAGCAACAAGAACGGAAATAGCGATGATGGCTGCTGTGAGAGTACTTTGGTATCGTTGTAGCTTCTTTCCTTGCCAAAGGTGCAGTACTATCAGCATGGCGAGGAAGTCGGCACAAATAGCCACGCGCTCTATCGTACTGCCACAAACAAACACGATTCCCAGAGCAGCAAGCCAAGCTAATAACAGATAACCGTGCTGACAGATAAAGTCCTTAAACTGCTGTCTGTTTCTAAACCATACAATTACTAATGAGAAGATGAGTATCCAGGATATTCTGATACCCAAAATGATGTTAATACATCCATAGAACAGGCGTTGTGACAATGTGATACCCTCTAAATCAGTTCGTGACCATAGTGATGGTGAGGTAAGTATCATCAGCATGCCACAACAGTAGGCTATCATGCAATAGGTTGCTATTTGGCGCAACAGATGATCCTTTCTGTGAATGAACAGATAGGCTATGATGGCTATGGACAGTGGCAACGCTATTGCTTCGTGTGTCCATCCTAAAAGGAAAGACAACGGAACGAGTGCTACTGTTGACCAACTAATCTCTTGCTTGCCTAAACGTCTTAAAAGCAAGAGAAAAGCCATAGTGAAGAGTAGCGACCATGTATAGTTGACTGCTCCCATGCTCCAGATGAATGCTGTACCGAATCCTTTGATGACAAGAAACAGAAATCCAAAGGTCAGTGCAGTGATAATAGTATAGTATTTTTTCTCCTTAGAAACGTATTTCACAACACTCCCTATTAACAGCAGGAATATGAGCGTATTAATGGTTTTATATCCTTCTTCAGGCATCAGATTAATCAATATCTGTCCTATGAAGTGCATGATGCTACGCCCATTTACATATTCGTAGTGTACAAGCTGAGACTTGACAACATCACCCATGGAAGTAATGGGTTCAAGAGGTGACTGCCATTCAGTTTGCCATATAAAGCGATAGAGTATGTCGTCGCTCATAGTGGGTGCCGACCATAGTTGAAGAAGTCCTATGATGGCGGTAATAGTTATAAGCAAGATCACATAGGCAACTTTCTTCATAGACTATCTCATTACTTTAACCTTGTTGTGGTCCACTATCCATACGGCATCGAACTTTTTTTTCTGCAGTTGCAGGTTACCTAAGATCTCAGCCTTGTATTTATAGTCCTGTGAACGTTCTATCGTCGTATCTTCTATCTCTTCAGGCCATTGATAATTCGTTTCATACTGTGCTGCAATACCCCACCCGAATGCTTCATTTGGTATAACGCAGAAAGAGGAAAGCTTAGGATAGTCATCTTCAATGATAATTATATATGCAGACTTAATGGGTTTGCCAGTCTTTCGAATAGCTTCTTGAGCCATTTTTTTGCCCACAAGGCCCGATTTAATTGATTTATGGATTAGGTGTGCATCAATAGTTAATGAAGCTGTCAGAAAGAGAATAAATGCCGTTGTTATGTGTTTTATGGATTGTTGACAGTTGTCAATACCATAAGCAATAATTATCATGAGCAGCGAGAGACCTGCATAGGTATGCATCATGCTGAATGTAGTAATTAGGTGTGGTCCTACAGCTATGAGCATTGAAATGAAAATACATAACATTTTCTTTTCAATCATACTTCGCCAGTTCTTTAACCAAACAAAATAGCAGAAAGGTAATGTCATCAACAGACTCACAACAGCCCATATTAGTTGTCTGTTGGGTGTATGTAACAGATAGATGTAATCTATTGTTATGAAGGTAGAGAATATAAACTTGACAACATTACTGACAACTTTCATTACCCCAGGTTCATATTCTGGATGAATGATGATTTCCTTTGGCATAATGACTATAGCTAACATGTAGAGTATCATGATGCCAATACCTATCAACAGGTCTTTCTTCAGTGTCTTCTGGTCAATGAAATCAAAGCCAAAAGCTAAGATCGGGCATATCAGTGCCCACATCAGTCCGTTCTCCTTAAATAGTGTAGCCAGGAAAATAAGTATGATCCAGACAACGTATTTGCCCTGTTTCATCTTAATATACAGGAGAAAGGCTATCATATCGCAAGTTAGTGCAAATACTTGGTTCTGACTATCTACAGCTGTAACAGTAGCCATTGTTGCAGGCAATACAAAGAAGCACAAGGTAGTGATATTCTTTGAAAACTGACTAAAGCCTAATACAGACAATAGTTTATAAATAGTGATGGTACATAACAAGTGGCCTGCTATGACTAAGAGGTGGTTGAATGCAGGAAATAATAGTTGTGGATTACGTCCAGCAATGTAGCCTATTATAGAGTCAAAAGGCCTCCAATGATAGCCATAAAATAAGAAACGTTCTTTGATAAAGAAGGGTCTGAAGTCCGGTGTTGTCAGTGATGTCCAGTCATCGTGTGTAGGAAGTATTTGTAAAACAGCATAAAGCAATACTGGCGTTATGATACAGGCTATGATAACACCCCAATACTTTTGGAAAGTATTCGCTATGTTTAGTTTACAATGGCTATCTTGCATACTGTTCCTTTTTCTCCGCTGCTTGTAGCTGTTGCTACCATATAGATGCCAGAGGCTACTCTCCTACCCTGTTTATCACATCCATCCCAAACGAAGGTACCACCATTTGAGCGTCCTTCAGCTATTAGTGCACCATTGGCAGCAAGGATTTTTACGTCAGCATCGAGTGTCAAACCAGTGATAGTAATAGGACCTGTATAGCCAGATTCTACGGGGTTAGGATAAGCCCAGATATTATCTTTTGTCATTTCATCGTTAGGTTCTGTAGCATCGCTAACATACGAGCAGAGCCCTTTGTCAGTACCAAAGAACACTTCACCTGTAGTAGGATTAATAACAATATCTAAAATATTATCTGACAGCAGTTTGCTGTTCTCTGTGGTGAAGTGGTGTATCTGAGTCATATTGTCGGCACTAATCAGATAGACACCGTTACCTTTCGTACCAAACCATTTTCTGTTACCTCCATCAATAACCATAGAGGATATGTCAATATTAGCTAACAGATAGTCAGCATAATCTGTGCCATCATTGCGTGGTACTTTTATCTGAATAAATGTAGGATTGCTTTCACCATATTTTGATTTCTCCAGCAGCAAGGGTCCTGCGTTTGTACAAATCCACATTCCTACATTATCTTCCTCTACCACACATCTTACACCACCACCTACTTCAACACGTGTACCATCTTGATTTATGAATTCTTCACAGGCAACTACAGTATTATCTTTCGTGTTATACTGATAGAAGGCAGGCAGTGTCCAGTTATTGTTAGTAAACCATAATATACCACGACTATCGAATCGCATGCTGCTCAGGTCGGCATTACTCTTATTGATATACCCATGAGCAGAATATTTCATATATTCGCTATGGTTGTATTTAGTGAAAACACCATTTTTATCCAGTTTGATGAGTGAGGCCGTAGGAGCAGAACTATTTAAAAACCACAGATTACCTTCTTGATCAAAAATAGCACCTGAAATAATTTGATAATTAATACTCTTACCATCAAATATTTCTATGGGACTATTATTGCAGTTGTAGTATTTTACAAACGCACCGTTTCTGAATTCAAAGAGACCATTACGTGAGCCAGCAAAAACATGTTCGTCAGTAGATGTAGGGTCAATAGCAATACATTTCACTTTGAAATTGTCAATACTTGCCACATCGCTAATGCCATCGGTAGAGAAAACCTTCCATTTGTTGTTTTCATAAACCTGGATATTACCTATATCAGAAAAAGTACCATTACAGGTATATATCTTTCCATTGACAAATTTCATAAAACCAATGTAGTTATACTTCGGACCTCCTGGCTGAAGGGTTTTCACTAGGTCGATATACTTATCGTAGTCGCTGTTGTCTTCGTCAAGCAGAGTTTTTGGATAGTCTGGATTGCTGGGCGTATAGGTTTCAGCTATCTCAGCACGCTGGACGTTAACCTTGACGATGCCAAAACCACAGATGAGGTAAGCATAGATGCCATCAATGCGTACGCTGCTGACGCTCTTGTCACCAGTGATGGTCTTGCTGTAGAGGTCGCTGATGTTGGTGATGTTACCATTGGTCTCTACCAAGTCAATGTTTGAGTTGCTATAAACTACCACAAGACGTTTGGCCTGCTTGCACCAGCGGATATGTTTGATATCCACATCGCTCATACCATTCACCTTGTCGTAAGTATAGATGCTCTGGTCGTTCTGATTGTACTGATAGAGCGCTCCTGAAGCCATCACGAAGAGATCGTTGCCTGCTGCCTGTATCTGCTGGGGTTCTGCATACGACAGGTAGTTGCGCCAAGTACCAATCTGCGCCCTTACAGGGCTAGTGAATAGTGAACAGTGAATAGTGAATAGTGCCACTAACACTACCTGTTTTATAAAATATTGTTTTTCTTTCATACTTTTATTCTTCACTATTCTCTATTCGTTATTCACTAGGGCAAAGCCTGTAAGTATTCTACCAACTTCTTGGTGGCTCGTGCACGATGGCTTATCTGGTTCTTCACGTCAACACCCAGCTCAGCAAAGGTTTGGTTGTACCCTTCTGGTTGGAAGATGGGGTCGTAGCCGAATCCCTCACCACCTCGTTTCTCAGTGATGATCTCACCATTCACGATACCTTCGAAAGTGGTTACCTTTCCGTCTATTATTAACGCAATAACGGTGCGGAATCGTGCCTTACGATTGTTATTATTTGCTAATTCGTGCAGCAGTTTTTTCATGTTGGCCTCAGAGTCGTGCCCTACCCCACCCGCATAACGGGCGCTATAGACACCAGGAGCACCACCCAGCGCATCACACTCCAGACCCGTGTCGTCAGCAAAGCAGTTGACGTGGTACTTATCATAGACATACTGGGCCTTTATCAGCGCATTGTCTTTCAGTGTCTGTCCCTTTTCGGGAATGTCCTCATGACAACCAATGTCGTTGAGCGACACTACCTCGAACTGGTTACCCAGAATCTTGCGTACCTCTGTCAGTTTGTTCTGGTTATTGGTGGCAAAAACTATCTTCATTTTCTTCTTCTTTTGTTCTTTTACCTTCACATGCATCTCGTCGAAGCCCTCACCATAGACACCAATGACGCTCGACTGCGAGACGAAGGCATTGGGGTCAATCATCTTGATGAGTCGGAACATGTTGATGCTCTCGTTCTTCTTGGCCAGAATACAGAGCACCTTCATCTGCTTGCCTGTGTACCATCCGTGACCATCGAGAATAGTCACACCATGATTCATCTGCGTACCAATGGCGTTGGATATCTCCTGCCACTTCTGCGAGAATATCATGAACTGTACAGACTGTCTGCGGGCGTTCATGACATAGTCTAGCGTATAGTTTTCCATTGCCATCACGCAAAAGCCGAACATCACCTTGTGGGCTCGCTCCATGTAGTTGCCAAACTGTGGGAAGAACATACACGAGCCAATGATGCAGAAGTCGGCAGCAATGAGTACGTTGCCTAACGACACATTCGGATGGAACTTATTGACTGATGCAGCAATGACATCCGTACCACCTGTCGAACCATTGTTCAAGAATACGGTAGCCAGCGCGATGCCTGTCAGCACACAGCCAATAATCATCGACATGAAGTCCTGTCCCTCGCCCATCAACTTGAAGGGTAGTCCGTTCTCCTGTTTAGGAATGATATCCTGTGCAAACCTCAGCATGAAATAGAGCGTGAAGATGGCAAAGATCGTCTTCATCAGGAACCTCCATCCCAGTATTTTCAGGGCCACTACCAACAATACGCCATTGATGATGATATAGGTATTCTCCAAGTGGAATCCGGTGGCGTAGTAGATGATAGCCGATAGACCTGTCACACCACCTGCCACTATCTGATAAGGCATCAGGAAAACGGTGAAAGCAATGGTATAGATGAAGAGGCCAAGGGCTATAAACATATAGTCCCTGGCTTCACTCAATATCATTTTGTGCTGAATGGTCATGGATTTATTTTACAATTTTACAATTGACAATTTGACCATTTATTTCCCTAGCACGACGTTTACCATACGCTTTGGCACGATGATGACCTTCACGATAGGTTTGCCGTCAATATACTTTGTGGCACGCTCGTCAGCGAGTACAGCATCCTGAATGGTCTGGTTGTCCGCATCAGCAGCAAACTCCATATCGAAACGGGTCTTACCATTGAAGGCCACACCCAGCTTGACGGTGTTCTCCACCAGGTATTCCTCGTTCCATGTAGGCCACTTGGCATCGCAGACACTACCCTGCTCTCCCAGTGCCTCCCAGAGTTCCTCAGCAATGTGTGGTGCGAAGGGAGCCATGAGGATAACCAGCGTCTTCAGCAGTTCACGGTTCTTGCACTTCAGCTGAGCCAGCTCACCAACGCAAATCATGAAGGCAGAGATAGAGGTGTTGTAAGAGAAGACCTCAATGTCCTGTGATACCTTCTTGATAAGCTTGTGGACGCTCTTCAGCTGCTCCTTCGTAGGTTCTGCGTCGTCAACAAGCAGCTTGCCCTCAGCATTGTCGCGAGCGTTGCCATAGAACAGTGCCCAGAACTTCTTCAGGAAGCGGTGACAGCCATCAATACCGTTGGTGTCCCAAGGCTTCGACTGTTCCACAGGACCCAGGAACATCTCGTAGAGACGGAGGGTGTCAGCACCATACTTCTCGACAATCATATCTGGATTGACCACGTTGAACATCGACTTCGACATCTTCTCAACAGCCCATCCGCAGATGTATTTGCCATCCTCAAGAATGAACTCAGCGTTGTTATATTCAGGGCGCCAAGCCTTAAATGCTTCAATATCAAGCACATCGGCTGATACAATATTCACGTCAACGTGGATAGGTGTGGTGTCCTTGTAGTTGCCACGCAGGTTGAGGCTGACGAACTTACCCTTGTCCTGACCCTCGTCCTCGATACGATAAACGAAATTAGAACGACCCTGAATCATACCCTGATTGACGAGCTTCTTGAAGGGCTCATCCTCGCAAGAGTAGCCAGAATCATAGAGGAACTTGTTCCAGAAACGAGAGTAGATCAGGTGACCCGTAGCATGCTCTGTACCACCTACATAGAGGTCCACGTTGCGCCAGTATTCGTCAGCATCCTTCGAAACCAAAGCCTTCTCGTTCTTGGGATCCATATAGCGCAGGTAGTAGGCTGAAGAGCCTGCAAAGCCTGGCATCGTGTTCAACTCCAAGGGGAAGACGGTCTTATTGTCGATGGCGGAACAATCGACCACTGTATCGGTCTTGGTGTCCCATGCCCAGTGCTTAGCGCGTCCCAATGGGGGTTCGCCCGTCTCTGTGGGCTGGTACTTGTCAATCTCAGGCAGTTCCAGAGGCAGACACTCCTTGGGAATCATGTAGGGCATATCGTCCTTGTAGTAAACGGGGAACGGCTCACCCCAGTAGCGCTGACGAGAGAAGATGGCATCACGCAATCGGTAGTTGACCTTTACACGTCCGAGATTATGCTCCGTAACGAATTTCTTCGTGGCAGCAATGGCCTCCTTCACGCTCAGACCATTGAGTGAGAAACCATCGAGTGTGGTCTTTCCTGCTGCTGGTGAGTTCATCACAGTGCCTTCCTTTGCATCAAAGCTCTCCTCAGAGATATCAGCACCCTCAATCAATGGGATGATGGGCAAATTAAAGTGCTTGGCGAAAGCGTAGTCACGACTATCGTGGGCAGGCACAGCCATAATGGCACCTGTACCATAGCCAGCGAGCACGTATTCAGAAATCCATACGGGAATCTTGTCGCCTGTGAAAGGATTGATGGCATAGCTTCCAGAGAACACACCCGTTACCTTGTGGTCCATCTGGCGCTCACGTTCTGTGCGCTTCTTGACATAGTCAAGGTACTTATCTACCTCAGCCTTCTGTTCAGCAGTAGTCAGCTCAGCAACAAGGTCTGATTCTGGAGCCAGCACCATGAAGGTAACGCCAAAGATGGTATCGGCACGTGTGGTGAAGATGGTGAAGGAAGCCTCCCCTGACCCCTCCAAAGGGAGGGGAGATTCTGAGCCGTCATTAGCCCCCTCCTTTTGGAGGGGGTTGGGGGAGGCTTTTGCCACCTTAAACTCAACCTCTGTACCCTCCGAGCGACCAATCCAATTGCGCTGGGTTTCCTTCAGCGAGTCTGTCCAGTCAATGTCCTCCAGTCCGTCTAGCAAGCGCTGGGCATAGGCTGAGACACGCAGACACCACTGGCGCATCTTCTTCTGCTCTACAGGATAACCGCCACGCTCAGAGACACCATTGATGACCTCGTCGTTGGCCAATACCGTTCCCAGAGCCGGACACCAGTTCACCATCGTCTCTGCCAGGTAGGCGATACGATAGTTCATCAGCACCTCCTGCTTCTTCTTCTCCGAGAAGTTGTGCCAGTCGGTAGCGGTGAAGTGCAGCTCCTCAGTACCCAGAGCGTGACAGTCCTCAGTACCCATCAGTTCGAAGTGCTCAATGAGCTTGATGGTGGGCTGAGCCTTGTGCGACGAAGTGCTGTAGTAGCTCTTGAACATGCGCTGGAAGGCCCACTGTGTCCACTTGTAGTAGATGGGGTCGCAGGTGCGAACCTCGCGTTCCCAGTCAAACGAGAAACCAATCTTGTCCAACTGTGAGCGATAGCGGTTGATGTTCTCAACGGTAGTCTTCTCAGGATGCTGACCCGTCTGGATAGCATACTGCTCGGCAGGCAAGCCGTAGGCATCGTAACCCATGGGATTCAGCACGTTGAAACCCTGCAAACGCTTGTAGCGGGCATAAATATCGCTGGCGATGTAGCCAAGCGGGTGTCCGACGTGCAAACCAGCGCCGCTGGGGTAGGGGAACATGTTCAATACGTAGAACTTCTTCTTTGTGGGGTCCTCTGTCACGCGATAGGTTTTCATCTCTACCCATCGCTTCTGCCATTTCTGTTCAATGTCTCTGAAGTTGTATTCCATAACTGTATCTTGTTTTTATTTGTTTCTAATACGCAGTATTAACGTGCAAAGATACGCATTTTCCATGAAACAGCAAAAAAAACAGCCAAAAAAACCATGTTAAAGACTGACAGACTGACAAAACACCGATGTACAGGCCGTTTGCAGTCTTTTCAGAGACTGTCAAGACTGACAGAAGACTGACAGGAAAACAGCCAATGGCCCGACAAGGGAAATTCTCTAGCTAATTCTTTGAATTTTCTAGATAATTGTCCGCATATTAGCTGTATACGACAGAAATTCTCTAGAGAATTTGTCACAGATACAGCTAATATGCGCACAGATACAGCTGATTTAGGGCTTGAATGCTGTCAGTCTTGTCAGTCTTTAAAAGATTGTCAACAGACTGCAATCCCTTTGTACATCGGCGTTTTGTCAGTCTGTCAGTCTTCATCACAAAAAATATAAGGATAAAAACTTGTTTATAACAAATATTTTGTTTAACTTTGCGCCAACAAACTGATATTACTCATTAACAACTTAAATTTAATATGCTTATGAACAAAATTTTACGCTATTCTTTCGTAGCCTTATTGGCTATGGTATTTGCTAATGTGATGGCTACTGACGTTACCGATGAATTGACACTAACAACTTTTGGAGTAACTGGAACAACATACAAAGATGTTACTGGTAAGAAAGCCACATCTGCTGCTGTATATGCTGCCAATATTGCTGGAGGTAACAGCGCTATCCAGCTTCGTTCGAAAGGTAATTCTGGTATTGTTTCAACCACTTCTGGTGGACGAATTAAATCCGTTAAAATAGAGTGGAATACCAATACGAATGCAGAAAGGATATTAGACATATATGGCAGTACAACAGCCTATGAAGCTCCTGCAGATCTTTATGATTCAGAAGAGCAAGGTACCAAGATAGCTTCATTTACTTGTAGCGATGGTACTAAGACCACAATCATTGAAGGTAATTACCAGTATATCGGTATCCGTTCAAATAAAGATGCTATGTACATCGATAAGATTACAATCGTTTGGGAATCTTCTGGCGATATAACAGCGGCTCCATCTTTTAGTCCCAAGGGTGGCATGTATTTCGATGATCAGCAAGTTGAGTTGTCTTGTTCTACTGAGGGTGCAGAGATTTTCTATACTTTAAATGGAGATGATCCTACAGCAAGCAGTACAAAATACACAACTCCTATTGCTGTTACTGCAACAACAACAATTAAAGCAATTGCTATTAAGGGTACCACTTTAAGTTCTGTAGTAAATGCTACTTATACTATTGTTAAAACAGAAACGAAGGGAACAGTCGAAAACCCCTTCAGTGTTGCTGATGCGTTGACGGTTATTAATGCTTTGGCAGATGGTGGTACCTCTCCGGTTGTTTATACCCAAGGATATGTAGTTGGTGATATTACTGTCAATAATGGTCAGGCACAATTTAAGATTGGTGCAACAGCAGGTGCAACAGAGAACCTTATCACTGTTTACAAGGCGAAGGGTTTGGAAAACGAAAATTATGTTGCAGATGATGCAACAGCAGGCGATTTAGTTGTTATTAATGCTGCATTACAAAAATATGTAAAAAATGATGTCGTTACTCCTGAAACGCAGTATGGTTATATCTATTCTATCAATGGAGAAACCAGTAAGACTCCTCCCACTCTTGTAGGTGATGGTAGCGAGAATAACCCCTTCACGGCTAACGATTTGATTATCATGAAGAAGAGTCAGCGTCCTACTGAAGCTGCTTGGGTGAAGGGTATAATCAGAGGCACCTACAAGAGCAAGACAGAACTTGACACTGATAAAGTTTCTAATATTGCTATCGCTATATCAGCAGAAGCAACAGAATTCGCTCCCGTAGAACTGAAGAATGGCTCTGTATTCCGTGAAAAGCTGAACGTACTTGATAACGCTACTAATAAGGGCAAAGAAGTGCTGATTAAGGGTACCATTGACGACTACTTCAGCGTAACAGGTATTAAGGATATAGTAGAAGCTAAGCTGGATGGTATAGTCATTTCTGGCATCGCTAACATCACCACTGCTAAGGCCGAGAACGGTGTTCGTTATAACCTCGCTGGTCAGAAGGTTAACGCTGGCTACAAGGGTGTTGTCATCATGAACGGCAAGAAGATGCTACAAAAGTAAACATCTGCAAACAACTGATAATAAAAGAGCGGAACTCTTGGTAGTTCCGTTCTTTTTTTGTACCTTTGCAAGCGTTATGGCAAAGGAATTGACACCCATGATGAAGCAGTTTTTCGACCTCAAGGCGAAGCACCCTGAGGCCTTGTTGCTGTTTCGTTGTGGTGACTTCTACGAGACGTATTGCGAGGATGCTGTCATTGCTTCGCAGGTACTCGGCATCACGCTGACACACCGTAACAACGGCTATAACAAAGGTGACGAGATGGCCGGATTCCCTCATCACGCTTTGGACACCTATCTGCCCAAACTGATACGTGCCGGCAAGCGTGTAGCCATCTGCGACCAGTTGGAAGACCCCAAGTTGACGAAGAAGCTCGTGAAGCGAGGCATTACGGAACTGGTGACGCCTAGTGTGACGATGAG
>Ga0247609_10003404_pt1 | contig 16166 bp, 12 predicted proteins | sample 172DNAGHGlowgp2_FD_193487 | JGI IMG/M metagenome (GOLD analysis project Ga0247609, IMG submission 193487) | Sheep rumen microbial communities from Palmerston North, Manawatu-Wanganui, New Zealand - 1728 DNA GHGlow gp2 | ecosystem: Host-associated > Mammals > Digestive system > Stomach > Rumen ...
TTTATATAGAATTCCATCTTCCTCGTTAGTTACAACTATCTTTTGTCATGGTTTTACAGAAGAAATTCAGTTTATTTTTTTCAAATTAGAAACTGTTGTTCAGAATTCTGTAGCGATAGTTTCCAAAGTATCACCTTCTTGTACTATATATTGTACAACAGCTATATCATTAACTTCATCCATAGAAACGCTCATGGCGTCTAGATTAATGGCTACGTCATTAGATCAATTACCAACAAAAACAGGATTCATAGACTCCAAATCCGTTGTAGTAGTACATCTATCAGCAACTGAAACAAGGACACCAAATATTAATAAGCAAGCAATGGTTAAAAAGATTTTACCCTTACTTACCTTATGAGTTCTAGTCATACAAACAAATAACATAAATGGCGGAGGGGGTGGGATTCGAACCCACGAACCGAATAATCGGTTAACAGTTTTCAAGACTGCCGCGTTCAACCGCTCTGCCACCCCTCCACAAGAGAATTCTTTCACTTCATGAATGAAACATAGGAATTCACTGCGGCTGAACTTTATGCAAATATTAGTATAAACATTTCGGATTGATTTTCAAGTCTGATATGATTATACTGTTTCTTAGTAGAATATATTATATTTACATTCTTATATATTAATGTATAGTTCTATAGAACAAATTAAAGCGTTTTATCCGCTTCAAACCTGAGAAAATAATAAAATTTTAAGATCATCTAATGAGATGGTTGACATTTTTGACAACGATATGAAAGATTTCTGTGAAATCTTATTAGATCTAATGTATGCCTATGACTGAGTATGATTAGCTGCACCTCAAATATGAAAAAACGTCCGCGTTATTGCTACAACACAACGAAAAGAAGAACGTAAATGACACAAAACTAATAAAAAAATTATTTGAGAAACTGTTATGGTAAATCCTGAAATACTTGAACATTCCGAAGAAAAGAGAAAATGAGAAGAAGCTTGTTTATCTGTACCTTTGTTGTGCTGAGATGTTGAAAGATGGACTCGAATTGTTGTAAAATATCAAGATAAAAAATGAAAACAACACATTCAAAAATACACTTGATTTAGTGCTGTTGTCATTCAACATGAAATAGATCATCTAGAATGAATTCTTTTTACGGATAAGGTTATATGAAAAATAAGAAAAATAGATGAAAAATCTAATTATTAATTGAAATTTTCTTGTCTTTGTATAGTTGGTAAAATTGCTGTGCTGCTGCCTCTTGAGCTTTTTTCTTATTAACTCAAGTTCATTCTGCTGTCTTTTTATTGTTTATAAATAGTTCTGATTTATATAATAAAACATTTCACTTTTTATCTACTTCAACTTCTGTTTCACGATATTCTGGGATTTGTTTTGTGTCTCTTTGAACTAGCTCTTGAACTAATGTTTTATATGACTTAACTGGACGCGTAGAAATTGTATCCATAAAAGGATATAAGTATTTTTCTATGAATTTTAAAACCTCATCTGGTCAAAAATCTATATACAAATATCAAAGTAAAGCCTCAAAAGCATCCCCTAAAATAGTTTCCTTTTCACGTCAATTATTATGCTCTTCTCATTTACTAATAAATAAATATTCATTAAGTTTTATCTTTTTTGCTGCTGCTGCTAATGTTTCTTCACGAACGAGTGCTATTTTATACAAAGTCATCGATGACTCTGCCATTTCTGGATGATTTATAAACAATAGTTTTGCTACACATGCTCACAATATAGAATCTCATAAAAATTCCAATCTCTCATTATGAGAAGTTATAACTTTAAAATCTGCCGCATACGATTTATGCATAAACGCCACCAAAAACAAATCTACATTTTTTATCTGACTTTCATCTATTCAAAGTCATTTTACATATTCACGTAAAACCCTTTCTTTATCGTGAACCTCTTGTGGTACTGATAAACCCATTTAAATTATGAATTATAAAAAACATATATTAGTTACTAATAATTTTAAAGTTTATAATTTCAAGTGTAACAATTTAAAGATTCATTTAATTTATAGAAAAACGCGCTTCGACTATTCTCCACGCGTTGTACCATTTACTAAAGATTATTAGAATTCTATCTTGGATCAAGGACTTCTCTGATCCAATTTAGAGCAGCCCTTCCAATCCATAAAACAAATAGAAAGGAAGCCGCAAAAGTGTATATTATCATATACAAAAGGACCTCTTCCTGGACATGCTCAAAGCCTCCAGGTGTGGAATTACCCTCTAAACTCAGCGCCAAGAGCTGGTAGCTTGTTAGAGAAGTAAGCAAAAACCCACATAGTGAATAGACAACAAAAACCATCCGCCAGGAAACAAACCTTTTCTCTTTCTTTTTTCTTTTAAGAGAAACCAGAAAGGTCATAAAACAGACTGCTCCAATACCGGTATATACGAAGAAGTACCAGAAAAGATTCAGTACAGTTTCATGTCTCATGACCAGAAAGAACAACAACAACCCCAAAAAATAATAGAAGCATTCGAGCCTCTTAATCGTTTTCTCTTTCATTTTCATTTTATTTTTTATTATTTTTTTATTATTAATTATTAATCATTAATGAATGAAATTATTGTTATATTTTTTAATAAAAAAATCAATATAATTTTATATATTTTTATAAATTGAACAGTATAAAAACTCACAATATATGATAACTATTTAAGATTTATTCATTATCATCTCACTGAATATTGTTATCTTCTTCTTTCATTACTAACGGTGGAATTGGTTCTATATCTAATTTATAAGAAAACTTTTTTTCTGCTAATCAAGAAAAATATTCGCTTCATAAAACAAAATCATCTCATAATGTTACTGTAATATAAGCTCTATCTGTCCAATATTCAACAAAATTTCATTCAGAATCATATTCTTCTTGTACACTTCATGTATCTACTCTAATATCTTGTATTGGTAAAAACGTTTGAATTGCGTCTATAGTTCAACTAAAATCTCATACCATATTTATTGTAATAAAACTATGCTCTACAGGGTCTCAGTTTGTTACATTTGTTACATTTAATCAATATTTAACCATTTTTACACCAAATTTTGTGGCTACAAAAGATCTTCACAATCAGTAGGAATTTAAAACTGAACTATTAATTGCATTTACTACTTCTACGCTGGCTCATTCTGTAAGAAATTTACGATGAGTTAAAAGAAACGTTACAAAACTTTGCATTTCTTCATAATGACTAACATTACTACTACTTGCACCATCTGGAAGTAAAACCGACATTCATCCAAATTGTGCCATAGGAGGATTATACAAGAAGCATCAAGGAACCATCCTTGTTACATCTCTATCTCCACATGTAGAAGTATATCAAAACGATGAAAATCCTTTTATGTCTGGTAAAAATTGAACAGTTCGAAGCATTTCTTGTGCTGAAATATTAGTTTGAATATATTTTTTATATTGATCATACAACTGTGTTGCTGTTGAAACACTTAATCATGATTCTAACATCTTATCTTTAATAGCAATAATCAATTTTTGTTGACGCAAAGAACGATCAAAATCTGAAGTAGAATGACGAGATCTTGCATATTTTAAAGCTGTATCTCAATCTAAATGTTGCTGTCATGCTTCTATATAAAATGGACTATAATTTATCATATTATCTGCTGGATATTCAGGATCGTTAATCGTTTTATCCACATAAACATCTACTCATCATAAAGAATCTACTATTTCTTTAAATGTTTGAAAATCAATTGTTGCATAATATGGTATATCTAATCATAAAATTTCTCATACTTTTTTTGCAAATCATAGTGCTGACTCTTCTACTGATTGAGTTTTTGTATAATATTGTTGAAAAATAGCATTTATCCTTCAATATGTATTTTTTACTGGACTCTTTACGTATAAATCACGAGGAATTGAAAACAATGTAACATTATTTTCATCTGGATTCCACGAAGCAACCATTATAGAATCAGTAAGAAATCATCACTGATGAGATGCTCATCAGTATCATAATAATAACACATTAACACTATTATACTGATCTCTTTTCATTGGAGTTCAAACTGTTTTAGACACTGACGATATTAAATGTTGCTTTATTGAACTAAAAAATCACTTAAATCATGAAATCATTCATACTGAAATAAAAAACACCACAACCACACACATTAACGCCAAAAATGTTTTTAATACTCATTTTCATGATTTTGAACTTCTTTTAACTTGCCTAACTTTTCTTTGTGTTGAAAGATTTGAAGATGTAAATGCTTTTTTCGTCATGATAAACAATATAAATAACAATTAAAATTATAATGATGATAATAATTCGCTTAACAAAAGAATATTACCTGTAAGTTCTGGAATGTTTTCATCTCAACTTCATTGTTTTTTTGTAATATTTCAGTTAAGTTCTCATGATATTTTTTGTCATGATAGAGTTTTGTTTGGCTCGAAAATAAAATCTGCAGAGAAATTTATAGTGTCCGCATAATTTATCTTTCATTGTAAATCTGCTGTCTTTTTTTGTAATTTTAATGATGAAAACTCTATATAATATTCAGATTTTTTATTCTCTGTTAATGTAAATCTAAATTCTGAATTAATATCTTTATCAAGTTCTTTTATATTAAATATAACAACATTTAATCATTTTTTTGATAATTTTAACGATAAATCAAAAGATGATTGAGATCATTGAAATGATCATGTAAATACTTTTTGAATGGTATTATCAGATAATTCAAAGTATGATATTTCATTACTAACTAACTTTAATCAATTTGTTGATATTCATAAATTTATATATGAATTTATAACATCAATCATTTCTGCCACACTTCACAAAAAGTTTGGACTTGATTCAACGTTTTCTGTTTTCAATATATTTTTGAGTGTTCAAACAATATTTGGAAGTCTTTTATTTCCCTCTTCATTTACTGTAATAATTCATCAACTGTGAACTTCCAAATTTACTCGTTTATCTACCACTAAATCTCATAATAATGAATACATCTTAGCTGTCACATTTCATTCTCACATAAATAATCATAGGTTATGTAATTTTGCATAAGCTTCATTATCTTCATATAATAAAGATAAGCTTCATGATAAATCAAATGGATCCAATTTATTTTCTTTATCTTTTGACTGTATATTAAATGTAATATCTGATACTTCTAAGTCACGAGATTTTGATATTTTTTTTCGAAGAAAATCTATTCATCATTGTATAGATGAATTTTTGTTGAATTTGGCCACTAAAGAAAAATCTGAAGTAAATGGTTTATCTTCTGTTATTGAAAGTATATTATATGAAATAAAATCTTCAAAATCTTTAATATATTGCCGCTGATCTATTTCTTTGTTAAAAGTCTCTTCTATAGAAACACCTTTCTCTGAAAGTCGTTTTTCTGGATCAATTTTATTAGATTGATCAATCTGATTTGAACATCACACTAATAAAGCCGAAAGAAAAGACAATACAATAAACAGATTTTTTTTCATTTGTTTGAAATACATATAAATTTTTTGTTTTTTACTTGTAATAAAATATATGCAAAAATCAAAGGGAAAAGAAAAAAACCTGAATGTAGCTTCAGGCTTTCTCGTACGGAATTGATTGTTCAATAAAGAACTTTCTCTTGGTTCTTTTAACAGAAACATTAATCAAGGCACCTGTCGGATTCGAACCGACGAACCAAGGTTTTGCAGACCCGTACAATAGACCACTCTGTCAAGGTGCCATTGCTTATGGGTAAATGGATAATAGTGAATAGATTTTTAAAATCAAGAAAAATTAGCTCCTTGGACTTCATCCCCATTCAACTACTGTAAATCATTTTCTTTCTGGTGTAACCAATTGTTGCTCTGAAATATTTATTGGTTCATCAATTACTTTCCAATCCATCATTACCCTAATTACTGTGTCTGGTTTTGGTATGATATTTAATGGCATATTAATATCTTGTTCTTTTTTTGTTTCAAATCTAATTAAGTTATAGTTATTCTTCTCCATCTGTGGTAACCAATACACTATAAATTCTTCTGCCTCGCGTTCGTTTAGTCATAATATGGCTAATTTCTCTTCCAAAAATGAAATTATATTTTCTCATTTTACTACAAATCATTCATCAAAATTATCCTTTGTGTATGCCTTTCATTCTCGATATAGAGCATACAGTTTTCTTCATGTTTCTGTATCTTTTAATTCTCCATCTGGTTGTGCTATCACATTTCGTCATCTTTCAGGGTTATATTTTGGATATGTATGTGATAAATTTTTAGGTGTTCATAATGTTACATTAACTTCTGTTTCCCTTGTTGGATAGAGATAAATGATTGGTTTTTTTACCATTACTTCTCCAGGATTTTGCCCACATGAAGATTTACACGATTCATACATATTTAACTCTTCTTGATATCAGCTAAATCTATCATTTATCCATTCATCATAATATTGTAATGTGTTTAAATTATTATTTCAATACGCTAATCAAAGAAAGCAATCTCATGTATATTTTTCTCTACACCATTCATAATAATCATCTACTGTATAATAAATTCCTGACTCATCTCAAAAATCTGGCATTTCACATTGTGAAAAACAATTATCTCGTTTCGGTTTTTTACATTTTGTGATACATCCATTTCAACATAAATATCAAAATGGTTTATCTTCATATTTTTCACACTCTTTATAACACTTTATTGAACAATCTGGATCTGTTCGATCATAATTATCAACATTAGTTAAGCCAATTCATGGACATCATAATTCTAAACCTAATTGATTATGAATTGCTCATATTTTAGCCAATCATACACAAACACATCATGTTATAATTAAAGATCATCCAATAATTAATCAGATTTTTAGTCATTTTTTCATTTTTTTAATGTTTATATAAAATTACTCTTCGTTTGTTTCAGCATTTGATTCAGTATTTGATTCTCCATTAGTTCAACTATCTCATCATGTATTATCAGAATTATCTGGTAAATCATCTTCATCTATTCAAAGTCAAAGCCTTGCTCTTGTTTCTGCATCTACAAATTCTCTTCTTCTTCAATATTTTTTAGCAGAATATTCTTTAAGTATTGGAACTATTTTCTTGTTTTGATAATCTTGTGTATAAATAGAATTCATACTAAATACACGTGTTGTTGCATTATCTATATTTAATTTTACATATGACTTATAATTTGCTATTCATACAATATCTTGTCACGATAAAACTGGAGCATATTCTTTTTCTAAGAATTCGGCATCTGGAGCACCGACCTTAAATGACATCATAGTTCAAACGTTACCAAATACCGCTGATTTTACATCATTTTTTCAACCTCATGTATCTCATAATCATTTTGGTGGATCTAGCTGCGCAATATACTGGTGTGCCATAATTAATCCAAGTTTATATTTTCTGGCCTCTGATAAGATATCTGCAAATGTTCATGATACAAAGTTTTGGAACTCATCTACGTACAAATAGAAGTCCTTTCTTTCCTTTGGATCTATTTTCGCTCTTCACATTGCAGAGTTATATATTTTAGATACGATAATCATACCTAAAAGCTGAGCATTCATTTCTCAAATCTTACCTTTTGAAAGATTTATAAGAAGAATTTTTTGATTATTCATAATATCATCAAATGTGAACGCAGACTTTGTTTGTCAAATTATATTCCTAATCAATCTGTTCGTATTAAATGATACAAATTTAGAAGAGAAATATGGAATAATCTCTTGTTTTTCTCTGTCTCACATAGCATTATAAGTTTTTTCCCATCGGTTTCTTACTACGGCATTTGTTACTTTTTTAAGTTTATATTCACGAAATCCGTCATCAGTAAACAACCTAGTTACGTCAAGTAATGTTGGTCTATCTTCAAAATCCTCAAGCAATGTTAAACTTCCATATTTAAAATATTCTTGGATCCTTGGTCAGAATATTTCTGGTCAGAACATCTTTAAGAAAATCTCTGTTGCATCGTTTACGGTTCTATCTGCTTGATCAAGATTATCAATTTCATAAAGATTTAATCACATTGGCCTTTCTTCATCTCATGCCTCAAAATATACAACATCTTTTGCTCTTTCTTTTGGAACATAAGCAAGCATATCTTCAGCAAGATCTCCATGTGGATCTATAAGACAAAGCCCATCACCATTCCAGATATCCTGTCTTGCTAAAGTTTGTAAAAACACTGATTTTCAGGTACCTGATTTTCATATACAGTAATGATGTCTAGTTCTGTCATCACGTTTAATATATACTGGAGAAAAGACATTTCTATAAATATTCACTCACAAAAGTACTCATCATTTGTATGTTTTATATCATCTGATTACTTTATTTTTTGGTATATCTAAGAATAATTTTTCATCTTTTTCTTCTACTCAATTTTTCATCATTTCTTCGTTTGAACATTCAGAAATTGGTTTTACTAATTCTTCTTTTTCTATAATTCTAATATATATTTTTCCTCATTCCTCCACGATATTATTGTTTGATAATTCTTCCTTAGAACATTCAGAAATTGGTTTTACCATATCTCATTCTTTTGTTTTTATTTTAACAAAATATATTCATTCTTCCTCTGTAATATTGTATAGTCAGTCATTTATACATTCAGAAATTGGTTTTAATGTCTCATTTTCTTTTATTACTTTCATAAATATACCCTCTTTATTTTCAATAATGTTATGACTTTCTTTTTCTTTTCAACTACAATCATTAATTGGTTTTAATTCATTAACCGTTTCATCTCTTGTTCATACAGCCCAATGTTGTGAATAATCTTTAAGAATCTCCGATAATTTTCATTTCTTATAGTTTTCCGCCAAAACTCATGAAATAATATGTCCATTTCGGTCACTATCACTGAATGATGGTAAGTTACTTGGTGGAGCTATAACTTTATATTGCATCCACTCAATTGCTGGCGAACGATTATATAATCCGTCTGGAAAATGATATAAAGATGTTAACTCATTTGTCGAAAAATATGAATATTTTGAAAAAAATCATGTTAAATACATATATATAGCAGCTCTTCGTAAAGGTACAAATATAAATCAAAGAATATCGTGTTTTATGTTTGAACACTCTAATGCGTTACTATATTCATCACTATATACATTGTATGCACTTTCTAGATTATTTAATATTTCTTTTGGTCTTCATCTAACATTACTTGATGCTACAATAGAAATCGTAGAACGAAATGTTGGATTAGCCGCTTCTTCTCACATTGCATTCCTGCTATCTTCTTTAGCTTTTACCATACGAACCATTGTAATATCTTTTTCTTCTTTTTTGCTAGAAACTAATCTACTTCTGGGTCATACTATAGCAAACTCTATTCGCTTAAATGGATTTATTAAATTTGTAAAACTCCATCGTCTTTCTTCATAAAGATCTAGATTTTTATATAATCTATCTGCTGCAACTTGTCTACGAGTATTAAAACTAGATTTTTCAGGTTTTGTTACAAAAATAATACTTACCGTATCTTCTGCACTAACTTTTCACATAGAATCTATTATATTATTTATAGGATCATCTGGAATATTTTTATAAAGTTTTATTGTATATAGTGGATCTTTAATTGTTTCCAGTACTTGAACATCTGTGTATTTCTTTCTGAAAAAGTTTGGCCTCGAAACTCTTTCAATGGATGCTGAAGAATATTGTGATGCAATTGCACTTTCTACCATGTTTTGATATTCTGGATATGTTCAAACTAGACATGAAATTTGTCAGTTTTCGTATTGATATATAAACACAAGTTTGTGTTTTCAAAAAATTAATTGCATAAATTTTTCATATACACTAACCTCATCCATTTTGTGGAGATTTCACAATACTTGAGACATTCTTCATATTTTTTCTTTCATGTCTTTTGCAATTTCTTTTTCTTGTTCACGATCTGATTTTCAGTCTCACCTTGGTAATAAAACTTTTAAGAATATAATTCTATGTGCGTTAAAAAAAGCATATGTATATCTAAGAACGCTTCTTAACATTCTAATAAGCAAACCTCATGCTATTGTTATTATAAAAAATCATAATATACATTTTCCTATTATACCACCCCAGTGCATTAAATCTCCTCATGTAAATCATCATAAGTCTGCATCTTTAAAAGATTCTATATTAATAACTGATGCTTGAAGTTGGCTATTTTGTTTTTGAGTTGTTTGCTGTTGATTGGATGTTGTTTTATTGTTTACAGTTGTTTGTTTTTGATTTTTTTCTTTCTTTGTTCGATCATCCAACATCTCTCTTAATTCTACCGAACTAAAATTATGGAGACAATTGGATTTATTTTCTCATCGAGCTTTTGCTGTAATTTTAGAAATATTATCTGATTGAGAAAAATTATCTAATATTAGTTGATCATGAAGTTGTTGAGTACAAACATCTTTTGAAATTTCCATAAAGCAGTAATTCGTAATTGTTAAATTATGCCCTTATTATAATCTGAAATGCTAAAAAGTCAAAAAATGAGAGAGTTTTTATAATTAAACAATAAGCGATGCTGTGTCTTATTTATTTTACTGTTGACTTTTAATAAAAAATAATTAAATTATCTTTTGTTAGATTGCTTATTTAGATAACAAAATATTATTAACCAACAAAAAAACTAATAAAAACAATGAAAAATTATCTTAATTCAACGTGGAGGTGTGTTGAGGATGTCTGGAACTCAATGTGTGAATTTTTTACGGACATCTGGAACTTTTTTGATGTTCCTGCCAGAACGTTCGTCATCCTAATCATTCTGTTTTGTGTTGCTTTCTTTGTTGCAGATTGGAACGCAGACAAAACAGAAGACCCGAAAAAGGCTATCAGATGGGGTGGGCTCCGTGTTCTTTTCGTGTGGCTATGGTTCAGCTTTGTTTTTGTGCTCATTTTCTACGGGTTTTATGCAATGAACCCAGACAGTTTACCTGCCCTCTCAATACTCATTCTTATTATTCTGGTGTTTTGTATTGCTACAATATTCCAAGTTAGGGGTTATTGGGATGGCGTAAATAATGATAAAAAAAGAAAGAAAACGGCAAGAGAAATTGATAAAACTATCAAAGGCTGGGTAACTAACGGACAAAGTCTTAAATGGTACAGAATATCTCTTTTTGATGATTTCGGGAGGTACATCGTTCCCTCAGAAGAATCAACGTCGTTAGAAGACCATAAACCACTACTAGATGGAGTAGACATAGAAGGCATAATCGAGAGTGTGCCAAAAGTATTCTCTATGCAAATTACTGGTGACGATGGTGAGATATTCATAATACATTTCTCGCACATAGATGAAGGAAAGATCGGCGAAATCTCTGAAGCCATTGGTGTGAATGTAAAAAAGATACGGATCCTGACACAGGAACGAAACAATGTTTACAATGTATTCCATTATTGACTAGACTCATTGACTAGATTTGTTAAACTCATAAAGCGAGCCTTTTCGGGCCCGCTTTATCTGATTTTTGAAATTTTTCTGAACTGAATTTGAATTTTTATGCAACCGTTAATCAGAATATTATGTTTCAATTTTCACTTTCAAAAGTATCAGAATGTGTATCATTAGTACAATCTCATTCTGAAATATTTATAATTAACGCCTCATCCTTTAAAAAATCTGAAAATTCTATGATTATCTTTTTCATTTCATCGTTTTCTGTTTGATAATGCATGTTTACTCTTGCATCAACAGCAAAATTAGCATCTTTTCTCATCTGGTTAAGAAATCTAGAAATTTCACGAGCTATTCATTCTCTTCTAAGATCATCTGTAATTTGTAGATCTAATTTTATGATTGTGTTTCATTCAACAGTAGTATCTGTTTCATCTAATCATTCATAAACTACTTCATAATCTGATTCTTCTAATTTTCGAGTGTTTCAATTATTATCAAAAACTTCTATTCATCATTCTATTTCATGTACATTTCATTGTTTTCAGTTAGCAATAATTTGTCATGTATCTTTTCAAAATTTAGCTGAAAGTTGACCTCATAATGGTTTATAAACCTTTGATATAGGTTTGTCTGAATGATAGATGTCTATATCCTTAACATTAATTTCTTCTTTTATTATGTCTCAATATTTTTTTAATAATTCTTGTTCTGTTAGCATGGTATAGAAAAAATGTAATAAAACTTCTTTTGTTCAGTTTATTAATGTGAAAAATAATTGCAAATCAAATAATTATAGTTGGAATAATCTTGTTTTTTATAAGCAAAACTTTAGAATTTGCTTATTCTGGATTGTGTTTATTATTTGTTGTAATTAGATGAAATCAGTTATAAAAAATCTAAAAATATATAAACTTTGACATTGATGAATTTGAATTGCTTCACTTTCTGATGGTAAAAAAGTATTGATTAAATGATGAGCGTTGCCATGAAGTACTGTTGATGTAACTGTTGTAAAAAGAAGAAAAGATTATATTGAGGCTCATATATTAGAAACTAAAAAATATGATGAAAAAATAGCAGATTGAGAAGTTTTTTGTCCTCATTTTTTTATCCCAAAGTGAATAAGTGAACCTAATGCATGAACTTATAAAATTTGATGTGGGTGATGTAAATGGCAAATGATGAGCTATAAAACACAGCTTGATATAAAACAACAATTAGTAGAAGATTCTTTTAAAAAACTAAATAAAAATTTAGAAGAAAAATGAAAAATTGTTCATATTTTACCTATTATTCCATCGCCATTAAGTAAATGATATAGAAACAAAATTGAATTTAGTTTTTGAGTTTTTAAGCAACAAAATCAAGAATTTCGTAAATTAATTAAAGAATGAAAAAAAGAAGAAGAAATACTGAATACATGAATAATAAAATATGATATAGATTGTAATCAATGTTGTGGATTTCATAAACAATGAGAATTTGCAAAAATTGTTGATGTAGATAGTTGTGGTTTAATTTCTGAAAAAATGAATCATGTTTTTGAAACCATTAAATCCTTATGTTTTAATTCATGATTGCCTGTTTTCGATCAAAAAACTCATCAATGATTTTTTCGTCATTTAGTAATTCGTGAATGAGTTCATACAGAACAATTAATGGTTAATTTATCTATTTCACTTGCTAATTTGGATTGAGAACAGACTAAATTATGGGAACAGTTAATGGAAAATTTTAAATCTGATGAATTTTTGAAGAAAAATGTAACAACTTTTGTTATCACATATAATGAATGACTTTCAGATACTGTTAAAAATGATCAGTCAGAAGCTAAAGTGTTTTGGTGAGATGGATATATACATGAAAATTTACATTTTATACAGTCAAAGAAAAATAAAGATGAAATTTTAGGCGAAATAAGTGAAGAGGTTGATATTGAAACAAACAATGAAATTAAATTAACTTTTAGAATTTCTCCATTTTCATTTTTCCAAACTAATAGCTTATGAGCTGAAAAATTATTTTGAACAGCATTTTCTATGCTTTGAAATATAGAATGAAATATATTAGATTTATATTGTTGAGCGGGTAGTATTTGATTATCTCTTTTGAAACAAAATAATTGAAAGAATAAGAATTCAGAGCTAATTTGAATTGAAATAGTTGAGGATGCTATCCGTGATGCTAATGTTAATGCTAGTATAAACTGATTAGAAAAACAATGTTTTTTTGTTGCATCTCCATGTGAAAAAGTTTTAAATAAATTTCCTGAATTAGAAGAAAAAATTAGAAATATTGGTGTCGTTGTTGTAGATCCTCCTCGTGAGTGATTACACCCAAATGTTATTGAATGGATTTGAAGATTAAAAAAAGATTATAAATTTAAACTTCTTTATATTTCATGTAATCCTGTGACTATGGCTAGAGATATAGAGATATTAATAAACAATCAATGATTTAACACAAAAGAAGTTCAACCTGTAGACATGTTTCCACACACCCATCATATTGAAAACATCTGTGTACTTGAATAATGTTATATTGATTATTTAAGTATTAAAATTTTTTAATTAAACTATAATTTCTTTTTCTACCATTCTTTTTTCGTATTTGTATACACCAAACATACGTAATATTATGAATAATATAAATCAGATTATGCTAACAACTCGTAGTAAAATTTTAAACACTCAAACTAATAATAAATATCATATAAATATTCAAGTGATCTGGAATCATCAGCTTTTTTGAGCTTTTTGTAAAAGCTTAATATAATGATTACATGTAGATTTAGAAACTTGGTTTTTAACACCAAGTGTTTCTGTTTCAATTGAATTTCTAATATTCATAAAAAAACTTTCTAATGATTCAGCGCTGGCTAATTCTTTAGATTTAGATAATGGATTTCATATAGTGTTAAATTCTGGTATATTCAGTGTTTCTTCTTCATTATTTCCAAATCGTGAACTTATTTTATTTCGTGTGTTTTTTAATGGATTTGTTGTTGTTTTTACGATTTTAGTTGAAAATCATTCAATATCATCACATGTGAATGGAATTTGTGTATATTTTCACATCATCAAGACACAGAAGAATATCGTTAATAAACTTATAATAAAGAATCAACCTTCTGTAAAATAAGAAAAGGGTGAAAATCATGTACGATTGTTTAATTGATTCATTAATAGAAACAATAAAGATCATACAGCTGTATTAAATAACACTAATTCTATGATTAAATATCATGAAAATCAAATTAACATAATGAAACTTAATGTTTCAAATATAAATATTAAAAAAAGAACTAATAGTACATATTGAAACTTAATTCTGTAACAGTCTAATGCTATAAAATAAATTAGTAAAAAAAGCGCTATAAAACTAACCACAGGGACTATAAATCATTTTCAAAAAAACAGTGATATCGTACAAATAAGATAACTTATAAAACATAATATTGTAAAAATTGTTAATCTTGTTTTAGATTTTGAATTAAATTCTCTATAATTCTTTAATTCTGAACGTTGTACTAATTCTTCCATTTCTTGCATTTTTTATTCAAATTAAATAAAAAGTAATGAAATAATTGGTCCTCGTGATATTATTTCTATTAAAAATCATATAATCATTGATGGTAAAAATGGTATAGAATTCTTTAATCCGTATGGTTTTTTAGATTTCTTTTTCTTTTTTATAAATATATTTTTTATTAGTTGTTCTATTAAAAAATAAACTAATCAAACTAGACAACTAAAAATAACAAACAAACAAATTAGGTAGCACCACTCAAATATTCAACTAGGTTGTAAAAAAAATACTAATCGTGCTCATAAAATTGGCGCTATAATTACATCTCAAAATCAAAATCATTCATAGTCTTTTTTATATTTTTGCTTAACATATAACTTTGATAAATAATATATGAATAGGTATATTACTGTAAATATTCATATTCATAATAATATTTGTAATTTATTAAGTCAAAAAAATAAAGTAAAAAATAATGATATTATAATAAAGAATAATGTTGCTGTAATATGTAATTCATATGTTTTAATATCATATAAAAATATTAGCCAAAGTAATCGAGCTGAAATTGTTATAAAAATTGTATATACATATCATTCTCATAATCAGATATTATGATTTGAAATTCAATATTTTGATAATATAAAAAATATAGATAAAAATATACAAACAGTTGAAACCTCTAAAAAGGGATAAAACCAAGAAATTTTAGATTTACAATATTCACACTTTCATCATTGAAATAGATATGAAAAAATCGGAATCAAATTTCTTGTTTTTAATTGATGATGACAATGTGGACATTCTGAACGTCAAACTAAAAATCATTTCCGCGTCTCTTTATTTGGTCGATCTCATAAACGATAAAATATTACTGAACCAAATGATCAAAACACCAAACCTAAGAAAATTAAAGAAATAATTATTAGAGTGTACATTTTCTATCTTTTTGTATAAAACTTTGTATATGGATCAAACATAAATATTCATAATTCTCAATTTACATAATCAGAATTTGCTTCTTTTAATCAAGATATTTTAGAAAAAGTTTCTAAATCTGTCCAATATTCTGTATCAGAAAGTTGTAAACCTGTTTCTGTTCCAAAGAATTTATTATATTCATAAGGTGTAACAAGAGTATTATCTTTTTTAAAAACTAACGGAACACATGCATTTTTTCTATCATTGCATATATTTCAATTTTGTAATTCTTCATTAAATTCATCATCATTA
>Ga0247609_10003409_pt1 | contig 16145 bp, 17 predicted proteins | sample 172DNAGHGlowgp2_FD_193487 | JGI IMG/M metagenome (GOLD analysis project Ga0247609, IMG submission 193487) | Sheep rumen microbial communities from Palmerston North, Manawatu-Wanganui, New Zealand - 1728 DNA GHGlow gp2 | ecosystem: Host-associated > Mammals > Digestive system > Stomach > Rumen ...
CCTGATGGGCTACCGCTCCGGCCCCACCGACGAAAGAACCTTTACGCATGAGGACATCGTTCCGTTTGAACGCCTCTCCGAAGAAAACCGAACAAAAAATTCCTACATCCTCGAAAACGCCGAATACATCATGAACGGGTAGGTTACGTCATCCTCGCCCCTGTAAGGGGACGCTGCAATCTCTAATAATTCGTACTTTGCGCTTTTGGCAATATTTTGACATTTAATACCATGCGCTTTTGGTAACTTTTTAGTATTTCGTACCTTGCGTTTTTGGCAACTTTTTGACATTTAATACCTTGCGCTTTTGTCAATTTTTTGGTATATTCTATAAGCGGAGACCATAAAATGATTACTTTTGAGCGCAAAATTTACCAGAAACTGCTACAATGGAAAGCGGAATCGCAGGGCAGCGAAGCCCTTCTCATTGAGGGGGCACGTCGTATTGGCAAAAGTACTATTGTAGAAGTTTTTGCTCAACGCGAATACAAGTCTTACATCCTCATTGATTTTAACGATTGTGAACCCTCTGTCAAAAAGGCCTTTGACAAGATGAACGATCTGGACAGTTTCTTCACTGTTCTCTCTTACACATACGGAGTTACACTACACCCACGTAATTCGTTAATCATTTTTGACGAGGTGCAGAGATTTCCCAAGGCACGCCAGAGCATTAAGAAACTAGTTAAGGATGGTCGTTTCGACTACATTGAAACGGGTTCACTCATCTCTATAAACGAGAATGTAAAAGACATTACTATTCCGTCAGAAGAAATCTCCATCCAGATGTTCCCGATGGACTTTGAGGAATTTTGTGCGGCTCTTAGTAAACCCAAAATTTGCGAATATATCCGGGAGTGTTTTACTGAAGGTAAACCACTTGAACGAGACCTGCATAACGATGCCATGCAGCTGTTTAGACTGTATATGCTTATTGGCGGGATGCCGCAATCTATTGCAGAATACCTAGAGCACTCTTTTAGTTTTGAATATAGTGATCGACGCAAACGTAGTATAATTAGTTTATATAAAAAAGATATTCAGAAAATCAAGGGTGCGTATCGTTCCAAGGTCCTTTCTACTTTTGAACAAATTCCAGCGTTCCTTTCAAAGCATGAAAAACGCGTGGCATTTTCTAAAATCACGAATGGAATTAACACCGAGAACACATACGAAAACACTTTTATGTGGCTCGGCAATTCTATGATAACGAACAATTGTCTCAGGTGCTCTGATCCGAATGTTGGCATGGCTTTGAACAGTGATGACTCTGCCATCAAGTGTTACATGGGCGATACCGGTCTCCTTTTTTCGCATGCTTTCAGCGAAAATACTATCATGAATGAGCAACTCTATAAGCAAATTATGAACGATAAGCTTGCAATAAATAAGGGTATGCTGTACGAAAATGTAATTGCTCAGATGCTTGTTGCTGCTGGACATAAGCTGTTTTTTTACACGCGCTACAATCAGACTTTACACAGAAATGATTTAGAAATAGATTTCTTGCTGAGCGATATGGATTCCCCGAGTGGTAAAATTATACCCATAGAAGTCAAGTCTTCTAAAAATTACACCACAACTTCATTGACGGATTTTAATCGCCTATATAAAAGGCGGATTGTCAGGTCGTATATCATTCATCCAAAGAATTACTCAGTCAAAAACGACGGGACAATTTGCATTCCTCCTTATATGACGATCTGTTTGTAGTCGTTGAATGAAAAAAATGAGCAGTTTTTGTCGGGAATCACGCTTTTAAGTGCGTTCAGTATGTGATTTTCTCCCGAAAAACGTTTTCCTTTATAATTTTTTTGCGCATATAGCTCTTTTTGAACTATATTTAAAATAAATAGAGTTTTTGCTCTTGTTCTCTACACGAAATCTAGACAATTTCCCTAAACGAGAACAAGGTGAACGCTCACGTAAATGCGTTTATAAAGCCGTTACTTTTGCGGCTTTTTTGGCGTGTTTCGACGAACTGTGAATTTTGCTTTATTGCAAGATTGTTTTGGTGCGAGCCTAGGCAAGGTCACTGAGCCTGCCGAAGTGACTGAAAAGTCTGGCAAGTTTCCAAATAGAACAGTTCTGTCGCCCGCTTTGGGGCGTGGGTCGTTTGCGTTTATCGTTTAGAGGTAGTCTAGAACCCCGTGTAGGTAAATGCAGCGATCTACGCCTTTTCTGTATTCATGCAAAACAGGCTTAATTTCTTGTGGCAAGGGAAAAAACTCCATGGTGTAAACGATGGAGAAAATTATGACTAGGGAAAGAATTTTTGCGCTGCTCTTTTTTCTTGTAATTCCTGTATTTGCGACTCATGTGGCAGTATTGGAGACAATCGCTCCAAAGGAAGTGCTCACTTTCGAAGAAAAACAATACTTGACCGACGTGTTGCGTTCCGAGGCTGTGAAAGTTTTGCTGGCTGAGCAGAATTATACGATCATGACTCGCGAGAATATCATCGCGATGCTTCCGCCGGGCAAGGCTGTTGAGGATTGCGAAGGAAGTTGCCTCGTGGAAACGGGCAAGAATATCGCCGCCGATTACGTTGCGCAAGGGCACGTGGGGCGTTTTGCGAACAATCTTACCATTACTGTGGAACTCTATGAGACATCAGGCAATAAGTTGCTCGGAAGTTTCAGTTCCAAGGCTACTAATATTGAAAATTTGGAATTGCAAATTCACCAAAAGTCGAGCGAACTTTTTTCAAAAATCGTTGCCAATTCATATGGTAAACTGGAATTGAATCCGGTACTGAAAAAAAATGTGGGTGATGAAGAAGACCTTGTTGTAAAAATAGATGGTCAAATGCAAAAGGACGGAAAAAAATATAGCCGTGGAATTTGGGAAGTCGTTCCAGGAATGCACGAGATTGAGTTCATCCATAAGTGCTATGAAACCCAAAATTTCAAGGTGAATGTGCAAAGTGGTAAAACGACGGTGATAAACAACATGATGGAATTTTCCATGAAAAACTTGTCCCTCACGACTGATGCCAATGGAATATTTCGCGAAATGCCTGTATTTGTAGATGGAGTAAAGGTTGGTAAGACTCCTTTCAAGGGAAATGTTCCGACTTGTGCAAAAATTGAAGTGGGCGAAGGCGATTCGCGAGAAGCAATTGCTTTAGATTGGAACGGCAAAAATGCAATCCATATTCGGCATAATGTAAAACATGCGGGCTTTATTCCCAAAACTGAACAAAACCATTTAGATTCTATAGATCTTGGCGAACGAATACTTGATGAAAAAATATCCGCTGAAGAAAAACTTTCAGACGAAAAGTTTCATAGTTCATCAGAGGGAGGTAAACATTTTCGCTTGACAAAACCAATCTCTATAGTGATGACTGTACTCGGACTTGTTAGTGTGGGCATAGGTCTTTATGCAAATTCGTATGCATTGGATAAACGGTTAGAATATAATCAAGCAACGTTTAAGAATGAACAACAGTTTGATAATTCATGGCAAGCTGTTGAATCTGCAAAAACGACTCGTAATATGTTTTATGGTTTTGGCATAGGTTTGATTAGTAGTGCGGCTTTGGTGTATTTGGTGTTTTGATCTTTAGAAGGAGTTTTGAAGAAAATGAATAATAAGAAGTATATCATTAATAGGTTTACAAAGAGACAAAACCCTCTAGTTTTACGGCCATTTTGGAACGTTATAATTGGGGGTGTTGTGGTGATTATGCTTATTGCTTGTTCTGATCTCGGCGAACGAGACAATCCTCTTGATCCAGCCGCTCCTAACTATGAACCAACTTTGAAGTCGCCTTTTGAATATAACCTTGAAGATTGGAATGCAAAGCGTGGTGCTTACAATACGAGATCGGTAGGAAGTGGTGTACATTCTGTTTTGATGGTTACTGACCCACGCGATAAGAATGTTTATAGGACGGTCGTTATTAATGGCATGCGTGTGTTTGCGGAGAACTTGCGTTATGCAGATAGTGCTGCTAGTGTTAATCTGAAAGGCCAAACATGGTGCTATAATAACGAGGTGAAAAACTGTAAGATAGGTGGTCGCTATTACACATGGACCGCTGCTATGGATTTGGACAGCATGTGGCTATCGGCGAGTGCGGATAGCTTGATTGACAAACAGCATCAAGGAATTTGCCCTGATGGCTGGCATATTCCGGATAATGCTGAATGGGAAGCTTTGTTTAAGAATGTTGGGTATGCTGCTCAGCAGATGGCTGGCTTTAGTGGTTGGAATCAGGCAACGAATGTTAGCGGTTTTTCCGCGCTTCCTGTTGGCTATTACAATTATTATAATGGCGTTTTCAACGATGTCGGCTCCTACGCCTATTTCTGGAGTGCTACTGAGGGTGATGGCAGTGCCTACATTTGGCTCTTGAATGTGCAATTTGCGAGCTTCAATCGCAAAAACAAGGTGTGTGGCCTCTCGGTTCGTTGTATGAAAAATAATTAAAAACCTTATTATAGGAGATTCATCATGAAAAAGAAAATTGTAGAACAAAAAGAAAAAACACAGAAATCTGAAGTAATTGCTGAATTGTCAAAAATACCAATCAGTAGATCGAAAAATTCATTTAAGATAAAATATGATGGTTCTGTAATAGGAACGTTGAAATTTTCTGTAGGTAGCATACAATGGTGTGCTAAGAATAAACCTACTCCAACATGTACATTAAGTTGGACAAAGTTTGCCGAATTAATGGAAAAACAAAAATAGACTTAATTCTTTGTATGTGTTAGAAATCGAGAACTATACTCGTTTGGACGCTGAAATTTCCTTTACTATAATTTTCAAGCCTTATGGTAAAGGAATCATTCACAAAAGGCTTGAAATAGGATGTTTAAAATGAGTACCGATCATAAGATGAAATTCATTGTCCATGGCCCTTTTATTGTAGAAAAGAAAAAGGCCGGAACATTACACAATAATAGTTGGGTTGTTGATGAAGATGAAATTTTATCCTTTAAAAAGAAACATGATAGATATAATGAAAGAAAAGGGTGTTATGTATTTGCCACAAAAGCAAGTAAGGGCTCTATTCCTATTTATGTAGGGTTAAGTGATACTACTTTATTTTGTTGTTGTTGATAAAGGCTCTTTTAAAATTATTGATGAGTGCGAATCGTATCTTATTGATTTAGCAAAAAACGCTAATCCCAAATTAATAAATCAACGGAAAATTAGGAAATGGTCTATTGACGGATTTACAGGAAGCTGTAGTCACGGGAAACCCACAAATTCAGTTCGTCAATTCAAAAAATGCTTAAATGTTATGTAAGAATCTATTAGTGAGGTGGTTGTGATTACTTGATTAATTGATTTTATGAACAAAATACCTAATAACTCACACCACCTCGGTGGCATTTCGTTCAAGAGGCTCTCTTCCAGAATTAGATGATACTCAACCAAATCATGGTTGAAAAGTGTAGATTTAGTTGGGAATATGTGATGTTCGCTTTGTTGCAAAATGCACATTGACAGATGATTTGTTTATGGTTAGAGGGGGTGCGTATCGTGGTGGGACTTCGTATTTTTAGGTTTTTTCTCCACCAGATTGGTGGAGTTTTTTCGCTTTGTTATCTACACATAATTGCACTACATAGCTAGCCCCCTTGCGTGTGTAATAGTGGTGAAAGTATATTAGAAACATCTGAAAACTATAATCCTAAAAAGGAAATTTATGTCGACAAGATGTCAAGTTAAAGTCTGGATCAACGAAGATAACGTTCTGAGCTATTATCATCATTCTGGCGGATGGCCTAGCAATATGGTGTTTGATCTTATGGGTATAGCGCATGGGGTGAAAAAATTGACTCGTTTTAATCTTTCGAAGGCGTTTCACGAAAAACCTGAATATAGGCTTGAAGACGAATTTATTGTCCATTGGGATGATAATTATGTTTATCATTTATGTGTTGTTGGCGAGTCGTGTTATATATTGTGGAATGAAGTTCCGCATGAAAGTAGTGTAATCAGAAAATTTTTATTTGATCCATGTGCTTGCAAGGATGGGGTAGAAGTCGATTTGACAAAAGAATTTGTAGATCCTAGAGAAAAGAGAATGCAAGAAATCAGGCAAATGTTGTTTTCGCTTATGCCGCCGGAACAAAAAAAATTGATATTTCAAAATTTCGCCCATAGCATCCCTCCAAAAAAAATAAAAACGCAAAAAAACACCCCGCTTTTCAGCGGGGCTTTTCAAACACTTACGCGTTTATCCGAATTACTGGATGCGGATGTTCACGCGGCGGTATTCTTCCTTGGTGTCGAACTTGAACTTCTTGAACATGCGCTTGCCGTACCACTTGGCGGTAATCTTCGAAGCCGGAATGTACTTCGCGATTTCGGCCTTGACGTTTTCGGCGCGGCGCTGGGAGAGTTCATCGTTGTAAGCAACTCCGCCGATGTCGCAGGTGTAGCCTTCGACGAGGAAGGTTGCTTCCTGGTTGGTCTGGGCGTACTTGGGAGCGAGTTCTGCGATAATGGCGCGGCCTTCGCTGCTGAGTTCTGCACTGGCGAGTTCAAAGAGGGCGCTCACGTTCGGGAACATAATAGCGTTGGTTTCGCCCTTTTCGACTTTTTCGAATGCGTCCTTGAGGAATGCTTCCACTTCGGCGCGGGTGGTCAAGTAAACCGGGGAGTTGTTCTTGATGGCGGCGAACTTGGAGAAGTCAAACGGGGCTGGCTGTTCTTGTTCCGGTGCCGGTTCTTCGACCTTGGCGGGTTCTGCCTGCTTGACCGGAGCTGGCTTGTCTTCTTTCTTGTCACCGCAGGCCACGAGGACTGCGAGGCTGAGGGCTACCGGAAGGAAACGACCGATTGTTTTTACCAAACTCATTATTAAAACCTCCGAGTTGAATGGTGTATGCGTTTAACGCAAATCTGTAGAATTGCTTTTTTAATATAAGTAAAAAAAGCAAATAAGGAAAATTTTTTTGTTTTTTGTCCAAAAAAACTTGTCTTTATGCGACTAGTTTTGTATGAAACACCTTATTTCAGCTTCCAATCGAGGGTTTGACCTGCGGCGAGCGGCACGACTCCGTTTACAATTGCGGGGACGGTCCACTTTTCTTGGACAACTTCGATTTTTTTTGTGGTGCGCGGGAGGCGGTAGAAGTCGGCGCCAAAGCCTGCGATAAAGTCGGGGAGTTTGTCGATGGCGCCTGCGCGGTCGAATTCCTGCACCAAAAGCGGGATGGCGACGGGGGCGCTATAGACGCCGGCGGCTCCGCACGGGCATTCCTTTTTGCCTTGTTGGTGCGGGGCGGAATCCGTTCCGAGGAAGAACTTGGGGTTTCCGCTGAAGGCAGCTTCGCGGATGGCCTTGCGGTCTTCGGGGCGCTTGGGGAGCGGCTTGCAGAAATGGTGCGGGCGGAGAGCATCACCGACGATATCGTCCAAAGTCATCATCAGGTGGTGCACGGTAAATGTGGCGGCGACGTTTGCAGGGAGCCTTTTCACGGCTTCGACGGACTTTGCGCTGCTCAGATGTTCAAAAACAATGCGGAGTTTCGGGAACTTTTCGGCGAGCGTTTCCACGCGCTTGATGAATGCGGGTTCGCGGTCGAGGCAGAATTCACCGGGTTCTTCGCCGTGGACGCATAGCACGAGACCGAGTTTTTCCATCATGGCGACGACGGGGAAAACTGCTTCAAAGTCGCTGATGCCGTCCGCGCTGTTCGTCGTGACGCCTGCGGGGTAGTATTTTCCGGCGACGACTCCAACGTCCATCATGTCTTTCAAGTCCTGTTCCGTGTAGTTCGGGTTCAGCTTGAACGTCATGAGCGGTTCAAAGTCGGGGCGCACGGGGGCGGCGGCTTCGAGAATCTGTTTTTTGTAGTCTGCAATCGCCTTGGCGCTCGTCATCGCGGGAACGGTGTTCGGCATGATGATGGCGCGGCCAAACTGGCTGACTAAATCGCGGACATAACCGGGCATGAGTTCGCCCTGGCGCAAATGGGCATGGAAATCGTCGGGTAAAGGAAGAAACATTTTGTCAATAATGGTTAGATGTTCATTGAATTGGCTTGGAGGTCGCGGAACTGGTCCTTCGAAATTTCGTTGTCCGAATGGAGCCAGTAGTCAAAGGAATGCGGTTCGGTGAGTTTCTTGTCGTCGAGAAACACGAGGTTGCAGTCGAGTTCCTTTGCAATCATGAGGTCGTGCGTGACGATGATGATGGAGGTCTTGAACATGGTTCGCATGTTGTCGATAAGCGGCAGCAGGTTTCGGCGGTTGTAGTTGTCGAGACCGGCGGTAGGTTCGTCCATCAGGAGCAGCTTCGGGTCCATCGCCCAGGATCTCGCGATGGCGACACGCTTTTGCATGCCCACGCTCAACTGGTGCGGGAACATTGTCGCAAAATTGCGGACGCGCATCAAGTCCATGGCCATTTTGACCTTTTTCTGGATTTCCGCTTCGGTTCCGACTCTGTGGTAGCGGAGCGGGAGCGCGATGTTATCTACAACTCTCAAGTTCGAGATGAGCGCCGCGTTCTGGAGGACGTACCCGACTTGTCTTTTGGCGACTTCGAGGGCGGTTAACCGTTCTACTGGGAGGTATTCGCCAAAGTAATAGATGTGGCCCTTGAGTGGGCGGGCGAGGCCTGCAATCATGCGGAGAATGGCGCTCTTGCCTTTGCCGGACGGTCCCCCGATGCAAATCGTTTCGCCCAGTTTTAACGTGAGGTTCATGCCGGCAAGGAGTAGCCTGTCTTCGTTATTTTCGCTTGCCTTTATATTTTCAAAATAATTTACGGCCCTTGGGACCGAAAACGGCGTTCCCGAAAGTTCGCTTGTCGAAAGATAGACATCATCAAGTCTCAACGCTTCGTCTAGCATGGTGCCGCCTTAAATCATCATCGAAAGGTTTTGCATGTAACTGATAAAGTAGAACAAGGACATCACCACATCGGCAAGGACAATGAAGAGGAAGGACGTGACAACGGAACGGGATGTCGCCTTGGGAACTTGGCGGATATCCCTCTGGATGTTCAGGGCCTGGTAGCAGGCGTTAATGGTAATGATGATACCGAAGACGAGCGGCTTTACGATGGCGAAAACGAAATCCGGGAGGGTGAGCGCTTTTAGAATTTCGGCGGAGAGGTATCCCCAGGTAATCTGCACGTTGGGAGCGTTTCCGGTAATGAATATGATTCCCTTCGTGACCAAGAATCCGGCTCCGACAGCGCTCGCACTGAAGAAGATGTTCATGATGATGGTCGCAATCGTTCCGCCGATGACGCTGGGCATGACAAGGTAACGGATAGGGTTGATGCCCATGGTTGCAAGGGCATCGACTTCGGAATTGATGACCATGCCGCCGATATACGTGGTAAGCGAAGAACCGGTACGCCCTGCGATAAGGAACGCTGTGAGGATGGGGCCCATTTCGCGGATGAGAAGCACCACCATGAGGTTCCCGACAAAATCTGACATGCCCATCTTGCCTGTGAGGGAGATAACTTCGATGATGGTGACGGTTCCGAATAATGTGGCGACAACGAAGAGCGGCGGGAATATTTCGATACCGGTAAAGAACGTTTGCAAGATGATGTTTCGGGAATCGTTCCTAAAATTGTGGTTGCTTGCAAAGAGCGAAGCTATAGTGCGGAAGAACAGGGCGAGTTGTTGCCCTACCTTTCGCTTCAGGATAAAGATGCCGAGCGAGTGGAAAATCCGCCCGATCGGGGTCATCTTTTGCCAGTTCTTAAGTTGCTTCTCTTGCATCGCTATGTATTGCTTCCAGAATTTCCGTCCAGAGTTCGTCGAGTCCAAATTTTTTCAGCGAGCTTACGCAGAGCGGCTTGTGGTCCAGTTCCAAACGCTGTTGGATGTCTCTGAGCCCTTTGGCAAGTTCGGATTGGTTCGCCTTGTCACGTTTGCTGGCGACAATCAGGACGGGGCAACCCGTCGCACGGATGCTCTCGACTGTCTCGATGTCGATGGGCGTCCCTCCGTGGCGGATATCTACGAGGTAGATGAGTCCCTTGAGGTCCTTGCACTTTTCGACGTATTCACGGATAAAGTCGGACATCTGGTCGCGCTTCGCATTGTTGACTTTGGCGAAACCTACACCTGGTAAATCTACAAGAAAAAATTCATCATTGACTTTGAAAAAATTTATTTCACGTGTTTTTCCGGGGGTAGAACTCACTTTTACGAGTTTTTTCTGGCCCATGAGCGCGTTCATGAGAGAGGATTTGCCCACATTGGAGCGTCCGAGGAATGCAATTTGCGGGAGACGTTCTTCGGGAAGCCCCTTGAGGCTCACCGCGGCCTTGACAAATTTTGCCGAACGGATGGTGTAACCGCCCACTTCGACGGGGGCCTGGTGAACAACATTTTCTTTTGTACTCATAGCGAGACTCTCCCTTCGAATGCGCGAAGCATGGTGACTTCGTCGATGAATTCCAGGTCGCTGCCCATCGGGATTCCGCGGGCGAGGCGGGTGCGCTTGACGTTCACGCCGGCAAGCATGCGGTCTATCATGAGCGCCGTGCTGTCGGCTTCGGGGCTAGAGCCAAGTGCCAGTACAAGTTCCTCGATGTTTTCTTGCTTGATGCGTTCCACAAGCTGCGGCAAATGGAGCGCTTCGGGGCCGATGCCGTCGAGCGGGGAGATGACTCCGCCGAGGACAAAGTAAAGGCCTTTATGGACACTCGAACGTTCGAACGGCAAAATGTCGGAATTCTTTTCGACGACGCAAATGGATTTGGCGCCTTCGCGGGCTCTGCAGGTCGGGCAGATGTCTTCGTCGGTGAAGGCGTGGCAGCGCGGGCACGGATGAACTTTTTCTGCGGCCTGCATCAAACTGTCGGCAAAGCGTTCCACGTCGCCTCTGTTGCGCGAGAGCATGTGGTAGGCGAGGCGGCGGGCCGTCTTCAGGCCTATCCCCGGGAGAGAGGCGAATTCAGAAATCAGGTTTTCCAGACTTTGCGGTTCTACGTTCATGGGCGGGCCTAATGCGTTGTGGTTGCAGTTTGCGTGTCCAAATGGGCGTAAAGCATAATGGTCAGCCATTCCTGGATGTGCTTCATGCCCACCCAGACAATTGCGCCTTTGACGCTTTCAATCGCGGGCTTGGTCCGTATGTCGGAATTGACGAACTGTAAAAGGTTTGCCGAGATGTCGGGATGCTTGTCGAACTTGTCGCAAAGGACTTCGAGTGACGGGCGCGTGCGCAGGAGCTTGATAATCTCGAGGATTGCAGCTGAAGTGGCGTCAATCTTTTGACCCGTTACGATTTCCGGCTTCGCAAAATAGAATCCCTGGAAGTAGTCGTAGCCCGCGTTTTCGCAAAGTTTGAACGTCGGCTTGTCTTCGACTTTTTCGGCCAAGAGCTTTATGTCTTTTTCTTTGAAAAACTGGGCCGCTTTCACCATCGCTTCGGGCGAGTTATCGACTAGGTCCATCTTGACGTAAGAGACGTGCTTGAACAGGGGCTCGAAGCGTCTGATGTGTTCATCGCTCATGATGAAGTCGTCGAGCGCAAGCTCAAAACCGAGGGACTTGTGCCTCTGAATCGCTTGGATGAGTTTTTCGTCGACAGGAACATCTTCGAGAATCTCGAGGACGAACCGGTCCGGATTCAAAAGCCCGAACAAGTTGTCGAGAAGAATCTCGCGGCTGCAGTTGATAAACGCTTTGCTTTCGCCGACAAGGCGTGTGAGCCCGATGCTGTTCAATATGTTCTCTAGCACCTGGGCTGTCGCCTGTAGGTCGCTTGCTATAATCGCCGTATCACTGCTCGGCGAATCGCGGAACAGCAGTTCGTACGCGAAGATTTTTCCATCGCGGTCGAAAATCGGTTGACGAGCTAAGTAAGCGAGAGAATGCATTTAGATACGAGCGCTTTCGATGCCGAACAGGAGAATGCTCCTTGCGCCTGCGTCCCAAAGCTTGTCCATGATGGCGTTGGCTTCTTCGCGCGGCACCATGGCCTTCACGGAGTACCATTCGCGACCGTGGAGCTTCGTCACCGTCGGGGCGTCGAGACCCGGAGTCATTTCGCAAGCCTTCGAGAGAAGTTCGGAGGGGCAGTCGTATTCGATCATCATGTACGTCTGCGCGACGAGTTTGCCCTGGATGCGGCGGATGAGCGTGTTGACTTCTTCGAGTTCAGTCTTTTGCGGGTTGCAGAAAATGGCGGCGTTGCTGCGGAAGAGCGGTTCGCCAATGATGCGGAGGCCGGCCTGCTTGAGCGTCGTACCCGTTTCGACCACATCGACAATCGCGTTTGCCACACCGAGGCTCACCGAAATTTCGACAGCGCCTTCCAACACCACGAAGTCCATCTTCTTCTTGTAGTAGCTTTCCACGATGTTCGGGAAGCTTGTGGCGATAGTGGCGTCCTTCAGTTCTTCGAGAGACTGCACCGGACTTTCGTTCGGCACGGCTGCACACATCTTGGAAGCGCCAAACGGCAAGTCCAAAACTTTCACTGCCGGGCTCTTGGCTTCGGCGTTGAAGTCGATGCCCGTGATGCCAGCGTCGATGATGCCACGGCCCACGTACATCGGAATGTCGCTCGGACGCAAAAAGAAGAATTCGATACCGTTCTTGGTGTCGATCTGGGTCAAAGTCTTGTAAGGCTTCGTGGCCTTGTAGCCGCAGGCCTTCAGGAGTTCCTGCGTGGGTTCAAAGAGCATGCCTTTGTTGGGAAGAGCTACCTTAATCATAGTTTCGCATAGACCTCTTCAAGGGTGAGACCTTTTTCTGCCATCATGACAGCAACGTAATAAAGCACCTGGGAAAGTTCGAGGCACTGGGCGTCACGCGATTCAAAACGGGCAGCCATCCAACTTTCGGCAGCTTCTTCGACAAGCTTCTTGCCGATGCCGTGCGGACCTTTCTTGAAAAGTTCCGTGGTGCCCTTGCCTTCCGGCATGTCCTTCTTGCGCTGGCAAGCCAGTGCGTACATTTCTTCAAACGTCATTTTTGACCTCTTTAGTTTTACACCGCCAAAGATAGAAACTTAGGAGTCGCTTGTACCGGCGCTTTCTGTGAAAATGCTGGTAAATCGTTGATTTGTCATGCCCGCCGCCGAGCGGGCATCTCCTTTTTGACGAATTTATATTTATATTCATTATATGAGTTGGTCTAAGTTTTCGCATGTTCCTTTGGCGGGTCTGTTCGTGGCTTGCGTGTTCTCTGCGTCTGTGGCGTGGGCCAACCCTGCTGTTGCCGCGAAACTGGAACCGTCCGTTTCTTCGAAAAACTACAAGATGGAGAAGTTCGTATTCTCTGGAGAATCGTTCCGCTCTTCTCCCAACGGAATGTCGAAAATCCGTTCCAACAACGATGCCGAAGTCTATTCCTCGGGCGAGCGCTATTTTCCGGTGATGCTTGTAGAAACTGCAGACTTCAAGGCGCTTGATTCTGCGTTTATGTTCCGGTTGTTCAACGAAGAAGGCTTCAAGGAAAATGGCGTCTATGGCAGCCTTCGCGATTACTACATAGAAAGTTCCGGTGGAAAATTTAAACCGACATTTGACATTTATCCGGTGAAGTTGTCTCAAAACTTTAGCAATTACAATAGTGAAAGTAAGTTTATTTTATCTTCGATAGATGTAGTGGTGGAACGTGCGGATTTTAAAGCCCGCGCAAGCAAGTACGAAAAAGTCATTCCGTTTGTCATACTGCATCCCACTTCAAAGGAACAGGCGAGCAAGATTAATAGCGGTTTTTTCAACCACATGTATAGCTTGCAATATAGTGCAGGACAAATTTATTCGAAGAACGGCTACAAGTTTAACAATTACGCTTTTGTCTCGCAGAAGGCCGAAAATAAACCGAACGCGACAAGTACAAAAGACGTTGCCATGCTTGGCGCGTTCATTCACGAGTTCAGCCATGTGATAGGCCTTGTGGATTTGTACAGCGCCGACGCGAATGGTTATGCAACAATTGGGCCTTTACCTTTTGACGTGATGGCGCTTGGGCTGCGCAACGGAAACGGCGGCTACCCGCCAACATTTTCAGCTTTCGAACGCGAAGCGATGGGTTGGCTCAAACCGACAGAAATAGTGAAAAGCGACAGCGTCTATGAATTGAAAAATCTTTCCCAGATGCAGGCTTACGCCGTATCGAATCCAAACAACAAGAACGAATATTTCATTATTGAGTACCGCCCTGCAGTAGGGTTTGATTCTAAATTGGGGAGTTCGTCTTACAGCGGCAAGCAAGGCAAGAACGGCGTCCTGATTTGGTACATCGATTACGATGCACGTGCATTTGCTAGCAATGATCCCAATAGTAATCAGAGCCACCAGCGTGTCGAAGTGAAAACGGTACTAAGCAAAAATCAGGAATCCTTTACTGGTTTTGAATTTGTCAATAATATAGACAAGGCTGCGATACAAGGTATTTACAACATCGTCTTTGACGGAAACGACCGTGTGTGCTTTACGGTCAACCGTTCCAAGTCGCTTGACAAATGCCCTGAAAATAAGGTTGCGTCAAGCTCGTCTGCGGATTTGCCTCATTCGTCAAGTTCCGTTGCAAAATCGAGCTCTTCGGCGGTTGCCCCAAAATCATCGGCAGCCGCGGCTTCGTCCAGTTCGAAGGCCACAGATTTTGCCGAATTGCCTAAAGCGGCGCACAACGTGCATCTGCATGTATCCCACGAAAAATTGGCTGTCGAAGTCCCTGTAACGGGCCAAAAGACGCTCCGTTTTTACGATGCGCTCGGCAATGCTGTTGGTACGTACATGTTTGAAGAAACTTTTGCCTCTTTTGACGTTTCTGGACGAAATCGTTCCGTCTTTGCCGTACTTGATGTGGAAGGAAGGCGATTGCTGACAAAACGCATCCAGTTTCGTTGAAAATTTTCTGCATTAAAATACAGTTAATTATATTTTTAATAAATTGATTGTACGGAGTTGCATTTGCAAGATGAGGTCTCGGATGAAAAAGATTTATTTGCTGGGGATGGGCGCAATTGCGTTTGCCTTGTTCGGTTGCGCACTCGGAAAGGGCGATAGCGTATCCAACGAAAAAAACTTTAAAGGAAAGACGGGTATTATTGGCGTGTTCCGCCAGCCGGCATATTATTGCGGAGAAGGAATCCCGCACACGATGACTCTTGGCGGAAAATCCATCATCGTGAAACCCGCTTTTAGCACTGAGCAAGAAAATGTGTTCTTTAGCGAGATGCAGCCGGGGGTTGCCACGCTTACCGAATATAAATACAGCTGCCGTGATAACGAAAACACGATGTCACTCGATACGACGGGTTCTGGCAACGAACGCTTCCCCACATCGGTTGTAATTCCAGACAAAGGTTTCTGTAAAGTCGTGATTTCGTTCTTGGAGGGCGATACGCTGTTTACTTATAACGGAGATATCCTGAGTGAACAATTTGCGAAAGCTGAAGTTGCCGTGAATACCGACAGCATTCCGTTCTGCGAAATTCGCGACAACAAAGGGCAAACCGTCTCGATGGCCAACCGCGATTCTATCTTAGATGCAAAATTCGACGCCGCCGTGAAAGATGCATCCGAAGCACTCGAAGAAGAAAAATTCACTGTCGTGACGCTTGACGATTATAGCGACAAGGTGACGTGGAATGCGGACAAGACGCAGCTTCTTGTGGTGACGCTGACGTCCGATCCTGATTTTTACAAGGATGGCGAAACAGTCAAGTCCGACAGCGTCGTGTGGGTTGTGAACGAAAAGGAATTCCTTATGTGGTTCCAGGATCACAAGGAAGGCGTAATCAACTGGGACTTGAGATTCAAGCAGCTGTTTGGCGAACCGAGAACATCTCCGGCAACTCATATGGCTTTCTTGTGGGTGAGCCCGAACGACTTGATGCGACCGGCTTATGTCCCGGACGTGAAGGCTTACGACATGCGCACTGGATTCGAGGGCAACGACGCCGATAACACCGATCGCATGATGTGGTTCAAGAACTGGTTTGACGCCCACGCCAAAAATATTTACACAGGTCCAAACGCCCGTCCGTGGACTCGCTTAGGTTATACGTACGACTGGGGCAGCAAGACGGACAAGTACGGACTCACGGAATACATCATCGTGCCAGGCGCCAACATGGAAGTCCGCTTTACGCGAAACCTGCAGTTTGTCGCCAACTGGATGAAGGATAGGAAATAGTTAGGAGTTAGGAGTTACTAGTTCTAAGTTACTAGTTACTAGATG
>Ga0247609_10003410_pt1 | contig 16145 bp, 18 predicted proteins | sample 172DNAGHGlowgp2_FD_193487 | JGI IMG/M metagenome (GOLD analysis project Ga0247609, IMG submission 193487) | Sheep rumen microbial communities from Palmerston North, Manawatu-Wanganui, New Zealand - 1728 DNA GHGlow gp2 | ecosystem: Host-associated > Mammals > Digestive system > Stomach > Rumen ...
TCTTTCTTTACTTATATGAGTAAAAATGCAGACTCTCTGTCGTCTTGTTGCCGTTTGCGTAACGAAATTACCGATAATGGCTTCAGCTATACCCTCGGTGCTGGTGGCGTTTCTACAGGTTCTAAGTCTGTATTGACTATCAACCTGAACCGTTGTATTCAGTATGCTGTCAACCACAAGATTGACTATTTGGAGTATCTGGGTGGTGTGATTGACCTCTGCCACAAGGTTCAGATGGCTTACAATGAGAACCTGAAGGAGTTGCAGGCTCACGGTATGTTGCCACTCTTCGATGCTGGTTACATCAACATCAATCGTCAGTATCTCACCATCGGTATCAACGGTTTGGTAGAGGCTGCTGAGTTTATGGGTCTGAAGATTACACCTAACGATGACTATCTGCATTTCGTTCAGGGCATCCTTGGTCTGATTGAGAAGTACAACCGTCAGTATCGTACGAAGGAGGTAATGTTCAACTGCGAGATGATTCCAGCTGAGAATGTGGGTGTAAAGCATGCTAAGTGGGATCGTGAGGATGGTTATGTTGTACCACGCGACTGCTATAACAGCTATTTCTATGTAGTAGAGGACGATTCTCTCACGATTATCGATAAGTTTAAGTTGCATGGTGCACCTTATATTGAGCATTTGACTGGTGGTTCAGCCCTCCACATGAATCTCGATGAGCACCTCTCAAAGGAACAGTATCTGCACTTGTTGAAGGTAGCAGCTAAGGAAGGCTGTAATTACTTTACCTTCAATATCCCCAATACTGTATGTAACGATTGTGGCCATATCGATAAGCGTTATCTGAAGGAGTGCCCGCACTGCCATTCAAAGAATGTGGACTATATGACTCGTATCATTGGCTACCTGAAGCGTGTGAGCAATTTCTCTCAGGCTCGTCAGCAAGAGGCTGCACGTCGCTACTACGCTCCTGAGACAAAACTCTAAATCATGCTGAAGTACGTTAACACGGGAATAGTATTTCAGGAGATACCCGACGAAGTGACACTGGCAATTAATATCAGTAATTGCCCGTGTCACTGTCCTGGGTGTCATAGCCATTACCTTTGGGAAGACATTGGTATTCCTTTGACTACCGATGCCATCGACGCCTTTGTAGAGGAGTATGGTGAGGATATTACTTGCCTCTCTTTTATGGGGGGCGATAATGATCCAAAGGGAGTGAATATACTGGCTCGGTATATCCATGAAGAACATCCTTATTTCAAGGTGGCCTGGTATAGTGGAAAAACTGTTATTTCCTCAGCCATTAACAAAGTTGATTTCGACTATATCAAGATAGGTCCTTATATCAAGCATCTAGGCCCCTTGAAGAGTCCTACCACTAATCAGCATCTTTATCGTGTTGGTGCTGATGGCGCCCTCGAAGACATTACCTCGAGATTCTGGAGGAAGTAATTGTTAGATTGTAATTTCTCCTCTGATGTTTTGTTGCATATAGTGGCGAACCGTTTCTGGGTCGTCAGGATAGTGTGATTGGAGGAACATCAGTTTGGTAACAGCAGACTCTACGGTAGAATCCTTACCACTAATCACACCAGCTTCCTGCAAGTGGTAGCCACAATCATATCGACTCATTTCTACAGCTCCCTGCATGCATTGGCTGATATTGACAATCACCTTGCCATTACGGGTACCCTCTTTCAAGGCATTCAGCAACCACGTTTTCTGAGGCGCATTGCCACTGCCAAATGTACGCATCACAATAGCCTTCAAATTAGGCGTGTGGATGATATGTCGAATCAAATCCTCACGAATGCCTGGGAAGAGCGAAAAGATAATCACGTTATTATCCAAACGGAAATGAGGCGTCATGGGTTTCTCCCAATCTGGCTTCAAAATAAGGTCGCGATGGTAGGTGATATTCACACCAGCCTCTACCAGATGAGGATAGTTAAACGATTCGAAGGCATTAAACTCTTCAGCGCTCTGTTTTGTCGTACGATTGCCTCGTAACAGATGGCCGCCAAAATAGATACCCACTTCTGGTACCATCGCATGTCCTTCTTCATCCTTTGCTGCTGCTATCTCTACAGCTGTAATCAGATTCTCCTTACCATCTGTACGCAACTGACCAATAGGCAATTGCGACCCCGTAAAGATAACGGGTTTCGTCAGGTTCTCCAGCATGTAGGAGAGGGCAGAGGCGGTATAAGCCATCGTATCTGTTCCATGGAGTACCACAAAACCATCATACTGCTCGTAATGGTCTGCGATACAATGCGAGATATCCGTCCACATGTTGGGCGACATATCACTCGAATCGATGGGTGGATTAAACTGATAGGTCTCAATCTGGGTATCGAACTGTTTTAGTTCGGGCACGCTGTTCAGCAGGTGCTCAAAATCAAAAGGCTCCAGTGCGCCCGTTAGCGGATTGCGGTTCATGCCTATCGTACCGCCAGTATAGATTAATAGAACTTTGCTACGCATAGAAAACGTTTACGTTTGATATTTTGTGCAAAGATAGTGCTTTTCTTCGAAACTTTTATTATCTTTGCAGAAAATTTTAAAGAACAACTAAAACAAACAGCAATTATGAAACAGTTCAATGACGATAACTTCGTTTTGGAGACCCAAGTGGCTCAGGAGTTGTATCACAACCATGCGGCTAAAATGCCTATCATCGACTATCACTGTCATCTGATTCCAGAGATGGTGGCTAACGACCATCGCTTCAAGAGTATCACAGAGCTTTGGTTGGGTGGTGACCACTACAAGTGGAGAGCTATGCGTACCAATGGCGTAGATGAGAAATACTGCACGGGTAAGGATACCAGCGATTGGGAGAAGTTCGAGAAGTGGGCAGAAACAGTGCCTTACACCTTCCGCAATCCTCTGTACCACTGGACACATCTGGAGTTGAAGACTGCCTTTGGTATTACCAAGCAGCTGAACCCCAAGACAGCCCGTGAGATTTTCGATGAGTGTAACGAGAAGCTTCAGCAGCCTGAGTTCTCTGCACGTGGACTGATGAGACACTACAATGTAGAGTGTGTGTGCACTACCGATGATCCTGTAGATGATTTGCACAACCACATTGAGTATGCCAAGCACAAGGCTGCTAACGATCCAATGATGATTCCAGCATGGCGCCCTGACAAGGCTATGAATATCGAGAAGCCTGAGTTCTCTAAGTATGTAGAACAGCTCGCCGAGGTATCAGGTGTGACTATCACTAAGTTTGCTGATATGGTAGATGCCCTCCAGAATCGTCACGACTTCTTTGCTGAGAACGGTTGTAAGTTGTCAGATCATGGTATCGAGGAGTTCTACGATGAGGAATATACCGACTCTGAGATTGAGACAATCTTCGAGAAGGCGATGCGTGGTCAGCAGCTGTCAAAGTTGGAGGTTCGTCAGTTTAAGAATTGTTTCCTGACAGTGATGGCTGAGATGGATGCTGATGCAGACTGGACACAGCAGTTCCACTATGGTGCTATTCGCGATAACAATACCAAGATGTATAACCAGCTGGGTCCTGATACTGGTTTCGACTCTATCGGTGAGTTTAATACTGCTAAGGCGATGTCTACCTTCCTCAACAAGTTGAATATGAAGGATAAGCTCACGCGTACCATATTATATACTTTGAATCCTTGTGCCAACGAGGTGATTGCTACGATGCTGGGTAACTTCCAGGGTGGTGAGCCTGGTAAGATTCAGTTTGGTTCTGGTTGGTGGTTCAACGATCAGATGGATGGTATGATTCGTCAGATGAATGCCCTTTCTGTACTTGGCTTGCTGAGTCGCTTCGTAGGTATGTTGACTGATAGCCGTTCGTTCCTGAGCTATCCACGTCATGAGTATTTCCGTCGTATTCTCTGCAATATTCTGGGTAACGATGTAGAGAAGGGCCTGCTGCCTTACGATATGGAGATTCTGGGTCGTATGGTTGAGGACATCAGCTATAACAACGCAAAGAGATACTTCAAGTTCTATTAAAAGAATAACCCTCCTCCCTTCGGAGGAGGGCTTATTATCAACTATGAGATATAACGCAGGATATAACCGTGAGGGAGAATACGACCATTTCGTAGTCTCTGAACCGATGCCTTTGTTGGAATGGCTTTTTGCCAATGTTCAGCAAAGCAAGTCTAAGATTAAGTCTACGCTCCAGGGTAGGGGTATCAAGGTAAATGGCAAGACGGTGAGTCAGTTCGACTTTCCTTTGGAGAAAGGCATGAAGATCGCCGTAAGTAAGACCAAGCGCAATCAGCAGGGTTTTAAGAGCCGTTACGTGAAGATTGTGTATGAAGACAAGTGGCTGATCGTTATCGAGAAAGCTGTTGGTATCTTGTCGATGGCAGCTGGTCATTCCTCGCTGAATGTAAAGTCTGTGCTCGATGATTACTTCAAGAAGTCGCGCCAGAAGTGCAGAGCTCATGTGGTACATCGTTTGGATAGAGATACCAGTGGCCTGATGGTCTATGCCAAGGATATGGAGACGGAACAGATTCTGGAGCACAATTGGCACGATATCGTGTACGATCGTCGTTATGTTGCCGTTTGCTCTGGCGAGATGGAGCAAGACGAAGGCACCATCGAAAACTGGTTGAAGGATAATAAAGCTTACGTTACTTTTTCCTCGCCCGTAGATAATGGCGGAAAGTATGCGATTACCCATTTCCATGTGCTGGATCGTACTACCGACCACTCGCTCGTAGAGTTTAAACTTGAAACGGGTCGTAAGAATCAGATTCGTGTCCATTCCTCTGATATGGGTCATCCCGTGTGTGGCGATCCCAAATACGGTAATGGCGACGATCCCTTGCATCGCTTGTGTCTGCATGCCTGGTTGCTCTGTTTCCATCATCCTGTAACGGGCGAGCCTATGGAGTTCGAGACACCTATCCCTGTGGCATTTAAAAAACTGTTTAAGTAATGGAGAACATTGGCTATTATATTTTCATATTGGTAGCAGTGATGGTAGCCTTCATCGTTGTGAAGAAGGTTACATCATGCATGATAAAGTCAGTCGTGTTACTGGCTATTGTTGTCGCTTTGGCTGCTATCTACTATCTTTATTTTATGTAGTAGCAGCTTTGAGTTCTTCTTCATATATTTTGCTGAAGACCTCTCTGAGCTGAATGGGCTGCGCAATAAGGTTGCGTAGCTCATTGAGTTTTTGGGCATTTGGTGAATTCGGTATCCAGAGTTTGATATAGCCGTCTTTCGAATACTTGCTGTTCATGTGTTCCTTAAAGCGTTTCCAGTGGCCCTCTTTGTCTAGGTCTGGGTAGTTGGCGAAACCAAACTGAATGGTTCTGCGAATCACCACCTCCGTGTCGATGTCGCGATCAGCCTCTGCCACTATTTTGCCATAGATGCTACGTGGGGCTCTGCTGGCTGAGGCACGATGGTCTTCTACCGCTTCTTTCATGACATTGATTTGTTCTGCTGAGAACCATTTCTTCAAACGGGCGTCAGCTGCCAGTATCTTTCCGCCACGGATATGGTGATCGGCTCTGTGGCCCGACATGCCGAGGTCATGATAGGCAGCGATGGTATAAACCATGTTGATATCTGCGCCCGTGCTCCTTACTAAATCTAAGGAACGACGAATCACACGGGTTACGTGCTCAAGGTTGTGGGCACGGTCAAAGGCATTATACTTGGGGAGTATCTGTGTCTCTATAAACTCCACTAAATCTAAACTTGGTGTATTGTTTAGCATATTTTTTTTCTAATAATGTTGCAAAAATACAAAATTCTGATTACTTTTGCAAGAAAATAGCGATTAAAGTACAGAAATGAAGACAAATTCTTTAAAGGCATGGCTCTTAGCTGCTCGTCCGAAGACACTTTCTGGTGCAGCTGTGCCTGTTATGATAGGTTTGGCGCTGGCATATACCGATGCCCAGCAGTACGATGGCGAGGTGTTCAAGTGTGGGGCAGCCCTGCTGTGTCTGTTCTTCTCTTTCGCCATGCAGATTGATGCCAACTTCATAAATGACTTTTATGATTTTGCCAAGGGAACCGATGATGTAGAGACGCGCCTGGGGCCTCGTCGTGCTTGTGCTCAGGGCTGGGTGACGCTTGATGCGATGAAGAAAGCTATCGCCATTACTACCATCATCGCTTGCCTGATTGGTTTACCATTGGCACTTTATGGTGGTATGGAAATGATTCTGATAGGCATCCTCTGCGTGCTCTTTGCTTTTCTCTATACTACCTTTTTCTCCTATTTGGGTCTGGGCGATGTGCTGGTATTGATTTTCTTTGGTCTGATACCCGTTAGTTGCACGTATTACGTACAGCTCCATGAGGTGACCTGGCAAGTGCTTATTGCTTCCATGGCTTGTGGTTTGGTTATCGATGCTTTATTGCTGGTGAATAATTTCCGTGATCGCGACAATGATCGTGAGGCAGGGAAGAATACCATTATTGTTCGTATGGGAGCTGAGGCTGGCTTACATCTATATCTGTTTGTAGGTATTGGGGCAATCCTTCTTGGTGGTGTCTTCTTGATGAATGGCCATTACCTGGCCTTCTTGCTGCCCCTCATTTATCTGGCACTCCATATCGTTACTTTCCTGAAGATGAAGCGTATCTACCAAGGAAAAGCGCTGAATCTCATATTAGGAGAAACAGCGCGTAATATCTTTATCTATGGGCTTTTGGTAAGTCTGGGTATTCTTTTGGTCTAGCCCTATAACATTAGTTGAAGAAAGGCCAGGAGATACCGAAGTGAATCACTGAGCCGTTCGTGGGGTAGTGGGGTGCGAGGAACTTCATGTGGTTCGCACCTTTATTCACGACGTTTGTCATAATGAGGAAGAAGCGTACTTTCTTCAAGCAGAAGTTGGCATATACATCGATAAAGGGGAATCCGCCCAACTCTTCTTTGCTGGCCTCTGTTTTCTGAATGGCAAACTGATTGATTCCAGGACAGAAGTCAGGTGCATAATACTTCGTGAAATAAGTCATATCAGCTCCCAACTCTACGCCCAGCACTTTCGCTATCTTGAAGCCCAGATAGAGGTTGGTGAAGATATTCAATGTAGGCAGAGGCAGAACTTCCTTGTTGCTCGAATTCTGATAGGTAACCACATTCTCCCAATGGAGGGGACCTAAGCGGAAGTTCTGGAATAGTTGGGCTGTCAGCACGTTAATATTCGATGACTCCTGATAAACCGCTGCCGTCAGTTTTGTTCTGCCGTCAGTGGTGGCATCGTAGTTCATACCGAAATAGGTGTAGTCCTTAATGTTATCCATCGCTACACGCAGTTTAGTATTGGTTTTCGTATAAGAGAAAATGCCCTCGATACGGGTACGTGTTTCTTTGCTCAAATCGTTGTTGTCCCACCAGAAGTGCTTAGAGTGATATTTCGACAAGTAGAACGAATTCGTGAATCTGTGCAGATAGGCTTTTGCGGCTAGTTGTACCGTATCGCCAAAGAGTGGGAAGTTCAGGTCGGTGGTGAAGTCAAGCCTCAGGTCACCGCTACGAGGTCCGGTAATGTTGGCCTCTAATTCGGCATTGAAGTGTAGCGTCTTGCCTTGCGTCTTACTCAGCTGTGCACCAATGCTGAGGTCGTTTTCCGACCATTTGCTCATCGTTGCAACGTTATTTACGGTGTCGGGCATGTTGTAGTTGCGCATGTCGTAGGTAATAAAACCTTTCAGTCCGGCCTTCATGTATTTGTTAAAGCCTTCCAGCAGGGCGATACCGAATGTATTCTTGAACTGACGGAATTTCGTTTCGTCGTAAATAGAGTCGTTGCCGTACTTTGTACCCTTGTCGTAATAGCGGTTCAGGTAGTAGTCTGTAGGTGTCTTGTAAGCCTGATATATACGCTGGTTATTATTGAATTCGAAGGTGTGGATAAAGCTGGTAACGGGCACGTATTCGCGTTTCATCGTCGCATCGATAGAGTCCTGAATCGCTTGTGCACGATTCAACGAATCGATCATGGCCTGATTATTGATCTTGATGCGGGTTGAGTCCACAACAGCAGGCCCGTCAGCGGTAGGTTCCTTACCTACGACAACGGCATCCTTTGGTCTGCCAGCAGGTGCCTTTATCTCTTTCTTTGGGTTTCTGCCCTTACTGTCTTTATCTTTGTCTTCGCCTTTCTTCTTTGCATTCTCCTCCTTTGAAGCTTTGGCAAACTCACGTGCTTTTAGTTCCGCCTCTGTGAGCTTAACCATACGGTAGAAACCGATGTTATAACGATGGGTCAAGAAGATGTGCTGATGGTCATTGCGGTTCCAGTTCTGTGATAATACGGTAGGAATTTCGTTATCATTAAGTGACTCTTGAAACGACTCTGGGTGGGTGATGTATAAATCGTTGGTAATACCACCGTTTTCCGACGCTTTCTGGTGAGCTGCATTAAAGAAGAAGTGCATCTGGTATTTGTCACCGCGATAAGAAGAGAATAAGCTGCCCGAGAAGTGCGATGTGCTCTGATTGCTGAAGTAGCCTCTGGCATACGCATAGTCCAGGTCGAAGCCTACGTGCAGTCGTTTATTGACGTTCACACCGAATATGGCATCAATATGGTCTTCACCATGCTGCATGTCGCCACATTCGTCGAATGTTATTTTTGTGTAGGGTGATAGCGTGTTCAGCCAGAGCCACTTATCCGGCTCCTTGGCTACCAAACTATAGGGCTGTGTAAAGATGAAGTCGTTAAACTCGTCGCGATTAATGAAGATACGACTCAGTCGGGCTGTATAGTTATTACCCGTCGTGTTATATTCGCCATATTTACCCGTGTTGAACGTGGTATTCGGAAAGAGGTGCGAGATGGTATCGGGCTCAGCTGGGGTAATGTCACCCAGACGTCTGTCGATGGTCCATACATAAATACCTTTTGGTATCACCTTATTGCGTGTGCTATCGTTGTTATGCCTATTTGATTGGCCTTCGCTTCTTTGTGAAATGTTACCGCTTTCGTCTATTTGGTTATATGTTCTGTCTGTCTGGGCATCAACGTGTGTCAATGCCAGTAATAGTGAAATGATGGTAAGAAATACTCTTTTCATGTCATTTTTTTAACATTCGCAAAGTGGCTTCTGCCATTTTGAAGCACATAGCTATCAGAATAATGTAGATACCCTGAATCCTGTCTACCTTCAGATAGAAGTACACACCCACGATGGCACCTATCATGAAGATGATGTTCAGGATATTACGTATCAGGTCTTTGCTCATGTTTTATTTCTCGTTAAGCAGGGTGCTGAATTTGTTGAAGATAAAGTTGGCGCGATCAATGGTCTTTCTGCGGAACTTACCCGAGATGGGGTAGAGTTTCGTGTGCTTCTTGTTCACGGCATACTTATCTGTAATCCATTCTTCAGCTACATAGTGAATGGGCTTACGATTCGTGTCGTAGTCGTAAGAGATGCGTGTCAGCTTCACGTCAGCCTTTCCGTCTTCACACTTGGCGATGATTTGGAAGTTAAACTTTGTGCGATCGAGGGCGAGGGCAGCGTTTTTGAATACCAACCACTCGTGGAATGCGGCGCCCAGTTCGTGCTTCTCTGCATCAGCCAGTGCTACGATACTGTTCTCTATCTGGTTGGGCTCGTTTACCATCTTCTCTAGCTGATTCCTCAGAATGTCGAAAATCTGGTCGGCTGTCTTACTAGGTGCCTCGATGGTCTGATGGAAACATACCTTGCCGTCTATCTCGGGTACAGCATCTTTTACCAGATATTTGGCGTCACGATTTTCTTTCTGAACGGGTTCTGTTTCTACACGTTCCCATGTGTTGTCCTGAGCAGTCATACCCAGTGGCAAAGCCAACATAAAGGCGATTAAATACTTTTTCATCTTCTTATTCTTTAATTTATTTGTGTGCAAAAGTAACTATAAAAAATGAAAAACCCTTCATTTTATCATTTTTTCACTTCATTTCCAGTTCTTTTTGCAGTCTGATAATCTCATCGCGATATTGTGCAGCCTGTAAGAAGTCGAGGTTTTTGGCGGCTTCCTTCATCAGTCGGGTTGTTTCTGCGATACTCTTCTCCAGTTGCTGTCTGGTCATGTGTTCTACGATGGGGTCGGCTGCCTTCAAGCCGCTACCCGTTGTTTCCGACATACCCGAGGCACGCTTCAGTTCCTTGATATCGGCACGGTCTTCTCGCTGTAGGGCACTGAAGGTCAGGTTTTTGATAATCTGCTTTGGTGTGATGTCATGTTCCTCGTTGTACTTTATCTGTTTCATACGCCTGCGCAGGGTCTCGTCAATGGTCAACTGCATCGAGGCGGTGATGGTATCGGCATACATGATTACCTTGCCGTTCACGTTTCTCGCCGCACGTCCAGCTGTCTGTGTCAAACTGCGATGACTTCTCAGGAATCCCTCTTTATCCGCATCGAGGATGGCTACCAGCGATACCTCGGGCAGGTCGAGACCCTCGCGAAGCAGGTTCACGCCTACCAATACGTCGTACACACCCTGACGTAAATCGCTCAGAATCTTCACACGGTCCAATGTAGCTACGTCGCTATGGATATAAGCCGTCTGCACCCCGTGGTTCAGCAGGTATTCACTCAGTTCCTCTGCCATTCGTTTGGTCAGGGTGGTTACCAATACTCGTTCTCCCCGATGGCTTCGCGTCTTAATTTCGTCTAGCAGGTCGTCTATCTGATTCTCGCTGGGGCGTACCTCTATCTCCGGATCCAGCAAGCCCGTCGGACGAATCACCTGTTCTACCACGATACCCTCAGCCTCCTCCAGTTCAAAGTCAGCAGGCGTGGCACTCACGTAGATTACCTGATTTACTTCCTTCTGAAACTCCTCAAACTTCAGCGGGCGATTGTCGAAGGCAGCTGGCAGTCGGAATCCGTATTCTACCAGATTGCTCTTTCTGCTTCTGTCGCCACCATACATCGCACTGATTTGAGGTACACTGACATGGCTCTCGTCGATAAACAGCAGATAGTCATCTGGAAAGAAATCCAACAGACAGTACGGACGTTCGCCAGCTTGTCGCCCGTCGAAGTAACGGCTGTAGTTCTCTATACCGCTACAGTGGCCCAGTTCCTTAATCATCTCCATGTCGTACTCCACGCGCTCTTTGATACGTTGCGCCTTGATGGGGTCGCCCAACTCCTCAAAATAAGCGATCTGTTGTACCAAGTCGTTTTGTATCTGTCGGATGGCACTATTCGTCTGCTCCTGCGAGGTCATAAAGAGGTTGGCGGGATAGAGCTTATATTCCTCGAATGTAGCCAGTCTGTCGAAGGTCAGCGCGTCTACCTCTTCCAGGGCGTCTATCTCATCGTCCCAGAAGGTGACTCTCAATACCACTTCACTATAGGCCATGAAGATGTCGATGGTGTCGCCTTTTACGCGGAAGTTGCCGCGTTGCAGGTCCAGGTCGTTTCTGACGTAGAGCGACTGTACTAATTTCCTTAACAGTGCGTTTCTGTCCATCTTCTGTCCTACGTGCAACTCTATCACGTTTTCTTGTAGTGCTACGGGACTACCCATACCATAGATGCACGAAACCGATGATATAACAATAACGTCTTTTCTACCTGATAATAAGCTAGATACTGCAGATAATCTCAACCTGTCTATCTCGTCATTGATAGCCAGATCTTTTTCTATATAAGTGTCCGTCGTAGGCAGATAAGCTTCTGGTTGATAGTAATCGTAATAGCTTACATAATATTCGACCGCATTTTCCGGAAAGAACCCTCTCATCTCTTCGTAGAGCTGAGCCGCCAGCGTCTTGTTATGACTCAGAATCAGGGTAGGGCGGTTCTCGTTGGCTATCACGTTAGCCATCGTAAACGTCTTTCCCGAACCCGTTACGCCCAATAGTACCTGCGCCTTGTCGCCACGGTTTAATCCTTCCGTCAGTTCCCTGATGGCCTCGGGCTGGTCTCCCGTCGGTTTGTAGTCTGAAGTAAGTTTAAAATTTCCCATAACAAGCTGCAAAGTTACGAAAAAAAAGATAAATGATAAAGTCAAAATGATAAATTTTATCAAAAAACCTTTGTTATATGCGCGAAAATCAGTAATTTTGCACCCCGAATATGAAGAAAGTAATCATCATACTGTCATTTGCGGCTCTGCTAAGCAGTTGTGGCTCTGAATATACAGCTGTCGATAAGTATGGCGACGCTGAGCAGAAATACGAATATGCCAAGGAGTGTTTTGCTATTGGCAAGTTCCAAAATGCCGTTTCCCTGCTAGAAGACCTCGTTACAATGAAGAAGGGTACCGAGGAGGCTCAGGAGTGTCTTTATATGTTGGCAATGGCTCAGTATTGTAACACCGATTACGAGGCAGCGTCAGAGACGTTTAAGAAATACACTCTCAGCTATCCCCGTGGTGTCTTTGCCGAGTCTGCTGCTTTTTATGTAGGTCAGTCGCTCTATGAGTGTGCACCCGAACCCCGTTTGGATCAGTCGCCTACCAATGGCGCCATTACCGCTTATCAGCAGTTTATGGACCTCTATCCCGATTCTAAGATGCGTCCTAAGGCTCAGGAGCGTCTTTACGAGCTCCACGATAAGTTGGTTCAGAAAGAGTATCTCTCTGCTGAGCTCTATTATAATCTGGGTGGCTATTTCGGCAATATCAATGCGAACGATGAGAGTAATTACAATGCGGCTATCATTACCGCTCAGAATTGTCTGAAGACCTATCCATACTGTAGTCTGCGCGAACAACTCATGGTACTTATCATGAAGAGCAAGTTCGAGTTGGCAGAGAACAGTACCGAGGAGAAGCGCCTAGAGCGTTACCGCGATGCCGAAGACGAGTGCTATGGCTTTATCAATGAGTTCCCCGACTCAAAGAGCGTTCGTCTGGCCGAGAAGTATATAGTGAAATGTAAGAAAGTCGTAAAAGACTAAATCGTAAAATCGTAAATAATTAAATCGAAAATAAAAAGATGGATTACAAGAAATCAAAAGCACCAGTAAACACAGTTACCCGTAACATCATGGATCTTTGCAAAGATACAGGCAATATCTATGAGAGTGTAGCTATTATTGGCAAGCGCGCCAATCAGATCAGCTTGCAGATCAAGGAAGACCTGTCTAAGAAGCTGGCCGAATTTGCATCTTATAACGACTCTCTCGAGGAGGTATTCGAGAATCGTGAGCAGATTGAAATCTCACGTTATTACGAGAAGCTCCCCAAACCATCACTGTTGGCTACTCAGGAGTTTATCGAGGATAAGATTTACTGGCGCGATCCCTCTCGCGAGAATCAGCAGTCTCAGGAGTTCTAATTGCTTTTAGCTATGATTCAGCGTAAGCAAACACTTTATCTCATGGCGGCCATCATATTGACCGTCATTTGTCTTTGTATGCAGATAGGTTCTTTCAAGGTGGCAGGTTTAGAGGTAGCCCGTGTTTACAACCTCTGGTATACCGACCCCCTTGGCAAGCACCATTTCGATACTTGGCCTCTGATAGCTGTTCTGCTGCCTACAGCCGTCATTGCTACCTATACCATTTTCATATATCATAACCGCAAGGTTCAGGCGCTGTTCTGTCTGTTCAATGCCTTGCTGGTAGTAGGGTGGTATGTATGCTATTTCGTGGTAGGTCAGACGGTAGGCGATAAGTCGTGGGGCGCTGTTTCGTTCCGTCCTACGTGGCCAGCGGTCCTTCCCGCTATCTCGCTGATACTCTATTTCATGGCCCGTCACGCCATCAATGCCGACGAGAAACTCGTCCGCTCGATGGACAGAATCCGATAATAAATAAGCCCCGTAGAGATTCAACTCCTACGGGGCTTTTCTTATCCACAGTGGAAATAGGTCGTAACCAGCTTTTGTATCTCCTCCGGATAGCCCTCGATGGTTTGTCGTAGGGTGGTGTCCTCGAACGCACGCAGCTGGGCGATGATACCGTCTATCATAGCGGGTGAGAACACATTGTGTTCCTCGAATACCTTACGCTGGCGCTCCAAGCAGTCAGCTGAGGCTACACAAGAGTCAGGCAACTGTGCCAGCGTAGCCAGACGGTCGGCATTTTCTGCCGCGTGGATATTCACGTTTACGTAAGTCTTTTCTGCCACCTCGAGGGCATCGGCCATCTCGAAGCCGTGGCGACAAGCCACACAGAGACCAGCCAGTAACTGATACAAATCAGCTGAACCATCAGGCGAACGCATCTCTACCGTCTGCTTGATGCTCGTATCGTAATTCGTCTCTTTCTCCAGGGGATTGGCCTTGTGGCTCATGTCTACATCAGCCGCCCAGCCCAGTGGTACGCGAACCAGCACAGAGCGGTTTCTGTCGCCCCAGCATACGTTCGTAGGCGCTTCCTGATGGGGAACCAGACGGAAGTAGCTGGTAGGATTCTTATTGCCGAAAGCCGTAATCGACGGGGCGAGGTCCATCATACCCGCTATCATCTTACGAGCTGCTTCCGACAGCTTGCCGTTAGCCAGCATCTGGTTTTTGCCGTCCTTCATCATCCGCATGTGGATATGCAGACCCGACCCTGCCTTGCCAGTGGTAATCTTCGGGGCGAAGGTCACGTCGTAGCCCATCTGATAGCCCAGGTTACGTATAATCCATTTCGCCAGCATCAGCTGGTCGGCAGCCTGTTCTACGGGCACGGGCAGAAACTCTATCTCGTTCTGTTCGTAGTTCTTGCCGTCGATGGTGAAGTTGCCCACCTCCGAGTGACCGTATTTGATCTGTCCGCCAGCCTGGGCGATATATTGCATGCATTGTGTACGGAATTCGTTGGCCTTGGCGTAAGGTGCACTCTCGTGATAGCCGCGCTGGTCCTGAGCAGGGAATACTTCCTCATCGTCGCTAATCACGTAATACTCCAACTCTCCCATGGCCTGATACTCCATACCCGTTACCTCGCGGAAAGCCTCTGCCGCCTTGTGGAGCGTGTACTCTGGCGACGACTCCAGCGGATGGCCGTCCTTGTCGAAGTAAGAGCAGAGCAGCGACACGGTGGGTATCTCAGCAAACGGGTCGACGAAAGCCGTACGGAAGCGGGGCAGTACGTAAAGGTCGCTCGAGCCAGCCTGTATAAAGCTGAACAGACTTGAACCGTCTACTCGCTCGCCACAGGTGAGGATCGTTTCCAGGTAGTCGAGGTCGTTAATCACGAAGTTCAGTGTCTTCAACTTGCCGTCGCCGCCAGGATACATAAAGTTCACCATGCGGATGTTATTATTAATAATGTAGTCGATGATGTCGGCTTTCGTCAATTCCGAAGCCGGTTTCTGAAGTGCCGATACAATCAAATTAGCATTCAGTTTTAGGTGTTTATTGTCCATATTCGTTTGAAGTTTGTGTAATATCATCGGCAAAGATACAATATTTCCCGAATAAAAAGCCACTAATTTCCAAAAATGTTGTACTTTTGTAGCCAAAAGGTAACAAAAACAAATATTACATTTAATAAAGCGTATGATTAGTTTCAAACCCAATAAGATGCTGAGCTCGTGGGGAAAGGGATTCCTCACCAGCGTACTGGGCACTACCATATCGATTATACTGACGTTCGGAACATCGGCCCTGCTTGAAAGCAAGGAGAAAGCAGACATTCAGCGGCAGACGGCCATGCTACGCCCCCGTCCTGAAAGAAAAGCTGAAGGATCGCAAGGTGCAGTTTTATATCGACTATTCCGCAGCCCGAACAAGATTATACCGTAACTGTGCGCAAAGTTGGAAGGATATCAGCGACCGAAACAAATTCATCATGGATATCAGCGATGAGGAACTGGCTGAATATATCAAGAATAGCCAGCGGAGTGGAGACCCTGTCGACAGACGTGACCTGATGGGGACATGGTTACGTAAGGTAAACGGGTATCAAGACTATTATTATGAATTCCTGGAAAATGATTCTTTCTGCAGAAAAATCATGATGCATTACGCCTTCCCCATTTATAATGGCGAAGTTTTAGTTTCATATGTGGATAGTGGAAAATGGAGTCTCAAGGACGACACGCTGTTTATGGTGCACGCTCCGAAATCTATAGTAGTCGAACTTGACACTTCGCGTATTAGTTACAGGCCGGAGATGCGTGAGTATCATCAGGGAATTAAACATATCGACATGGAAAGAATTGACCTCAACTGAAAAAGGTTGTCACTTTTTGGAGAGTTAAACTTAACTGGTTATTATAATAATTACTATCTCACTAAAAGCGTTTACCTCTTTT
>Ga0247609_10003411_pt1 | contig 16143 bp, 28 predicted proteins | sample 172DNAGHGlowgp2_FD_193487 | JGI IMG/M metagenome (GOLD analysis project Ga0247609, IMG submission 193487) | Sheep rumen microbial communities from Palmerston North, Manawatu-Wanganui, New Zealand - 1728 DNA GHGlow gp2 | ecosystem: Host-associated > Mammals > Digestive system > Stomach > Rumen ...
TGGATTAACAAATAATGATGGATTGACATTGAAGAAGGGTAAGAAGGTCAAGTATAAGACCGGATACCAGGTTGCTACCGAGGGCGTAGAATGTCGGACGGCTAGAGAAGCTATCAACGCTGTGAAGGCCTACGCTGGAGACTGCGGCATCTGGCTCAGCGATGGAATTTATTATATTGATAAATCCCATAGAGTGGCTACAAAAAAGGAAGCTATGAAAGTGGGTCGCGAACACAATCAAATTTCTGTTTTGAAATGGAGTGATATGAGTTTGCTTTACTGCGCGGAGGCTTAGGCCTTCGCGTTTTCGCGTGGCGGCCTTAGACGTCAAACGTCTAAGGTTTTCCCTCTTGACTTTTGAGAAAGTTTGTGGTATACTATAATTACAAAAAGAAAAGGAGGTAACACTTATGAGTGTTAGATACATTGATTTTATGTTTGAGGACAAGGAAACAGGCGAAGTATTTTTCGTAGAACTTAAGGACATACCAGGGGCGCGCGAAAAGGCATGGGATGTTGCATTTGAGTATTTCGAAGACCCTGAAATGTTAGGGGTTTACTCTAACGAAGAGGCAGAACTTTTAGGTTATGACACATATTAAGCATTAACGAATGAGGGACGTGCTTCGCGCCGTCCCTTGTTCGGACGAACATTTTAGACGTCAAACGTCTAAAACTAAAAGTATTGACAAATCGCGCGCAATGTAGTATAATGAAACTACAAAAGAAAAGGAGGTAGGCATTATGTACTACGTTGAAATTATTGTTGAAGGTATTCATGGTGGAGTTTCGATGGAGTGGAAGAATGGTTTTGAATATGAAGATGATGCTATTACAAGAGCAGATAGTCTTTGCAGTAATTTAATCGGCGCTGTTATTAAAGTCAAGGTTTATACAGTCGACATGCTTGGTATTATTCATTATGTATACGAGAGGGAGAACTAATTCCCTCTTGCTTGCTTAGACGTTATACGTCTAAAACTAAAAGACTTGACAATTGCACGCTTCTATGCTATACTATAATCATAAAGGAGGTATAAATACTATGTTTTTTATTGGAGCATCTTTAATAATTATTGGTTCTATGGTTTTCGATTGGTTTGATTATAAGAAAAAGAAAATGCCGATTGCATTAAAAATTTTATTTGGATTAAGTTTCTTTGTCGGACTTGATTTGATGGTGGCATGGATTTTTACAATGTAAAAAAGTAGAGAGCGGCCGCCCTCTAAGCAGTTTAGACGTCACACGTCTAAGCATCTTTTGTGGAAAAGTCTTGAAATTTCTTTTGCGTTGTGGTATAATAATATCATAAGAACAAGGGAATTTCCCAAAAAGAAAAGAGGTGAACATTATGAAAAAGAATTATAAACAAAAAGTTATTAAAGAAAATATGTGGGGTTTGCATTTCACTAGATGGTATGTAGTCGCGCCCTCGGGGAATAAGTATAATTTTTGGAGAGGTTGTTATTCTTCCACCTTACATCTTCCCTTGACTTTTAACGCATTATCAATCGAAAAGAAAGAATTGGTATCAAAGGAAGAATGGTTTCATACCGAAGATTATAGGGAGATGATTAAAGAAATTTATAGAATTGAGGATTGCGGCGGATTCCCAGAACAGAATCAAATAAACGAATGGATTGAAAACAAGCGCGAATATAGGGTTTTATTTAGTCGAAAAGAAAATTCAATATCATACGATACATATTAACAAAAATCTTAGAGGGCGCGCCCTCTATGGAGAGTTAGACGTTAAACGTCTAAATTTCTTTATTAAAAAAGACTTGAAATTTTTCAGAAGTTGTGATATAATTATACCATAAGAAAGGGAGAAAATCCCAAAAGGAGGTTTGAATTATGGATAAAGAAAAATTGGAAGAATTAGAAAAAAGAAAAAAACAAGACCTTTTTTTACGTAGACTTTTCTTAGTTAGTATGGCAATAGTTATTGTAATGATGATTATTGGTCTTATGGTCACATATCATCAACACCACCCGCATCCGCAGAAGTACCCCATGACTACCGTAGTCACCCATGTTTCGCGCACGACCAATACAGTCACAGTCCAGGACTTCAACGGTAATTTGTGGCAGTTCAAAGGCGTGGAAGATTGGGACATTGGGGATATATGTTCTTGCATAATGAGTGATAATGGGACAGAATTGATTGATGACGATAAAATTGTTAAAGTAAAATATGATGGTCGGTTTAGTGGGTGGAAATAATTCCACCTTCTATGCCGCGCGCCTTTTAGACGTCTTACGTCTAAAATCAAACTTCTAAAAAGTTCTTGCAATTTCCATCGACTTGTGTTATACTATAATCGTAGGGAAGAGATAACTTCCCAAAAGAAAGAGAGGTAATTTTCTATGGTAAAACTTTCAGCAACTAATTATAAGACAGGCGAGAGCGTTGATTTTGGCAAATACTACGACTACAGGTGCGCGGCCGAGGCTATCCTCAATGAGGTAGTATGGGACGAGGATGACATTCCTGAACACTGGCACTTTGACATTAGCGCCGACGACAGGCGCACGGGCTACGAAGAACTGGGCGCGGTTCCCATTATCGGAGTGATGTGTACGCTGGACGACTTCATGAACGAGCCTGAAAACGATGAGAACGAGGATGATGAAGATTATGATGACTTCGAGGATGATGTAGACGAAACGAATTATGACCCTTACATGGGTTGCGACTTCTGGGACGACGGAAGTTCGTTCGAGGGTTGGGATTAAGATAGAGGTCGCCGCAGAAATGCGGCGGCCGCTTTCAAAGCCGACTTAGACGTTTAACGTCTAAGAAAACTTTTGAGAAAAGTGTTGACATTTTCTAGGGGTTCTGTTATAATATAATCGTAAGGAAAACAGACCCAATAACTGCAGTGGAAACAGTAACCTTACCGAGGAATTGCCGTTAATACTAGTCAATTACGGATAGTACTCGTAGCCACCACGGTCTGACATGGAACAGACGCGCACTATCGAGGTGCGAAATGTGGGTTCGATTCCCACTGGTGGCGCACGCTATTACCTTTATTTGTTTACCTCCTGAATAGTGTCGAGGGCGGCGGATTGAAAAATCTGTCGTTCTCGGCGCAGTTAGACGTTTAACGTCTAAACGGAAAAGTGTTGACATTTCGGCGCAGTTATGATATTATAATAGTGTAAGGAAAACTTACAACGAAAGGAGAAAAAAGATATGGCAATTCAGGTTAGTAAAAGAATGGTAGAAGTTGAGGAATACGTAACCTCTGACGGAACGGTATTTAGAAACAAGGCGAAGGCAGAAGCACACGAGAGGAAGGTGGCTGAAAAGGATTATTGGGTCACTTACCACTTCACAGGAACTTACATAGCGCAAGTTCGCGCGCTCAATGAAGAGGAGGCTAAGGAAAAGGCTAGAAAGATAGACTACCCTTATCCTGAGGATATTGACTGGGAACTTGATTCTATGGATGCAGAGGAGGCATAAAATGAAAAGATGGGTATTAAATCTTGAGGACTGGGCAATTCGCAACTATGGCTTTGAGTCCAAGCGTACAATTTGGACTTTTAGATTTACAGAGATTTTGAGAAAAATCTTTTTCATTAAAGATTGAGAGGATTTGACTATGGAATGGAAATATACCGCAGAAACAGACGAAAGACCCGAAAGATACGAAGAAGTTATTGTTTATCGTCGAGTCTATGATACAGCAATTAAAAAATATATTTGTTGTTATAATATGGGAATTTGGTATCCAAATGACAAATATTGGGAATTGGACTCGGAAACTTCACCATATGTTCCCGATGCACAAATTTATGCATGGGCGTATATTCCCAAAGTAGAGGAAGGACACGAATAATGTCCTTCTTTCCAGTTTAGACGTCAAACGTCTAAGTTTCAACCAGTTGACAAATAGTCGGTCTTATGATATACTATAATCGTAAGGAAAACTTACTATGAAAGGAGATAAAACTATGACGAAGGAACTTTACAATGAAGCAATTGTATATTTGTATAAGGAATGGGGAAATTGTTACGCACCACTTGTAATTCGCGCCTGCTGTCGGGTGGCTGAGGAGTCGTGGAACAAAATGACCATTAGCGAATTTCTTGATAAGTGTATCGCCTGTGGTGGCAATTGGGGAGCAATGCTTTTGACTGGAATTAAAAAGTGTTTTCCTGTTGTATATGACGCAATTCCCGAGAATATGGGGCATAACGCATTTTTCTGTTTGGGATATGTGTTGCACTTGTGCGGAGTAGATTTTGGGGAGGAATAATATAACCGCGCGATGAAAATTCGCGCGGCCGCCTTCTACACGGTCTTAGACGTCAAACGTCTAAGTCCCAAACTCTTGCAATTTCTTTCTATTTGTGGTATACTATAATCACAGGGAAGATACAAGTTCCCGAAAGGAGGGCGTTATGAATAACGAAACTATTAAACGAATAAAAAAAATCTTTAATGAAACAGTTCACAATACTTCTTCACCCGTTGTTTCCGCGCGAGATGTAATAGAATACGCACGGGAAAACAACATTGATGTGTCAAAGCAGTTAAACTGCGGAAAGGAGGAAAATGTTTAAACGAAAACAAAAGGCAACCGCATCGCAAATTAAGGCGCTCGTAAACGCATCAAAGAAATGCCAAGGTTGCATCTACAAAAACAAAGGAAATTGCTTCTATGCAACCACTTGCTTGGACGAGGCGCGCAAGTTCAGAGCAAACTGAACGGCGCCGTTTCTACTTTAGACGTCATACGTCTAAGGCGATTTTTTCGAAAACTCTTGCATTTTTCTCAACTTTATGGTATTATATACTTGTGAGGAAGATTAAACTTCCCAAAACGAAAGAGAGGTAAAATTTTATGGGAACTATCACAAGAAAATATGATACTTACACTTATACAAGAGAAGACGGGAAAACCGTTATTATTGACAGAAATAAGAATGAAGCCTATGGCATTAGAGGTAAAAAGGTTCTTATGAAAACGGCTGAGAGATACTTCCCTAACAAGTTGATACAGGCTCTTGACTGGATTTCTGTCTGGGACCCTTGTGAGCGTCGTAGAAAAATTACGGAATATCTTAACAGAATTATCTCCTTGTACCCACAATCTGAACAACTCCAACACGTTCTATCTGTCGTTCCCGTACAGACTGGTTCGGAATTTGTGGAGAATAAGGGAAAATGGAAAATACTTCAGTGGTTTCTGAAGGAACAAGTTCCAACCACAAATAACTACAAATTTCCTTCCGATATTTTTGATGAATATTTTATTCACACAACTCTAAAAGATTTTCCACCTAAAACGGCGAGAACTATTGCCATAAATTACAGACATAGTATAGAAAATGTAATAAAAGAAAACAAGGTTATCCTTAATATGCTTCTGAAACTGGTAAATAGTATCGGAGATGTAGGATATACATATCAACTCGCCGATATGTGCAATAAAATTGATAATATCGGTCTACTGCACAAAAAAGTTCCAGCAGAAAAAAGAAAGTTCATTGATTACAAAAACTTAGATAATGCAATTAGAGATTTGAGAACTATTGCATATGAACAAGATAGTGAGAAATTCCACAAAAATCAGACAAAGTATAATCTCAACTTTGAAACTGAGGAATATAAAATCTATGTTCCCACTTCAAGAGTGGAACTTCCCGAAATCGGTGATTATTTCTCAAACTGTGTGAACGGACACGAATGGTCTTGCTTTTTGGAAGACGGATTTAGATATTTAGTCATTGTAATTGATAAGAAAACAAACAAGCGAGTGGTTTGTTGTGATATTGATAGCGAAACATTTAGAATTCGTCAATATCTCGGAAAAGAAAATCAATCCATTGTTCAACCCGAATTATGTGATTTCAAACGTGCTTATCAAGAGTATCTCAATGAACTCTATTTTGCGAAAAACTCGACAACGGAGGAAAAGTCGGCATAACCGACTTTTTCTTCTTTTGGCGATTTAGACGTTTAACGTCTAATTCCTTCCTATTGACTTTTCTCCTTTTTTATGGTATTATAATAGTGTAAGGAAAATCCTTGCAGAAAGGAAGACTGAAATGAGAGTTGTTATTTATTACACACAGGAAGATTATAATAAATGGTTTGACAGGACGGCATGGCAGTGGAAAGAAGAAGATCAGGATACATACGAAGGAAGAACTAGTATAGAAGCCTTTGAAGACGAACTTTTTGAATTTCAAGATGCCATAATGTCTGACTGTGGCGTTGATATTATAAAAGAAGACTAACTTACAAACCGCACGGTTCGTTAAAATCTGCGCGGTGCGCCATTTAGACGTCATACGTCTAATTCTTCTCCTATTGACTTCTTCTTCTCCTTATGATATACTATATTCAGAAAGAGAAAGGAGGCAACTCTATGAAACACACATCACGCACTCACGGCACAACCACTTTAGAAAAAAACGTCACCAACTTTGTCCGCAAATTCGGTATCAACCGTGCGAGTTACAAAAACACTTTTTGTATGCACTTGTCCAAAAATACTGTAGATTTTACAGTTCAAAAATACTACGAAGATGAACTCTTACTGGAGCATATTCGAAATAAGTTTGGAATAAACATCGAACCTTTTTATTTCGTTTTCTGTCTGCTTCATGAGGTGGGTCACTCAATGACCGCATCGAATTTTTCAGAAGAAGAATGGAATGAATATTCCTTTTTATCCAAATATCTTCTTCCGTTAATTCCTGATACAGTAGAAAGACACTCAATCTACTTCAATCTCCCCATTGAGGACGCGGCGACCACATGGGCAATTAACTACATTATGAACAATATTGACGAATGTTGGGACTTCCAGTGCAAATGCGGAAAGATTTTGGAACACACAAAAAAGAAAAAGAGTTTTAGAGTATAAGACCGCACTTCGGTGCGGTCGCCGCCTTAGACGTTAAACGTCTAAGCAGAACTTTTCAAAAAACTGTTGCATTTTTCTCTAAGATATGGTATTATATACTCGTAAGGAACAGTGAAGTTCCTAAAACGAAAGGAGAAATAAAAATGGTAGTAAATGAAAAGTTTAATGTCGCAAAGAATCATGGAGTTATCACTATTTGGGATAAGGAATCAAATCAGATACTTCAATTCGGTGGGTCACATCCGCTGTATTCACTGATGGACGCGTATTACCGCAAATTAGCCAGTACGCAAGTAGACTCTAATGATAGAGCAGTTGCTTTCGGGGATATGATGACAGACTCAAGGCTTGCCCCTTCCTTCATATCTGCCTTCGGCTCTGCCGAAGGGGATTCCACCGCGGAAGCCGCAGAGCCTGTAGTAAAGTCCGCTACGGAATACTTAACCGAAGCAATTTCCAAGACCATCAACTTCTTCAAAGAATTTGAGTTCGAGCCGAACTTCCGTTTTATCAACACTCTTTCCTTCAAGGCGCAGAAAAGCAACAACGAAGCAACATCTTATATCAATAACTATTTTTCTCTTATTGATAACACTTACAAGAGTGAAATCGCTTCTAAATGTAAGAGCCAGGAGTTCAAGGAAATCCTCAAGTTATTCCACGACTACGCAAAGCCTTCGAATCACATCAATCAGCGTTTCGCGGTTTACTATGGAAGTGCAGGAACAGGCAAGACGACACTCGCCATGAAGGAATCTGATAATCGTTGTATCGTTTGCAACGCGTCCATGTTACCTTCGGACTTGATGGAAGATTTTGTGTTCTCGAATGGTCAGCCGACTTTTCAGAAGTCAAACTTGTGGAACTGCATGGAGAACGGACTTCCTATTGTGTTCGATGAAATCAACCTTTTGCCGTTCGATAGTTTAAGATTCTTACAGGGTATTCTTGATGGAAAGAAAGAATTTGACTATAAAGGTCACAAAGTAACCATCGCAGACGGATTCAAGATTATCGGTACAATGAACTTGTCCATCGGTGGAATGATTTTCGGACTTCCTGAACCGCTTATCGACCGTTGCGCCGATATTCAGAAGTTTTCACTCACCGCAGAACAGTTACTCGGCGCGGTAATCTAAGGAAAAGAGGGGCGACCCTCTTTTCTTTTCGCCGAACAACTTAGACGTCATACGTCTAAGCCGATTCGGAGCAAAAAGAGTTGACTTTTGTGGACGAAAGTGGTATACTATAATTGTCCGAAGGACAGAAAGGTAGGTAGACACATGAAAATTAGTTATGACGAAGTAAGAACACAAATCGAGCAGTTGCCCATCGGTTATTATGCAGGTCGGCGCATTTCTATTGAGATGAGCGTTGATGAACCGACTTCCTTCTATTCTCCTAGTGAAAACAAAATAGTCATTTCTTATCAGATTATCGCTGAAGGACTTGCGAACGCTGAAGAAGAAGAAAGTTACAAGGAAACGGCTATCCGCAGTATGCTCTATCACGAAGTAAGCCACGCCATTCTCACAAATCCTGAATTGATGAATTTTGGTGGAGTCTTTTACGGTATGTCACCCAAACAGGGAAGAGCCATTCTCAATATTTTTGAGGATGAAAGAATCGAAACACTTTTACAGAATTTCTACATGGATACAAATTTTAAGAAGAATCTCCTGTATATCACTGGTGGTATCAAAGAACCGAAAGATGTATTTCAAGCATTTTTCAACTTAGTTCGTTTCCGCTCCTGTCCCGAAAAGAAGTTTTTAGATGGAGTTGAGGAAATTATCAGAAAATATCCTACAACACCTGATTATTACAAAACCCGTGATTATGCTTGGGAAATCGATGAATTATGGACGAACTTCAAAAGATGGTATAATACGGAGAATCAGTCCTATAATACTCCATCGTTTAAGGAAGAAGTCGCCGAAACAGAAAAAATCATTAACTCCATGGGTAATAGTGAGGGTTATGATGAAAATAATCAGAATAGCGAAAGCACTGGCGAAAATACGGGTAAGGAATCAAGCGAAGAAAACGGCGAAGAAAATAGTAAGGGGAACGGCGAAGGAAACGAAGAAACAAGCAACGGAAAAAATGGCAAAGGAAGTGGAGAAGGAAACGAAGAAAACGGCGAAAACGGAAACGCAAGCGAAAATGGAAAAGCGAGTGAGAACGGGAAACATACAGAGTTAGCCGAAAATCTCAACAGAGTCCGTAAGAGTTTGGAAGGTAAAGGCGGAAATGGCGCGAACCTTACCGCAGAAGAAGTAAAAGACCTTTTCCAAAGTCAAGCGAACAAATACCACGACTCGCAGACTACTGACAAACTTCAAGCCGTAATCAATACTTTCAATAGAAAGAATAATGGCGGGAATGGTTGTACGGGATATAGTGGAATCTTCAATCCCCGTAACATCAAGAATAACGACTACAAGTTTTTCGATAGAAAAATCTCCGCAAACGGAAACAACAAGTTCAACAAGTTCCATCTAAATCTTGTAATTGATAGAAGTGGAAGTTTTGAAAGACTTGTAGCACAGGCGAACACCTTAATTTCTTCCCTTGGAGAAATTGAAAGACGGAATCCGAACTTCACTTTCGACTTGATTCTTAGTGGTGACAATTTGCAAGACACTGACAAAGAACATCGTTTCATTATCGCAGACGGTGGAAATAGTTTGGACTATGACAAAGTTAAGTCTGTTATGGACAGACACCGCAAAAAGGATGCTTACGTTTATACTATCGTACTCCATGATGGAGAATGTACATTATGTCGTGGCGAAAGAAATCCATTCCGCGCATGGAACAGTAGCAATGTAGCAATTATCGACACTGGCGACAACAGATATTATATCAATGACGCAGTTACGTCCGCAAAGGTTGTTATTTCTGATTATAACAAACTTGTCACCACACTCACAGACGAAGTAGCAAACATTTTGAGAATTGCTTTTCGTTGACGGGAAGACACCGCAGAAATGCGGTGTTTTTTCTCCAAGACAACTTAGACGTATAACGTCTAAGCCAAAATTTCCCAAAAACCGTTGACTTCTTCCACCACTTATGATATACTATAATCGTAAGGGAGAGAGAAACAAAAGTAACTCCCCAAAATAAAACTAGGGTGCGAACTACCAAAGTGCGGAAAGGATTAAATTTATGGTAGAGAGAGAATTTCTTCAGGCAGTTATCAACGCGAACATTTCCGATGAAATGAACGAGTATGCTACGGCAGGCATTGCAAAACTCGATGCCCGTAATGCAAAGCGTAAGGCAACCCCGTCTAAGGCGGCAGTAGCAAACGAGCCTATTAAGGCTCAGATTACTGAGTTCCTCGGCACTGTCGGTAAGGCGACCGCAATGGTCATCGCCGACAAGTTGGGTATCACTACTGCGAAGGCAGTTGCGGTTCTCGGTCAGATGGACAATGTTGCTTCCGAGAACGTAAAGGTTCCGAAGGTAGGAACCCGTAAGGCTTGGTTCCTTGTTCCGACCGAGGGCGAGGAAGCCTAAGACGAAAGGGTTTGCGGTTATCCCTTAAAACCGCACTCTTTAGGCGACGGACAAGGCTATGGCACATGACCGAGATATAAGAGAGGGAGGATTTTCCGTTATACCTCTAATTGTTCGAGGAACAAGGTGGTGGGATGCGAGTGGTCGCCTTCCTTTTTGGGGTGCTTTAGACGTTATACGTCTAAAAAGTTCTTCTTGACTTTCTTCCCCACTTGTGGTATTATAATAATGTAAGGAGGACTTACACGAAAGGAGAATGCACTATGAACTTATTCACCCTATTCATCATCTTAAACATCGTCAACGTCATACTCCAGACCGCGCGTTCCATCACCACTATCAAATGCGGCAAGGTCATGGCTTCGATTGTGTCGGCTCTCGCCTATGGACTGTACACCATTGTCATTGTCTACACAAACTGCGACTTGAACTTGTGGGCAAAAGTTGCGGTCGTGGCTGGCGCGAACTTAGTAGGGGTTTATGTAATCAAACTCATCGAAGAAGCAATGCAAAAAGATAAGGTTTGGAAGATAGAAGTTTCGTTGAAGAAGAATTCCAAAGCGCACGTTTGCTTTGAACAGAAATTGTACGAGGGCGGAATTTCTCATAATTTTATCAATGTAAAAGATTATACCATCTTTAATTGTTATTGTAAGACCCAAAAAGAAAGTTTAGTTGTTAAAGAAGCAATTAAGTTCGTCAATAAAAATGGTGGCGAAGCAAAATATTTTGCGACAGAAAGTAAAATCTTATAAGAGAGGAGTGACCGCGCGGTCACTCTTACACTCTTAGACGTCAAACGTCTAAGCCATTTTTCTTCAAAAACTGTTGACATATTTCCCCGCTTATGATATACTATAATCGTAAGGGAGATAAGAAAGAACTTCCACAGAAAGGTAGGTATTGACTATGGCAGTATCTCAGAAGGCACTCAACGAGAAGTTGAGAAATGCGTATCTTGAAAAGGTAAAGGCACTTTTTGCTGTTGACGAGGAAGTCCTGGTGACTGGCTCGAACGAAATTGCCTTTCCCGTAACGGACGAGGGCGGAAACGACAACTGGATTGTCGTAACTGTCAAAGTCCCCACTGGCTCCCGTGATGGTGATGCTTATGATGGCTACGAGATGGCTGAGGAGTATCGCTTGAAGTGCGAGGAGCGTGAAACCAAGGCGAAGGAAGCCGCCGCAAAGAAAGCGGCGAAAATCGCCAAGGACAAGGCAACCCGTGAAGCCAAGGCTAAGGCTAAGGCAGAGCGCGAAGCCACTAAAACTGAATAGCCCAAGGGGTTTAGGCGGTTCCCCTCAAAAATCGCCCCTCAACGGGGAATGGAGTAATGGAAACTTGCGTGTCTCATAAGCACGTGTTACGGGTTCAAGTCCCGTTTCCCCAACTCGCTTTTACTTTAATTTGGTTTACCTCCTTTCGGGGAAGGGTCGGGCGCAAGTCCGACTTTTTCCCAAATTCGGATTTAGACGTCAAACGTCTAAAGAAAAAACATTGACAATTAAACTAAAATGTGATATACTATAATCGTAAGAAAGAAAAACTTACAGAAAGGAACAAAATATGGAAAAGAAATACGAAGTTTGGATTGGTGAAAAGAATACTGGATATATAGTGTCGTATACTGGCGATATTTATATTGACAGTCTTATCAAACAAGTTGAACATTTGAGAACAAAATTTGAAGGCCGACTTTGGTTAAAGTTAGTAAGTGATGTAAGTACATCTAACTATTCCGAAGCGGAATTACGTTCATGGGGCGGGCCGGGATATTGATTCCGGCTTTGGCCGCGTTAGACGTCAAACGTCTAAAAGAAAAGTGTTGACAGGAGGCGCGCAGTATGGTATAATATAATCGTAGAAAGGAGAATAAAGTTATGAATATCTGGTTCGATATGGATGGTTGCATAGTAGACCTTTATGGCGTAAAAGGTTGGCTTGATTATCTTCAAAATGAAGATACTACTCCCTACGCGGTCGCGAAGCCGCTTCTCAATATGCGGTCGCTCGCGCGCAAATTGAATACGCTGGCACGCAAAGGACACAAAATTGGAATTGTGTCGTGGACTTCTAAAACTGGTACTCCGACTTATAACAGTGCGGTCGCAGAAGTAAAACGCAAGTGGCTGAAGAAACATCTTGGAAGTGTCAAGTTCGATACCATTGACATTATTCCCTATGGCACTCCCAAACAGGAAGGACGATATGGAATTTTGTTTGATGATGAAGAACCCAACCGCATAAATTGGGGCGCAAATGCTTACACAGAAAAAGAAATTTTTGAAGTCTTAAGGAGGATTTAATATGCAAGGTTTTAGAGATTTTATTGACACATTTGAGGACTGCACCTTAATTATCCATGATGATAAAACAAACGAAATTCTTTATGATGAAAGAGAATGGATTGACTGCGACCGCATTCCCAACTTTGTTCAAAAACTTTGGGATAAAGACGCAAAAATCAAAAGTTATCTCGTTGCAGAAGATGTCGAAACAGATGAATATATCGCCGAAATCTGGATTTAACGCGACGACCGCCTTCGCGGCGGGCTCGCCATTTAGACGTTTAACGTCTAAGCCATTTTGCGAAAAAGTCGTTGACAAAACCCTTGCACTATGGTATACTATAACTGTGGGAAGGAAAGTCCCGAAAAAACCAATATGAAAGGAAGTTTTAACTTTATGAAAATTTGTGTATTCGACACTGAAACAACGTCCCTCGACAAGCCTTTTACTTACAATATCGGTTATCTTATTGCCGATACGGACAATGACAAAATCCTGCTTGAGCGCTCCTATGTGGTAGAGCAGATATGGCACAATCTGCCGTTGTTTTCTTCCGCCTACTACGCTAGTAAACGACCTCTGTACGTTGAAGAGATGAGAGCCAAGCGCACCACGATGGACAAGTTCGGCTACATCTGCCGACAGATGCTCCGCGACTTCAAACAGTATGGAGTAGAAGCCGCTTTTGCTTACAACTCGCCTTTTGATGAAAAAGTGTTCGAGTTCAATTGCGACTGGTTCAAATGCTCAAACCCGTTTGATACTGTTCCTATTCGCGACATTAGGGGCTATGTTCACAACTTTGTAGTTGATAATGATTACAAAAAGTATTGTGACGACCACGGAGAGTATACCGAGAGCGGAAATTATAGCACGACCGCGCAGACCGTTTACAGATACTTTTTCGATGATGAATTTGAGGAAGAACATACTGCACTGGCGGATGCGGAAATTGAATACGAAATCTTGAAAAAGTGTGTGAACAAGGGCGCAGACCTCAAGAGAAGTTACAAAACCTATATGTCAATTAAGAAGAATGTAGAAAAAACTTTGACATTGACGGACAGAGATAAAAACACGCACGAGTTCTCCTATAATTCGATAACGATTAGTAAGGACAAGACGAAAATTAAGTTGAAATAAGCAAAAAAGAGAAAGTTCCTCATTGAGGAATTTTCTCGCTTGCGCGCCTTAGACGTTAAACGTCTAAGCGAAAAGGTGTTGACAGATTAGGGGCGATGTGATATACTATAATCGTAAGGAAGAGGAAGTCTTCCGAAGAAAGGAGAACTAAATGAAGAATTGTTTTGTAAGAACTACTGACTACCCCAATGTTTATATAAATCTTTGGCATTGTGATGCCATCGAAGTTGGTTATGATGATTTTCATGAAAAAGAATTTGCCTGTCTTTATCTTGACAGTGAAGCCCATAAAGATAGTAGTTTTTATGGAGTTTATGACGTTATTGAAGAAGATGTATCCATTGTAAAAGAATTTTTAAAGCAGAATTGAAGGGAGAAAACATGGAAGTATATGTAACTTATCTTTTGTGTGATTACACGCACGCAATAGGACTTAGCACCGATATAGAGGTCGCGGAGAAATATGCCGCAGAAATGCACGAGATAACGAAACGACCCACATGGGTAGATGTGGTTAAAGTTGGGAAAGAACTGACAGAATTAGACTGTGACTAAAGAAAGAGAGGAAAGTATATGAAATGCTTTTTAGTTTATGTTGAAGATTATGACTATGACCAGTACGATAGTGTAGCAGTATTGGCAGAATCGAAGGAAGAAGTTCGGGAAATGTTTATCAAAGATAGTGAATATACATACATCGGAGAAGACGGGCCTTTTTTCTATAAATCTCAAGGTAAAATTTATATCGAAGAAATGACCGAGAAGGGCGTTGTGTGTGCTAGTTTCAATGCAGGTTAAAAGAGAAGGCGGCGACGCCTTCTTTTTTTTTGAAATTCATTTTAGACGTATAACGTCTAAATTTCATTATGTGTCAAATTTCAACTCAACTAAAATTTTCTCTTCTAAATTTTTCTTCTAATTTTCCCCAAATTTTCACGTCCCCAAATTTTCGCCATACTTATCCATTCCGCGGCATCGCCTTCAACGTCCAGCCAGACGCCACACGGCCGCGAAACTTGGAGAGGAGCTGGGATTTGGCAGCTGGGAATGCATAGCAGCTGGAGCTACGGTCTCTTGTCAAATTTTCACGCGCACAAAAAAAGAGCCTGGACTTTCGTCCAGACTCTTCCCTCACGGGAGCTGCGTACTATGCACGCTTGTATCCCACATGGGTGCCCTTTGCGCCCGCAACCTTGATGTTCTCCTTGGTGATAATGCCCTCATCAACCAGACCCTTAAGCAAAGCAGGGATTGCCTGCGGCTTAATCTCCACCTCGGCTTCCGCAATCAGAGTCGTTGCGGTCTTGGGTTCCTCGGTAATGACAGCGAAGATAGCGTCACGGATAGGAGCCTTCTCGGCGTTCTTCTCAGCACGCTTCTCTGCGGCCTTCGCACGGTTCTTCTCGTTTGCTACATCCATCGCCTCAAGTGCGGCGGTTGCGTACTCGGTAATCTCGTCGTTAATGTTTGCTTCAACTACAGCTGCATAGAATTCTCTCTTATTCATAATATCCTCTTTCCGGCGATTGGTCGCCACCCATTTAATTAAGTTTTTTATTTTAGGGGAGAAGTTTAATTCCTCTCTCACTTTACACTTATATTATAACAGAAGTTTGGGGGAAAGTCAAAATTTAGGTAGTTCGGAATTTCAATTTTTTTCGTTCGGATCAAACTCGTGCGCGACATAGACGCGCGCGTTGAAAGAAAACTCCACGATGTGCGCGTAGTACCCAATCACGTCTATGGCGGCGCGCATCTCCTCTATTTCATGACGAGTTTCCGCAATGTCTCCCTGGTAGTGGCCAATCACCTCCAACTTTTCTTCGATGGGTGCCTCTACTTCTTTTGCTACATTGATTAGATCTTGGATGGCCGCGATATCTGTTTCGGCTGCTTCGATGCGCCTTTCCAACCAACTCTTTGCGGCGGCCGCGATTTTTTCATCAAATTCCCTATAGGACTCGAATTTGACTTCGTGTTCCAAAGCCCGATAAACCCAAGCATTTCTTCCAAACCAGTCCACCTCCAAAAAGCGGCCAGAATTATCTTTATCTCTCAAGTAAAATGTGATATATGCGCTCATAGGGTCTCCTTTCTTCGAAGCCTCTTCTCTCATCTTCTATAAATATTATACTAAAATTTTGGCTTGATTTCAAATCTTAGGGAAGTGGGGTTTTCCACAAAATGTTGAAAACTAGGCGTGAAAATGTGGAAAACTCTGGAATTTTTTTCCCAAAATTTTAGAATTTATTTTCTAGAAAAATTTGAAAGTAGTGGAATTTTGGGGCCA
>Ga0247609_10003413_pt1 | contig 16128 bp, 10 predicted proteins | sample 172DNAGHGlowgp2_FD_193487 | JGI IMG/M metagenome (GOLD analysis project Ga0247609, IMG submission 193487) | Sheep rumen microbial communities from Palmerston North, Manawatu-Wanganui, New Zealand - 1728 DNA GHGlow gp2 | ecosystem: Host-associated > Mammals > Digestive system > Stomach > Rumen ...
TGGAGATGCGCAACGTCATCGTCATCGAGACCGTCAAGGACCCGCAGACCAACAAGGTCAAGGAGACGCTCCGCACCGAGATCCCCATCAACACGTTCCTCAGCGACAACTACAACGGCACCACTGGCAACAGCGGCAGCAACAGTGGTTCGCAGAATGGTGGCGGCACGAACACCGGCGACAACGGTGGCGGTAACAACGGCGGCGGCACGACCGACCCTGACTACGGCGACATCGGCGATGGTAACTAATGGAGCAGCGAGCGCAAAGCCATGCTCGCATGAGCTTTCTTTTACCTAAAGGTGAAAAGTGTGGCGTTGCAATGCTGAGTCGCGACATTAGTCGACCAAAGGTCAATTAAACGGTAGCGCCTTCGGGCGCACCGTTTTCTAGTTAAGAGTCAAGAATTAGAGAATTAGAGAATTCTTCTTGACTTTAGATTATGACATAGCCTCTATTGCTTAACCTTAATATATACGCCGTCGAAGGCGACGCCCATACCGAAACAGCCGAGTGTCTCATGATGCGTGGTAGTCTTCAGCACCACGAACTTCTTGAAGAAATGGGCACTGAAACCATAGCCGCAGTCATTCACGTTCTCATAATAGAAATAGTCGTGAGTAGCCTCGCCCAGCACGGCAGGACGGTCGGGAGCGCTTTTCCCCTCGGCGATATTGCCGGGAGTATTGCAAACCTCGAAATGCAGCTTGTTCTTGCCTGCTCCACGGAACTTCACGTTGCCGCCCATCATCGAACCGTAACGGGGATTCCAGATGGAATAAGCATACTCGCGCCCGATGTTCTGCGGATCCTCGTAGTCAAGATAGGCAGTGACATCGATACGTCCGGTTTGCGCATCGTCATTCGTCGTGAAATTCTTCATCGGCAGCGACTTCTCAGTCCTCGGGTTCGTCCAGGTGCCATCGGTGAGACTGGCACCGTCGGCAGTATCCTCACCTTCTATCCTGAATATCATTGTGCCAGTGATGGTGCCGTCGCTCTGATACTCTTGCAAACTGTACCAACCGTCCTCCGATACTCCACCAACGACCAAGATGGGCGCAGGCTTCTTCGCCTTGGGATAATAGATCTCACCCACGGCAATCTCATCGCCGTTTACGACAAATTTCAGCCTGACGGGAATCTTGTCACCCAATGTTCCCACAAAACTATACTCACCCAATACGTCAGCCTGTGCTGCCAATGCAAACATCAGGGAGAAAAACAATAATGCTTTCTTCATATATTTTCAAAAAAGAAGCCCAAGCTATTGATTTTCAACAACTTGGACTTTCATTCTGTCGGGATTACTGGACTCGAACCAGCGACCTCGCGCCCCCCAGACGTGTGCGCTACCAACTGCGCTAAATCCCGATCCTTTTTCAAGGGTGCAAGGATGGTGCAAACCGAATGCAGAAAACTTGTTTTATGCTGAGGTGCAGCCCATCTTCGCAGGTGATTTTCTCGAAATCGCCTGCAAAGGTAAGGAGTTTTTTTGAATCCTGCAAATTTTCTGAGGCTTTTTTGCAGAAAAGATTTAAAAATGGCGAGAAATAGTTGGTGGTTTATCAAATATTTCGTACATTTGTGCGTTAATTAATAAAGAAGTTAACGAAGTTAGAGCCGTTGGCGAAGTAAAAAAAAAGATAGAACAGTTAAGAATGCAATATATAATTACTGCTCCAGGTCAGTTGCGACATACGGCCCAGCTGCCTGCATCGAAGAGTATATCGAACCGTGCGTTGGTGATTCATGCGCTGACGGGTGGCGAGACGATACCCCAGAACCTGTCGGACTGTGACGACACGGAAGTGATTATTGACGCGTTGCGCGACAATCCGTACGAAATCAATATCAAGGCGGGTGGTACCGCCATGCGGTTTATGACGGCCCTGCTGTCGGTGCGTGCTGGTGAAGAGCACATACTGACGGGTACGGAGCGCATGCAGAACCGCCCGATAGGTGTGCTGGTGGATGCCCTGCGCCGCTTGGGTGCCGACATCAGCTATGTGGGCAAGGAGGGGTTTCCGCCCCTGCTCATCAAGGGAAAGGCGCTGTCGGGCGGTCCGCTGGACGTGGCGGGCAACATCAGTTCGCAGTTTATCACGGCGCTGTTGCTGATAGGTCCTGCGCTGAAGCACGGTCTGACGCTACGCCTGACGGGTAATATCATCTCACGACCGTATATCGACCTGACGCTGTGGATGATGCGTGAATTCGGTGCCGATGCCGAGTGGAGCGACTTTGACACCATCGAGGTGAAGAGCCAGCCGTACAAGGAGCGTGCGTACACGATTGAGAACGACTGGAGCGCGGCGTCGTACTGGTATGAGATGGTGGCACTGGGCAAGGACACGGACGACGAGGTGGTGCTGGAAGGACTGATGGACGGTTCGAAACAGGGCGATTCGAGTGTGCGCTACATCTTCAGTCTGCTGGGTGTGAAGACGACGTTTGAGAAAAGTATGAAGGGTCAGCCGACGCGTATCCGTCTGCGCCATTCAGGACGTTGCGTGCCGCGGCTGGAGTACGACTTCAACAATTCGCCCGACCTGGCTCAGACGTTTGTGGTTTGTTGTGCGCTGTTGGACGTACCGTTCTACTTTACCGGCCTGTCGACGCTGAAAATCAAGGAGACGGACCGTATCGAGGCGCTGAAGCGTGAGATGCGAAAGTTGGGGTATGTCATTCACGACGTGAACAATTGTGAGCTGTTCTGGGACGGCGAGCGTTGCGAGCCGAACATGGAAGCCGGCATCGATACCTATGAGGACCATCGCATGGCACTGGCCTTCGCCCCTGCGGCCTTGCGCGTGGAAGGTCTGCGCATCAACAATCCGCTGGTGGTGACCAAATCTTACCCATACTTTTGGGATGACCTTGCTCAATGCGGGTTTCGCATTGAGAGTTAAGAATTAAGAGTTAAGAATTATGTCGTTTCTGCTGATAGTTGTCATCGCGCTGGTTGCCTTGGGTGCTGTTGCTGCCATCTTCTCGATAGGTGGTACGGACGAGCCTATCGTGACAAAGGAGGGTGACTGTGCTTCGTGCAGCAGCAGGAGTGAGTGTAAGCTGGCGGAGTTGAAGGAAGAGGGAAGACGGAAGAAGGAAGATGGTGGCTGTAAGACGGAAGGAGTCAAATCGTCTCTTACATCTTACCTCATACTTCTTACATCAGCAGCTTTGCTGCTGGCAAGCTGTTCGACGAAAAAGAACACGTCTGGAAGCCGCTGGTGGCACTCGTTCAATGCGCGCTATAACACCTATTTTAATGGTTCGCAGGCGTTTATTGACGGCAGTATGGAGAAGGAGAACGGCAACAAGGATAACTTTACGGAGATGATTCCGTTGTACATGGTGGGCAACAAGCAGAGCCGCGACCTGGGCAAGGGCAATTACGACCGCGCCATAGAGAAGTCGGAGAAAGCCATCAAGTTGCACAGCATCAAGGCGCGCCCTGAATGGAAGAAGAGCCGCAAGAAGACGGAGAAAGACATAGAATGGCTGAACCGCAGGGAGTATAACCCATTCCTGTGGAAGGCGTGGCTGCTGATGGGTAAGTCGCAATTCCAGCAGGGACTGTTCGAGGAGGCTGCCGCTACGTTTGCCTATATGGGTCGCCTCTATCAGACGCAGCCCCCCATCCTCGGCATTTCACGAGCGTGGCTGGCGAAGAGCTATGTGGAGCTGGACTGGCTGTATGAGGCGGAGGACATCATCAACAAACAGCGTCGCGACTCGATGGACTATCGGGCCGTGAAGGACTGGGACTACACCTACGCCGACTATTACATCCACTGCGAGCGTTACGAGGAGGCACTACCCTATTTGCGGAAGGTCATCAAGCACGAGACGCGCCGCAAGCAAAAGGCCCGCGAGTGGTTCCTGTACGGACAGATACAGGCTCTGCTGGGACACCGGCAAGAGGCCTACGACGCCTTCCGTCATGTGGTGCGCCTGAATCCGCCATACGAGACGGAGTTCAACGCGCGTATTGCACAGACCGAGGTGATGGCCGAGGGTAATGCGCGCCAGATGATCAGGAAGCTGAAGCGTATGGCAGCGTCGGACAACAACAAGGATTATCTGGAGCAGGTGTACTACGCCATCGGCAATATCTATATGAGTCAGCGCGACACTGTGCAAGCCATTGCCGCCTACGAGGAAGGTAACAAGAAAGCCACACGTAGCGGCATTGAGAAGGGTGTGCTGCTGTTGACGCTGGGTAACATCTACTGGGAGCGCGAGCAGTTTGCCGATGCCCAACGTTGCTATGGCGAGGCGATAGGCCTGCTGGATCAGGACCGCAAGGACTACAAGCAGTTGTCGGAGCGTTCGAAGGTGTTGGACGAACTGGTGCCGCATACGAGCAACGTCGAATTGCAGGACTCGTTGCAGCGTTTGGCGAAAATGCCTGAGGACGAGCGGTTGAAGGTGATAGACCGCATCATAGAGGAACTGAAGGAAAAGGAAAAAGAGGAGGAACGCGCGCGCGAGGAAGCCGAGACGGAACAGGCATTGCAGCAACAGCAGGCAGTGGGTAACCGTCAGCAACCACAACAGCCTACTGCGCCACAGCCCGTGACAGCGGGCGGTGCGTGGTATTTCTATAATCCGCAGACGGTGAATCAGGGTAAGCGTACGTTCGAGCAACAGTGGGGTAAGCGCGAGAATGCCGACGACTGGCAGCGCATAAACCGCACGGTGGTGAACCTGAATCAGGAGAATCCGGACAATCCAGACGGTCAAGATAATCCAGATAATCTAGAAAATCCAGATGACGCCTCCACGGTGGCTGGGGATTCTATCGCCAGCAATGAAAACGCTGAGCCCGTGGACAGTGCCGCCTTCGACCCCCACAACCGCGAATACTACCTGGCGCAGATTCCCTTCACGGAGGAGCAGTTGGCCGCCAGTCACGACATTATCAAGGACGGCCTGTATCACGCAGGCATCATCATCAAGGACAAGCTCGACAACCTGCCGCTGGGCGAGAAATACCTGACGCGACTGACCAACGACTATCCCGGCTACGAACACAACGACGACGTGTGGTACCACTTGTTCCTGCTCTATTCGCGACAGGGACGCACCACAGAGGCCGACCGCTGTCTGGCGATGTTGCAGGGCGACTTCCCGGAGAGTCAGTGGACGACATTGCTGACAGACCCGAACTTTGCCGAAAACCAGCGTTTTGGCGTACACATCGAGGACTCGCTGTATGCCGCGACCTATGAGGCTTTCCAGAAAGACCGCCACTTGGAGGTGAAGGGCAATGCCGAGCTGTCGGAGAGCCGATTCCCGTTGGGCCAGCACCGTCCGAAGTTCCTCTTCATCGAAGGTCTGAGCATGTTGAACGACGGCGATGCGCAGGGTTGTATGGACCGCATGCAGCAGGTGGTGGAGAAGTATCAGGATAGCGAGGTCAGCGAGTTGGCTGGTATGATACTTCGTGGTGTGCAACAAGGCCGCACGCTGCATGGTGGCAAATTCGATATGGGCGACGTGTGGTCGTTACGTTCGGCTGTCAGCATGGCAGGCGATTCAACGGTGGTCGACACGTTGCGTTTCGAGCGTAACACCAGCTATGTGTTTATGCTGGCTTACCAGCCAGACAGCGTGAATCAGAACCAGCTGTTGTACGAGCTGGCGCGATATAATTTCTCGAACTTCTTAGTTCGTAACTTCGACATCGTCATCGACCAGGATCCCAACGGACTGGTGCGTATGCTGGTAAGCGGATTCCTGAGTTACGACGAGGCTCGGCAGTATGCGCGCCAGCTGTATAAGGTGGAAGGCCATCTGCAGGAGTTGTTGCAGGCTTGTCGCAGTCTGATAGTCAGCGAGGACAACCTGCGCCTGCTGGGAACAGCATACAGCTATCAGGACTACGAGGTATTCTTCGAAAAGGAGATAGAACCCGTGAAGATATCGACGCAGCCGCTGTTGGACGAGCCTGAGAGCATTACACAGGAAGAAGATCCTGACGACTATGAGCCGGAAGAAGACGGTGAACAGCCTGCGAGCAACGCCGACCCAGACGATTTGTTCAACGACGGACCTGTGCCGCAACAGCAGGTGATAGAATTTGATGACGACTTCTGGCGTTGACGTCGGAATAACGAATGTCGGAATAACGGAATACGAAATAACGAAAAAAACAAGGATATGACGAACGGACGATTACTTTGGGCTGACGACGAGATGGAACTGCTGAAGGCCCACTTGCTCTTCTTGGAGAAAAAAGGTTACGAGGTGGTGACGGTGACAAACGGAACCGATGCCATCGAAGAGTGCCGCAACGGCAGTTTCGACCTAGTACTGCTCGACGAGATGATGCCTGGACTGTCGGGCCTTGAGACGCTGCAGCGCATCAAGGAAATATCCCCTCAGTTGCCAGTGGTGATGGTGACCAAGAGCGAGGAGGAGGACATCATGAATCAGGCCATCGGACAGCAGATTGCCGACTACCTGATCAAGCCCGTCAATCCCAACCAGATACTATTGGCGCTGAAGAAGAACATCCACAGGCGCGAGATAGTGACGGAGGCGGTGCAGTCGGGCTATCAGCAGCAGTTCCAGCAGATAGCCATGCAGATAATGGACTGTCGGACGTGGGACGAGTGGGCCGACATCTACAAGCGTCTGGTGCGCTGGGAGCTGGAGTTGAGTGCCGCCGACTCGCAGATGACGGAGATGTTGCAGATGCAGAAGGAAGAGGCCAACCGCGGTTTCTCGAAATACGTGAAGCAACACTACATGGATTGGGTGCAGGGTAAGGAGCATCCAATCATGTCGAACGAACTGTTCAAGACGCAGGTATTCCCCTTGCTGAATGATGGCGAGAAGGTGTTTCTGGTGGTGCTCGACAATTTCCGCTACGACCAGTGGAAGATGCTGGAGCGCGAACTGAGCGACCAGTTTGAGATAGACGAAAACCTGTATTGCTCGATACTGCCCACGGCGACGCAGTATGCGCGTAACGCCATCTTCTCAGGACTGATGCCCGAACAAATAGCGCAGATGTTCCCAGAGCTGTGGGTCGATGAGGACGAGGAGGAAGGCAAGAACCTGAACGAGGAGCCGCTGATTCGCACGCAGCTGGAGCGTTATCGCAGGAAGAACACCTTCTCGTACCACAAAATCAACACGTCGGTAGAAGCCGACAAGCTGTTGCAGCAGTTGAAGCAACTGGATAAGAACGACCTGAACGTGGTAGTGTTTAACTTCATCGATATGCTCAGTCACGCCCGTACGGAGTCGAAGATGGTTCGCGAATTGGCCAACAACGAATCGGCATACCGCTCCATCACGCTGTCGTGGTTCCGCCATTCTGTCATAGCCGAACTTTTCCGCGAACTGGCTCAGACGGACTATCGCGTCATCATCACCACCGATCACGGCTCCATTCGTGCCAACAATCCTGTGAAGATAGTCGGCGACCGCAACACCAACACTAATCTGCGCTACAAGTTGGGCAAGAACCTGTCGTGCGACTCGAAGGAGACCTTTGTCATCAAGGAACCGCGTAAGGCACAGCTGCCTGCTCCGAACCTCTCCACGAGCTATGTGTTTGCTACTGGTGACGACTTCTTCGCCTATCCGAATAACTACAACTACTACGTCTCCTACTATCGCAACACCTTCCAGCACGGAGGCATCTCGATGGAGGAGATGATTATACCGATTATCACCCTGAAGGGCAAAAAGCGGTAAAAAGGAATTACGGAATAACGGATTAACGGAACAACGGAAATGGAAATCAAAATTCAAGACATAGACCACATCCGCGAGGCGGCTCGCGAGTTTATTGAGCACATCGGCGAGCACCGCGTGTTTGCTTTCTATGGCAAGATGGGCGCCGGCAAGACCACCTTCGTCAAGGCCATCTGCGAAGAACTGGGCGTTGACGACGTCATCACCAGCCCCACCTTCGCCATCATCAACGAGTATTCTCTTACCTCTCTACCCTCACCTCTTACCTCTCAGCTCTCACCTCTCACCTCTAAAATCTTCCACTTCGACTTCTACCGCATCAAGAAGCTGGAGGAGGTCTACGACATGGGCTATGAGGACTACTTCTATAGCGGTGCACTCTGCTTCATCGAGTGGCCCGAACTGATAGAGGAAATCCTGCCCGACGATGCCGTACGTGTCAGCATCACTGAGCAGACAGACGGAAGCAGGCTCGTCAGCTTCTAAAGCAACAGCCCTGCTTTTCCTCTCTTGCAAATCCAGGGGCATTAACTCAAATGAAGGGAATGCATTTAGATTCATGGCATGGATTTTTATAACAGCGGGGAGATCATGCGTGTGAGGCTCTCCCAGAGGCGGGGGAGGAACTTCGGTTGCATCCATGAGGTGACGCTTTCAAGGGGAACGCTGAGCGACTGGTCGTCGAGAAATACTTTCTTCAGGCGCAGGGCCGTTCCTTGACTATAGATAAACACGTTGGCCTCGAAGTTGTTCTCGAACGAACGGAAGTCGGCATTCGTCGAACCGCACGTTGCCAGCGCGTCGTCAATGACCATCAGTTTCGAGTGCATGAAACCAGGTTCGTAGAGGAACACCTGTGCTCCGGCCTCGTGCAGTTCGCGCAGATAAGAACGCGACGCCCATTCCGTAAATTTGGCATCGGAATGGTGCGGGCAGAGAATGCGCACGTCGACTCCTGCCATTGTTGCCGTTTTCAGCGCAAAGAGCACGGGTTCGTTGGGTAGGAAGTAAGGTGTTTCCAAATAGATATAGCGACGTGCGGAGGTGATGGCGCGTACGAACCCCTGCATGATTTCCGGATAGAGCGTCGTGGGACTGCTGGTCACCACCTGTCCCAGTATCTCGTTGGGTTTGGGGGCAGCGCTGACAGCCGGATAGTATTTGCGGTTGGTGATGAGTGTACGGTCGACGAAATACCAGTCGACGAGGAAGGCCCGCTGCAGGGAATAGACAATGGCTCCCTGCAGTCGCAGCATGGTGTCGCGCCATTTCGCCGAGACATAGCGCTGTGCAATGTTCATGCCTCCGATATATCCCACCGTTCCGTCGATGATGATGATTTTGCGGTGGTTGCGGTAGTTGACCTTGCTGGTGAATGTGGGGAAATGGACAGGCAGGAAGGGCTGCACGTCGATACCCTCTTCGCGCATCCGTTCGAAGAATCCTCTGCGGACGCGCCAGCAGCCTACGTCGTCGTAGATGATGCGCACCTCGACACCCTGACGCGCCTTGTCGATAAGCGCATCAGCAATGAGATTGCCCAGCGGGTCTTCCTCGAAGATGTACATAGCGATATGGATGTGGTGCTGGGCTTTGCCTATGTCCGCCAGCAGTTCAGGGAAGAAGGCATAGCCGTCGGTCATGATGTCAACGCCCGTCACCCTGAACGGCAGTGAGAAATTCTGGTTGATGAAGAGGTCGACGAGCTGTTTGTGACTCTCGGGCACGTGCAGGTCCTGCTGTTCGACGAACCCCAACATCGAGCGTTTTGACAATTGGTCGAGCGAGCGTTGCGAGATGAGTCGTTCGCGCCGGTGGTTGATGCCAAAGAAGAGGTAGAGCACGATGCCCACCAACGGCAGGAAGGTAATGACCAGTGCCCACGCCATCGTCTTGGCGGGCTGGCGGTTATCCATGACCACGTGAATCACTGCTATGGCGATAACGACCCATAGCAGCGTCATGCTCAAGATATATAACCACCCTTCCATTCTCAATTATCAATTGTCAACTATCAATTAGCGCAAGCGCTACACAATGACATCCGAACCGCGACGGCGGGCCAGTGCGTTGCGCAGCTCCTGTGTCTGCTTGTATTCTTCCATCAGTTCCCTGACGCGGTTCATGTCCGTTCCGGCATCCTTCAACTGTCGCTGCACTTCCTTCATGTGCTGGTTGACAATGTCCATACGGAAGTCCAGAATGAGGTGCTGGATGCGCTGGCGCAGGTCGTTCTCACTCTCCTGTCGTTCGAAGCTGCGGCTGAGCTGGTGACTGTCAATGCCCAGTGTCGCTGCCAGACTGCTGATTTCAGGGTCGGGGTGCTGCATGAAGTAACGGTCGGCCTTGAAGTCCGCATCCTCAGAGTGTTCCACCGCCTCGCGCAGTATCTTATTATATAGCGGTGTCGAGAACGACAGTTGGTCCTGTCCCAAGTCGAAATCGATGTATTGCGCGACGTTGAGGCTCACGGTAGAACCGTCTTCGGCTTCGAGGTCGCTGAAGATAATCTCGTCGCCGTGTCGGATGATGTTCTGGATGATGAGGCGTTCGACGGTACTCTCGAACGACAGCCGATAGAACGATGTGTCCTCGGGTGCCTGGTCTTTCGTTGCTTCCGTACCCTGCAGGCGCTGTTCTTCGCGTTCAGCCGTCTTGAGCTTTTCCTCTCTGTCGCCGGCAATAAACTTGTTCGTCTGGTTAATCAGCGTGCGCTCTTCCACATCCAGCCGTCGGGCGCACTCAGTGATATACGTTGCACGCACGATGGGGTCTGGAATGACACTGATGGAGCGCACAATACTGTTGATGGCCTCAGCGCGCTTGATGGGGTCCTTCACGTTCTTCAGCATCAGCTCGGTTTTGAACTGTATGAAGTCCGTCTGGTTCGCCTCGATATACTCCTTGAATTGCTGGGCGGTATGTTTGCGTGCAAACGAGTCGGGGTCGTCACCGTCGGGCAACAGCAGCACCTTGATGTTCATGCCCTCTGCTAACAGCATGTCCGTTCCTCGCATAGCGGCGTGGATGCCGGCCTCGTCACCGTCGTAGAGTAGCACGATGTTGGGGGTGAAGCGTCGCAGCAGTTTGATCTGGTAGACGCTGAGTGCCGTTCCCGAATTGGCTACGACATTCTCCAGTCCGCACTGGTGCATGGCAATAACATCGGTATAGCCTTCGACCATATACACGCAATCCTCCTTGACAATCGCCTTCTTGGCCTGATAGATGCCGTACAGCTCACGTTCCTTATGATAGATTTCCGAATCGGGCGAGTTGACGTATTTCTGCTGCACGCCCTTCGTGGCAGCGTCGAGCTTACGTCCACCAAAGGCAACGACCTTGCCGCTGACATTCAGCCAGGGGAATATGGCACGTCCGGCAAAGCGGTCTATGAGTTGGCTTTTGGCATCTGGCTCTTGGCTGTTAGCATTTTCTACATTCCTTTCATAACACAATCCTGTCTTCACCAGGAACTCAGGCTTATAGCCCTTGCGCTTGGCCTCGTTGGCCAATGCGTCACGCTTGTTGAGCGCAAAGCCCAGCTGGAACTTCTCGATGATGTCGTCACGGATGCCCCTGCTGCGGAAATACTGCTTGCCGATGGCCATGCCGTCGACGTCGTTCTTCAGGATTTCGTGAAAATACTGACACGCCCATTCGTTGACTACAAACATCGACTCGCGGTCGCTCTGCTCGCGCTTCTCGTCGTCGGTCAGCTCGCGTTCCTGAATCTCGATATTATACTTTTTCGCCAGCCAGCGCAGCGCCTCAGGATAGGTAATCTGCTCGTGCTTCATCAGGAAGTTCACCGCATTGCCACCCTCGCCGCAAGCAAAACACTTGCAGATCTGACGGGCTGGCGACACCATGAACGACGGGGTTTTGTCGTCGTGAAACGGACACAATCCCTTGTAGTTAACCCCCGCCTTGCGCAGGTTAACGAATTCGCCCACCACATCCACGATGTTGACGGCCTCCATAATCTTATCGACAGTCGCTCGGTCAATCATTGCGACTGCAAAGATAGTGCAAATCGAATGAAAAACCAAAAGAAAAGGAAAATTTCTTTTGGTTTTCTGAGATACAGCCTATCTTCACCAAATCCTCAACGGAGCACTTTCTTGCCATTAACGATGTTGAGACCCTTACGCGGAACCGGCAGTTTGCGCCCTTGCAGGTCGTAATAACCATGAACCGTAAACCCTAAACCGTTAACCGTTCCAATGCCCGTTTCGGTCGCGGCGGGCCAATAGATGACCTCGCCCAGCGACGGATCGTCGTGTTTGTGATAGATGACGGTCTCTATCAGCTCCTCGGTCTGCTCGCTGACGTTCCACGTGTTGCCCTGAGCGTAGACTGTGTTGGCCGAATTGTTATACAGGTCGTAAAGCTGGCCGTTGTTGCCGTTGTCCTCGAAGACGTTGAGGCCGGGATTATAGTCGTCGCCCTGTTCCAACCAACCGAGGTTGACTTTCTTGCAGCCGATGACCGTCACGCCCCACAGCGATTTCTTGATGCGATTGTTGAAGATGTAGGCCTCAGTCTGCTGATAGGGGTCATAGAGGCTGATGCCGCTTCCGCCGTTCATGGGATTGGTCTCGAAGCGGTTGTTGTTGAGCGTATTGCTGTCGAACATAATCTTGGCCGCCGGCCCGACGATGCCGATGCCGTAGCGGTTGTTCGTAATCCTGCAGCAACTGATAGTGATGTCTGCATCGTAACCCATAAAGTTTGAGATGCCGATGCCACCCACCATCGTGTTAGAAGGATCACCCGTCACGTCACACCATTCGATGCGCAGCGGCTTGGCGGCAGTGATATTGATCTGCGGGATATTGTTATTGGCCGCCGAGTTATACATGAAGTGGCTGTGGCTGATTGTCAGGGGCCGCGATGCGTTTGCAGCGCTGCCGATGGCCGCCTTCTGACAGTGGTCGAAGTCGCAGAATTCTATCCTACAGGGCGCTCCGTCGCTCATGAAATAAAGCGCTGCAGCCGTAGAACCGTCGTGAATGGCAAAATAGCAATTGTCGAGGTTCACTGGCCCTTCGCCCATCACTTCCACGCCAAGCGAGCTGAACGAACAGTGGCTTATCTCCGTCGCCGAGCTGCTTTTTATACGAATGGAAGCACCCAGGACTTCCGGCTGGTTGAAAGCCGGTTCAAACTTCGACCCTTCCTCGAGTTGGAAGTCCGCCTCGCCCTCAATAGTCAGGCAGACGTTTTCCCTGAATTGCAATGCAATCGCGTCGTCCATCACAAACTTGTCACCTTCGGCAATGGTTACGCTTTTCGTCATTTCAAACACCGGCGGCCATACAGCCATAGCGTAGGCTAACACTCCCGTCTCCTCCATTTCAGCCAGCGTCCGGATGCTGTACGTCGTCCCGTCTCCCTTCGTCGTAAACACGTCGTCAGCCGCATTCTCTGACCGATGGTCAGAATGTGGCGTTGCAATCACCACCTGGCAAACCAACGCTGCCAACAAAGCCAAAGTCAGAAATCTTCTCTTCATCATGTCTCTCTTTATTCGTTTCAGCCTGCAAAGGTACAATTTAAAAATGGGCAGGCTCCAAGAAGATGAGGACTGCCCACTTGATGATAAAATTCACATGACAAAATATTACTTGTCTGCAGGTTCGATGATCTTCCAGATGCAAGCTGCAAGGGCGCCACCGACGAAGGGACCTACGATGAAGATCCAGAGGTTGGCCAGAGCGGTGCCTCCCTGGAAGATGGCAGGAGCCAGCGAACGTGCGGGGTTCACAGAGGTGCCAGTGTAACGGATGCAGACGAGGTGTACGAGTACGAGGCTAAGACCGATGGCCAGACCTGCGAAATTGTTGGTCGCACCGTTGGTCTTGGCAGTAGCGCCGATCACGACGAGCACGAAGACGCAGGTGAAGATGATCTCAGCGAGCAGTCCGCCAAGTACTGAGACGTTAGCCTGAAGGTCGTTGGCACCCGTTCCCTCCATACCGGGAACATTAGCTACGAGGACGGCGAGCAGGGCACTGCCGATGAAGGCACCGATGCACTGGAACAGGATGTACATGACACCCTCCTTGGCATCCATACGACCTGCGAGGATGCAGCCCAGCGTGATAGCGGGATTAATGTGGCAACCGGAGATGCCACCAATGGTATAGGCCATAGCGACAACGGCCAGACCGAAGGCCAGCGCAGTACCAACCACTGCGGGGATATTGTTTACAGGATCACAACCCAGGCTGACGGCTACACCGCAACCCATCAGAACGAGCACCATCGTACCCACCATTTCTGCTAAATACTTTTTCATAATGCTTAAAGTTTTAATGTTTTAATTATGAATTATGAACTATGAATTGTCTCTACGTCAGATAGTCGAGCTGTTTTCTCAGCGACTGCAGCTCGGAACTGATGTTGATGAGCCGCGACAGCACTTCAGTCTTGCGGTCGGCACCATTGCGGTTGGCATTGATAATCTTCCTCGCGGCAGCAATCTTGAAACCACGCACCTTCACCAGATTGTGGATGAGACGAATCTGCTCGATATCCTTCTCCTGATACTGACGAATCTTGGCTGGTCCTGAGACTTTGGGCCTCAGGTAGGTAAACTCCTTTTCCCAATAGCGCAGCGTACTTTCGTTGACGCCGAACATCTCCGCTACCTCGTGGATGTTGTAGTACAACTTCAGATTTTTGTTCAAGTTCAATGCCATAATAATCGTATTTGTGTGCAAAGATACGAAAAAAAGTGAAAAGTGACAAGTGAAAAGTGGAAAATTTACTTCCACCAAAGAAAAAACATTTGTCACTTATCACTCATCACTCCTTAATACGCCAACACTTCCCACAAATCGCGGATGCGCTGCTCGGGGTCCCAACGGCCGGAAAACGTCCAGCGGGCGGTAATCTCGTGGAACTCAGGACTGCCTGGAGCGTCCTTCAGATTGTCGACAAGCCAGCCACTATGTCCTCCCTCGCGACGACAGCCGTAGTAGTAGATGCGCGGCCCCCAAGGACAGGGGTCGAGCCGCTTGCCCTGTGCGGCCATTTCCTCAGCGGTGCGATCCTTATAGGCGTGTTCAATGTTCTTGTCGAGGATATTTCCGGTCATCTGACAGTTGATGATATAGAACTGCGAGTCGTGATGGTAACGGCCCAGCTCGGTAGGACGCAGCGCGTCGAACGTCGAATTGGTGATGACCAGCTTCTGGTCCTTGTCAGCATGTCCGTCGTGCCAGATGAGGGCGTGACCGTCGCCAATGAATTTGCAGCGTGTAGCGTAGCACCAGCCGCGCGGACAGAGGAAGTCGACGCCCAGACACAAAATCTTCAGGTCGGCATGATAGTACATGCCTCCGTCGCGATGCCACAGCGACAGGGCATCGTTGCCGTCAGCCTGGATATTGCTATTGATGATGATGGTGCGCGTCGCGCGTCCGTAGACAGCCATCTGATGTTTGGTATTGCCAGGCTCCACCGTCGTGCCGTAGCTGTTGTAGACGGTGAGTCCGCTGATGACGCAGTCATCGGCACCTTCCTGCAATACGACGACACCATGATGGACAGGTTGACCGCGATATTCGCGCAGGGTATTGGTCTCATCAGTTTCGGCCAGCGTGATAATGGTGCTGTCGCGCTGCTCACCGACGAGGACAATATTCGGACGGTCAATGACAACTTTCTGCTGGTAAGTACCCTTCTGGATAAATATCTTAAAGGGCTTCACAGGCTTCTCGGGAGCCTTTTCGATAGCGGCCTGGATGCGCTCACCCGGGTGGACAATGACGTCGAAGTCGCTCATGTCCTTCTGTGGCTGGCGATACAACTCTATCAGACCGTTTTTGTTGGCACCTTTCGTAGAAAGGCTGATGTTCACCTTGTGCTTCGGATCGTACTTGTCGGCCCACTCGTCGTACAACGGATAGAGCTCGGCAGGACGGTTGCCGAACCACGCATAGCCGTTGCGACGCTCGTGACCGATGTCCTCCAGACGACGACGGGGCAGCCCATCGCGGTCGCAGACATACGGCTCACAGTATTTCAGGTCGTAGTAGCGTGCCCACAAGGGACCGGCTGTGGGGTCTTCCACCAGTCGTGTCTCACTCTCTGGCGATGCCCAACGTCCCTGTCGCTCAACACGCAGACCTGTGAGCTTATACTTATCGAACCACGCCATAGCAGCATGGACGGCCTGTTTGATGCGTTCGTCGGGCTTGGGCAGTTGCATCAGCAGACGGACAAGAGAGGCACTCTCCATCGAGCAGTACGACGGCAGTTCGTAGGCACGGGCAGCAGCGGGAGCCAGCGTCTCACGATCGTGCTGCTGACACCAGACCGTCAGTATGCCATCGGCATTACACATCTGCGTAGCCAGAATACACTCGATACCCTTGTCGAAGGCCTGCAAGCAACGCTTGC
>Ga0247609_10003414_pt1 | contig 16127 bp, 11 predicted proteins | sample 172DNAGHGlowgp2_FD_193487 | JGI IMG/M metagenome (GOLD analysis project Ga0247609, IMG submission 193487) | Sheep rumen microbial communities from Palmerston North, Manawatu-Wanganui, New Zealand - 1728 DNA GHGlow gp2 | ecosystem: Host-associated > Mammals > Digestive system > Stomach > Rumen ...
ACTTCGTTGCTCAGCAACTGTACATCCTTCTTTGAGGGTTTCTCACCCAGCAGATTCACCATCGATTCGCGGTGTGTGAAGCCCTGATTCATCGTAATGACCGGATAGAACAGGATCTGGAAGTCGGGCCTCGCATCGCCCTTGGCGTGAGTGGCAACGGTCGAAGCCAGATGGCCGCCGGCCGAGAACCCCATGATGCCGACCTGGTTCTTGTTGACACGCCACGTATGGGCACTGTTGCGCACCAGCCGGATGGCCTCCTCGGCATCGGCCACAGGTATTCTGTAGTCGCCGTGAGGCATACGGTATTTCAGCACGAACACGGCAATGCCCAGCTGGTTGAAGAACGGTGCCCAGTCGGTGCCCTCATGCGACATAGCCAGATGCTCGTAGGCACCGCCCGGACAAATCACGATGGCTCGCCCCGTAGCACGTTTCGAATCGGGCAGAAACGCGGTCAACTCAGCCTTTTCGTCGGCATAGGCGCTCTTCACAGGAGCCTTGTTCTGCCAAAGGTCAATCACTTTCTGGGCCGAAGCCGACAATAAGGGAAACAGCATCATAAGAAGTAAGAATATTGGTCTTTTCATTATAGTTTATGAATATAGGGTGCAAAGTTACGAATAATTTGTGAGTTTTTCGTAACTTTGCACCATATTAAACAAAAAAAACATGCATCCTTTAGACAAGTTCCAGTTCTGCCCCGTATGCGGAAGCCGCCACTTCGAGGTAAACAATGTGAAGAGCAAGCACTGCCACGACTGCGGCTTCACCTATTATGCTAATCCCAGCTCAGCCACAGCGGCTTTCATCGTGCGTCCCGACGGCTGTCTACTCGTAGCCCGTCGGGGCAAGGAACCGGCCAAGGGCACCCTCGATCTGGTAGGAGGCTTCGCCGACATGAACGAGACCATCGAGGAGGGCATGCTGCGCGAAATCAAAGAAGAAACGGGACTTCTGCTTGAGAAGCCCCGCTATCTGTTTTCCATTCCTAATCTTTACGAGTATTCCGGCATGGTCATCCACACGCTCGACATGTTCTTCGAGTGCCATGTGCCCCAGGATGCCGTCCCCGTTGCCGATGACGATGCCGCCGAACTGCTCTGGCTCCCCGTCAGCGAACTGCAACCCGAACTGTTCGGCCTGCAGAGCATCAGCAAGGCCGTTGCCCGTTATCAGACAATGGGCAGAGAGATACCGCAGATTTTCTGATAGACGTCAAGGGCATAGACATCGGTCATGCCGCTAATGTAGTCGATGACAGCCATCAGGCGCGTCTCCAGGTCGGGGCTGTCTATGTCGTACTGACTCGACACGCGGCCTATCAGCTGCTGCGAGTAGTAACGTTCAGGATGCTCAATGGCCTCGACCATCAGTTCCATGAGCGTAGCCATGATGTGATAACCCGACAGTTCCACGTCGAGCACGGGCTTGCTGCGGTAGATGCGCGCCTTCGAGATGCTGGTGCAGTGCTGATAAGCCTCACGGGGAACGGGCGAGATATGATCGATCAGCGCCCCTTCGAAGCGCCCTTCCAGAATCAGGTCCTCATTGTCCATGAACGTCTGGACGCACTCATGTTCCAGCAGTCCAATCACATTCGCCCGCAGATACTGTATCTTCTCGTTCTCGTCCGTCAGCTGCTCTCTGGCTATTCGTTCCAAGAGCCGCTGGCGACCCTGCTCGTCGAAGAATCCCAGCAGCAGAGCCTCCGTCTCGTCAAACGAGAGAATCTTCAGTTTGTGAGCATCCTCCAAGTCCATGATCTCATAGCAGATGTCGTCGGCCGCCTCTACCAGATAGACTAACGGGTGGCGGGCGAAGCGGAGTGGAGCTTGGAGCATGGAGCATGGAGAATTATGATTACAATTGCCGGTGTGGGGAAAAGGGCTTGTTGCCTGTTTCATCGCTTTTCCCGAACCATTGCAATCATAATTCTCCATTCTCAATTCTCCATTCTCAATTCTGATGATTCCCAGTTCCTCTGCAATCTTCTGGTAGGTCTCGGCCTCGCTGTTGAAGAAACCGAACTTCCCTTTCTTTCCCGCCAGCGACGATGAGTAAGGATATTTCACGATGGAAGCCAGCGTCGAGTAGGTCATCACGAAGCCGCCGGGCCTGCGCCCCTTGAACTGGTGGGTCAGCAGGCGGAAGCCGTTGGCATTGCCCTCGAAGTGGGTGATGTCGTCCCAGAAGGGGGGCGACACCTTCTCTTTCAGATAGCTGCCCTTCCCTTCGGTGAAGAACGTCTGTATAGCCTTCTCGCCGGAATGGCCAAAGGGCGGATTGCCCATGTCGTGGGCCAGACAGGCTGTGGCCACGATCTGCCCTATCTGCGACACCAGCGGACTGAGCCTTTCTCCCTCACGGGCACAGAGCAACTGGCTCACGTCGTTGCCCAGCGACATGCCCACCGACGCCACCTCAAGCGAATGGGTCAGCCGGTTATGCACAAACACGCTGCCGGGCAGCGGGAACACCTGTGTCTTGTTCTGCAGCCGGCGGAAAGGAGCCGAGAAAATCAGCCGGTCGTAGTCGCGCTTAAACTCCGTGCGGTCATCATGCCGCTCCGAGTGGCGTTCCTCCTGCCCCAGGCGACGGTTAGAGACTAATTGGTTCCAGTTCATTTTCATGACTGCAAAATTACAACTTTTCTGCCAATTCTGCACACATCAGACGTAAATAATTTCGACCTGTGCGGTTGTTTTTCCTTAGCCTTGAACCCTGCGCAGCCACTCCCCTCCCTTCTTTGCAAGCAAAGCGTCCCTTTGGGCCGGGCGGAAGGGAGGGGAGTGCCTACGGAGTGCCCGAATTTTCAACCGCGACAGTACGAAATAAAACACGACACGCCAAACTCGTCCCCACAGCGTCTTTCATTTTAAGGACAGACAACTATACACCCTTCTAACTAACTGAATTTCAGACTGTTGCAATTCAGGTTGAATTAGTCTCTAATTCAGTACGAATTACGTGCCAATTCAGCCTGAATTGCGCCGTAATTCAGACCGAATTGCAAAGCCATCGCTTCAGAGCCTTTCAAAGCGCACCGCCAATGGGACAGGTTCAGTCGGGTACTCTTTTCTTTTGGGGAGGCTGGCCCGAAGCACAAAACACCCGACGCGCTATGCACACATCCGACCAGAACATCCGTCCAGAACGCTCAAGCTGAAAAAAAATTGACATTTCCTTTGCTCTTCGAGAGATTATGTGTATCTTTGCCGTCAGATTGCAAAATGAGCAGGCTGTGAGAACGAAAGAAGAAGCAGACAGACCAATCATTGAGTGCTACAAAACCGGTAGACAAGCCATAATCACAAACTTTAATATATACGCTTATGAAAAAATCACTCTTCGTGGCTTTTGCCCTTATTTCCTGTATGAGTTCCGTTCAAGCCCAAGGCTTTTTGGGAAAACTAAAGCAGGCAACGGACAAAATAGCCAATGCCACAGAACAAATGTCAAACACGCTGTCTAAGGGACAGCAGCAGCTTGAAAATGCCGTATCGGGCCTGTCACAAGGTCAGGCAGGCGACCCGCAGGCTAAGCCTAAGTACCAACTGCACAAGACTGCGGAGACGAAGAAAATCATGCATGATGGCGACGTGGAAGAACTGTACCCCTTCCATGACGGTATGGCCTTTGTGAAAGGCGCGAAAAAGTCATTCTTCATTAACAACAAGTTTGAAAAGGTTTTTGAATTTCAGGCCGACAACCTGTACTACTCCAACATGTCACCGCGATTTGAAAATGGACGCGTGATGGTTGTTCTCGAAGTGGAAGGATATAAGAAAAAGGCCGCCATCTACGACAAGACGGGAAAGATGATCAAGGAATGGAACGATGTCATCGAGGCCACCAACTTCGAAAACGGTGTTGCTGCACTGATTACGAGCTATCCAGAGAAACTTTTCTATGTGGACACCAACGGTAACGTCATCTTCAGCAAACTGCCGCTCTATTCCGGTATAGGCAGATTTGGCGTCTATCCGCTCCGCGACGGACTGGCCCGCGTTCTGGGCAAAGACAACAAATGGGGATACCGTGACGACAAAGGCAATGTGGTGATTGCCACTAAGTATGAAAACGCCCACGACTTTCACGGCGGACTGGCTGCCGTGATGAATGAAGACGAGAAATGGGGCTTCATCGACAAGACAGGCAAATATGTCATAGACCCTATTTACAGCATTGAGCCGGGAGACTTTCACAGTGGTCTGGCCCGTGTAAAGGACAAGGAAGGCCGTCTGTATTTCATCGACCAGACAGGGGCTTTCAAGTTTAAGGGTAATGCCGACTCTTCCCAGGCGTTAGGAGAGTTCAACGATTTCGGTTTTGCCATTTGGGTGGGAGCCCACTCATTTACGATGGACACCTCTTTTAAAAAAGTGGCACAGTTCCATCAGCTGAGCTATTCTTCAGAAGACAGACAGGCCTACTTGCAGGCCTCCGGTGCCGACTGGTGGCAGGTTCATCCGGAGTTTAGCAAGCAAAGCCAGCTATTCACGCTCAATGGCGAGGTGCTGCTCAACGACGTTCTTGGCCCTTTCAGCGAGGGATTCGCCAGTTTCGACAATGAGAAGCTGGGTCGTGGCTACACGAATATGCAGGGCGAAGTAATGGCAACGTTCTCTGACACTCAATTCTGAGTTATAAAAGAGTAATACATGTCGGGGGGCGGTTCTTAAACCGTCCCCTCTCTGCTTTATGCCGACACAGTGCCGCCTTGAAAGCTGCTGCCGTCCTCGCTTTCAGCAATACAAATTTCAGGGAAAACAGTTGCTGTTTCAAAAAAAAGTCATATCTTTGCACCACAAGACAACAGACAGGCAGAAGACATGAATGCAGAAAACAAATACATACGCTTTGACTGGGCGGTCAAGCGAATGCTAAGAGACAAGGCCAACTTCGGAGTGCTGGAAGGACTCATCACGGTTCTGCTGGGAGAACCAGCGCATATCGTAGAACTGCTTGAGAGCGAAAGCAACCAGGAGTCGGAGGACGACAAGTTCAACCGTGTGGACATCAAAGCGAAGAACGACCGCGACGAGATTTTCATCGTAGAGGTGCAGCTCACCCGCCAGCTATACTACCTGGAAAGAATTCTCTACGGTGTGGCAAAGACACTAACAGAGCACATCAAGCTGGGCAGTCTTTATAATGAGGTAAAGAAGGTCTATTCCATCAGCATCGTATACTTCGACCTGGGAAAAGGAAGCGACTATCTCTATCACGGACAGACCTCGTTTGTGGGAGTACACAGCAAGGACACTCTGGAAATCACCTACAAGGAGAGCAAGGTCATTCGGATGAAAACACCCGAAGAAGTGTTTCCTGAATACTACATCATCAGGGTGAATGAGTTCAACGATGTGGCAAGGACACCGCTTGAGGAATGGATCGACTACCTGAAAAACGGCAATATCAAAGACGACACGACAACGCCCGGACTCAGTGAGGCTAAGGAAAAACTGCAATACCTCATGATGAGCAAGGCAGACCGGATTGCCTACGAACGGCATCTTGACGCCATCATGGTGCAAGAGGACGTTCTGACCACCGCTAAGACAGAAGGCTTTGCAGAAGGCAGAGAGGAAGGCCTTGCAGAAGGCAGAGAGGAAGGCCTTGCAGAAGGCAGAGAGGAAGGATTTGCAAAAGGCAAAGAGGAAGGATTTGCAAAAGGCAAAGAGGAGGGCAGAGAGAAAGGCAGAGAGGAAGGTGAACGTGCCAATGCCATGGCCGTAGCCAAAAGACTAAAAGAGCGAGGTATTGACTGGCATATCATTGCCGACAGCACCGGACTGGCAGAAGCCGATATTAAAGCACTCTGACCGGCCACTGCCCTTTACAAGTGGGGGCGTGACACGAAGTCAAACGTTTCATATTATTATATCAACAATAGCATTTGTCATGAAAAAGCATTTATGGATAGTCGTCATCTCACTGACTGCTGTCTTCACTGGTTGCAGCAAGAGCGATTCGGAAGCTCCTGTTACGAAAGACTACTTCCCGTCATGGAACAAATGTGAGGCACTGACAGCCTTGCAGGAATATGTCGAGGACGTAACAAACCCGCAGTCTGCCAACTTTATCAGCGTGGAAGACCGTATCGCCACTTTCGACATGGACGGTACCTTCGTCGGTGAGCTCTATCCCACCTATTTTGAATATAACCTGTTGGAACACCGTGTGCTGGACGATACCACATACAGCAAAAAGGCTCCAGAGGACGTGCGCGAGGCAGCACAGCACATCAGGGACTTCGTGCGCAAGGGGACAGCCCTCCCCAACCATTTTGACATGATTCATGCCCGTGCAGCAGCCAAGGCCTACGCAGGGATGACCCTGGCCGAGTTTGACGCCTATGTGAAAGCTTATGCCGACAAGCCTGCCAACGGATTCACTGGCATGACCTATGGGCAGGGCATCTACAAGCCCATGTTGGAGGTGTTCAACTACTTGAGCGCCAAAGGATTCACCTATTACGTCGTTTCGGGTTCCGACCGCTTCCTCTGCAGGGCTCTGGTCGAACCGATCGGCATCGCACCCAACAGGGTGATTGGCATGGACGTGTGCCTCAAGTCAAACAAACAAGGCGAGAAGGCTGGTGTCAACTACACCATGGGGCAAGAGGAGTTTCTGGTGCGTACAGACAGTCTGATTCTCAAGAACTTGAAAACGAACAAGGTACTGCAGATTATCCAGGAGATAGGCAAAGTTCCCGTGCTGTCGTTCGGCAACAGCAGCGGCGACTGCGCCATGCACAACTACTGTCTGAGCAACAAGAATCACCGCACCGCCGCCTTCATGCTCGTGGCTGATGATGACGTACGCGACCATGCCGACCTCAAAGAGGCTGCCAAGCGTGATTCCACATGGCGCGTGGCCGGCTACAACGTCATCTCCATGCACGACGACTTCCGGACCATTTACGGTACAACAGTGCAGAAAGTGGACTTCACCTTTCCCGGCAATCAGTAGCCATAAACACAATTTAGCATTAAAAACATGGCGGTCTCGGAAGAAATGACTACTTTTGCACATTATTTTATATACGCGTATGAAGATTAAAGTTGTCAACCGTGGCCACCAACCTCTGCCGGCCTATGCCACCACGCAGAGTGCCGGCATGGACTTGCGGGCAAATATTAGCGAGCCCATCGTGCTGAAACCTTTAGAGCGCAGGCTTGTTCCGACAGGGCTGCACATCGCACTGCCCGAAGGCTACGAGGCACAGGTGCGCCCCCGCAGCGGACTGGCCCTGAAGCACGGCATCACCGTGCTCAACGCGCCCGGTACGATCGATGCCGACTACCGCGGCGAGATCGGCGTGGTGCTCATCAACCTGTCGCAAGAGGAATTTGTCATCAACGACGGTGAGCGTATTGCCCAGATGGTTATTGCACGGCACGAAAAGGCCGATTTCATAGAGGTCGAGACGCTCAACGAGACGGAACGCGGTGAAGGCGGATACGGCCACACAGGAGTGAAGTGAATTGAGAATTAAGAATTGAAAATTGAGAATTATGATTAGATTCGTCGTCATGGTAGCCTTAAGCGTCTTGGCAATATCTGTCAAGGCACAGACTTCTGTACAAACTCTCAGCCCGGAGGCGCCAATTCTCAATTCTCAATTCTCAATTCTCAATTCGTCCAAGCGGTTGTACGACACTTATTTCCTGGATGCTATGCTCTTCAGGCAAAAAGGCATGCCCGACGCGGCCTTCGACCTGCTCACACGCTGTCTGGAGATTGACTCCACGGCCTCAGAGGTGCACTTCTTCTTAGGCATGTACTATGCCGACATGAAGCAGGACGACCGCGCCCTGGCCTCCTTCCGGCGGGCAGCAGAGCTGCAACCCGGAACGCCCACGTATTTAGAGACGCTGGCCCAGTCGTACATACAGCACAACCGCTATGGCGATGCCATCGGTGTGGTGGAACAACTCTACGAGGCTGACAAGAGCCGGCAGGAACTGTTGCAGACACTCTATAGGCTGTACGTGCAGGAGAAAAAGTTCGAGAAAGCCATCAGCACTCTGGAGCGCATGGAACTTATTGACGGCAAGAGCGAACGACTGTCGCTGGCCAAGAGCGGCCTGTACATACAGATGGACAACCGAGAGGCTGCCCTGCGCGAAGTGAAGGAACTGTCGGAGCAGTATCCAAACGACCTGAACTACCGTACGCTCTACGCTAACACGCTGATGATGGACGACCAGCAGGAAGCGGCACGGGAAGTGCTGGAGAGTGTTCTCCGGGAGGAGCCGAATAACTATCGGGCTCAGGTGGCTATGCGCAACTATTATCAGGCGCTGCAAGACACACAGCATGCCGACTCTCTGACCCGCAGCATTCTGCTGAACCCCAACTCGACAACCGAGGACAAGGTCAGCCTGATGCGACAGGAAATCAGCCAAAGCGAGAACTACGACGGCGACAGCACCCGTGTGCTGTCTCTCTTCAGGGAGATGCTCGCACAGCCGAACCCCGATGCCGACATGGCCGAGTTCTGCGCTGCCTACATGTCTCTGAAAAAGATGCCGCGCGACAGCATTGAGCACATGTTCGGCTTCGTGCTCCAGCTGGCTCCCGACAATGCCTCGGCACGACTGCAGCTGGTGCAGTATGCCTGGGAAGACAGCAACGACCAGCGCGTAGTGGAGCTCTGCCGTGCCGCCCGACAGTATAACCCTGACGAGATGGCGTTCTACTACTACCAAGGGATGGCCTACTACCGGCTGGAAGACAATGATAACGCCCTGGAGGCCTTCCGCAACGGCATCAGCGTCATCACCGACGAGAGCAACCCGGCCATCGTCTCCGACTTCTATGCCGTCATGGGCGACCTGCTCCATCAGAAAGGCAGGCAGCAGGAGGCTTTTGCCGCCTACGACTCATGCCTGCAATGGAAACCCGACAACATCGGCTGTCTGAACAACTATGCCTACTACCTGAGCTGCTTAGGCATCAGGCTCGATGAAGCAGAGCAGATGAGCTACAAGACCATCAAGGCCGAACCCCGTAACGCCACTTACCTGGACACCTACGCCTGGATTTTGTTCATGCAGAAGCGGTATGCCGAGGCCCGCATCTATATAGACCAGACACTACAGGCCGACTCAACCGTCAGCGGTGTGGTACTGGAACATGCGGGCGACATTTACGCCCTATGCAACGACATCGAAACGGCTCTTTCCTACTGGAAACGGGCTGCTGCCGATGACCCGGACAACAAGATTCTGAGAAGGAAAATCAAACGGAAAAAATATATCAGACAATGAAACTGAACCATTATGCCAAAGTGGCCATCATGGCCATTCCCCTGATGCTCGCCTCGTGCGGACACAAGAAGAACGTCGTCAACAGTGTTGAGGGATCTGCTATCGAAGTGAGAGACACCATGCAACAGGCAGGGTTCCTGAAGAAAGTGGGCGAAACGGCCTCCAAGGCCCAGTTCGTGTCATCGAAAGTAAAGTTCACGGTGGAGACCGGGCCACAGTCGCTCTCACTGACGGGCAACCTGCGCATGAAGCGCGACGACGTGATACGCCTGCAGCTCATGGCCTTCGGGTTTGTAGAGGCCGGCCGGATGGAGTTCACTAAAGAATATGTGCTCATCATGGACCGCATCAACAAACAGTACCTGAAGGCTCCCTACGAATATGTCGACTTCCTGCGTAACAGCGGCATTAACTTCTTTACGTTGCAGTCGCTCTTCTGGAACGAACTGTTCATTCCCGGTAAAGAGGGGGTGAACGAGAACCATCTGGACAAGGACTTCACCGCCAGCATCGGAGGAGACGAGGTGGTCATCAGCCTGGACAAACAGCAGGGTCGGCTGAATTACAGCTGGCTGGCCAATGCAGAGACCGGACGTATCAAGATGACGAACATCTTCTATCGAGACCCGATTCACGGAAATGCACAATTGAACTGGGACTACCGTGAGTTTAGTCCGTTGGGCAACAAGCTATTTCCCAGTGAGATGATTGCCACACTGACTACACAGACTAAAGAGGTGAAACTGGGCATGAAGCTCAGCTATATGGGAAACGACAGTGAGTGGGAAACGCGCACAAAGGTGTCTGACAAGTATCGTCAGGTGACTGTCGATGAGATCCTGATGCGTTTCATGGCTCTATAATTGCAATCTGCCAGACATGAGAAAGTCTCTTTTGTTCCTCTTGGCATTTTTAGCCTGCCTTTCTGCCGAAGCACAAAAAGGCAAAACAACGCATAGCACAAAGTCTCCACAGAAGACAGAGGCCAAAAAGAACACGACGAAAAAAGACACAAAGACTACCACTGACAAGAAACAGAAAAGCACACAGCAAAGCCCCTCAGGAAAGAAAGGCATCGCTTTGCTGCAGGAAGAACGGCGACAGGTGATGGAAGCCCAGAAGGCTTCGGCCAAGAAAAAGGAGGAGCTGCAACGCGACGTGAAAAAAGGCATGGACCATCTCATGATGCTTGACACAGAGATAGCCCGGCAAAACTCCGTCATCGACACCATCCGCAATGATATCTCGGTGCTCGACGAATACATCGCTGCCCAAGACAGCGAGCTCGTCGTCCTGCAAGGACAGTTGGAAGACAGGCGGCAGCGGTACATGAAGTCCATGCGCTACATGCACCGCAACCGCTCGGTACAAAGTCAGCTGGCCTTCGTGTTCAGTGCCGACAACTTCAACCAGATGTTCCGCCGTCTGCGCTTCAGTCGCGAATATGCCTCCTTCCAACGGGCGCAGGGCGAAGCCGTAAAGGCCAAACAAGAAGAGGTCACACAGAAACGGTTTGAACTGAACATCTCGAAACAGCAGAAAGACGCACTGCTGGACAAGGGCGAGCAAGCCAAACGACAACTGGAAGACAAACAGACGGAGCAGAAAGCCCAGGTGGAAAAGTTGAAGAAAGAGCAGAAGACTGTGCAGGCTCTCATCGAACAACAACAGAAAAAGGAACAGGAGCTGAACCAACGTATCGACAAGCTGATAGCAGAAGAGATAGCCCGTGAAAAAGCCCGGCAGGAAGCTGAGGCTCGAAAACGGGCACAAGAGGAGGCCGCACAACAGAAAGCTGCCGAATTAGCGAAGAGGAAAGCAGCAGCAGAGGCCGCCCGCAAGGAGAGCCAGCGACGGCAGGCCAACCAGAAAAAGGCGGAACAGCAGAGTAGCCAACGACAACAGGCTTCCGCTTCCAAAAGAAAGTCGACGACCACCCCACCCATACAACCCTCAAAGCCGGCTAAACTTACGCCGCCACCTGAAGACAAACGGCTGAGCGGTAACTTCGCTGCCAACCGGGGCTATCTGCCATTGCCCATCACTGGATCTTATCAGCTCTTGAGGGGCTTCGGCACCTATTCGCCAGAAGGATTAAGCCGCGTAAAACTGCAAAGTAACGGATGGTATCTTAGAGGGGCACCGGGAGCCAAGGCCAAGAGCGTATTCAGTGGGGTGGTCAGCGGTGTTTACAACCTGGGAGGACGCTATATGGTTACCGTGCGACACGGCAATTACATCTCTGCCTATATCAACCTGGCTTCACCGCACGTAAAGATGGGGCAAAAAGTCAGAACAGGCGACATCCTCGGTTCGCTGGGCAACGACAACACCCTGCAGTTCCAACTGAGAAACTGGAACACCCTGCTGAACCCCGCAAAATGGATCAGGAGATAAGCTTAGCGGTCTTAGTAACTTTAGTGTCCTTAGGGCCTAATAGTCTTAGTAGCCTTAGTGGCTCCATTAGCCTTATCAGCCCCAGGCTCCCCTCAATAATAGGCAGTACTTCTCAAAGGCATCTTCCATCTCACTCAAACAGATAAACTCATCGGCCGAGTGCGAACGGCTGGATTCTCCTGGGCCAAGTTTAAAAGAAGGGAACGGCATAAGCGCCTGATCAGACAAGGTGGGCGACCCAAAAGGCTGGAGCCCCATTGTTACGCAACGCTCTATCAGCGGATGACTTGTATTGATGCTTGATGAATGCAACCTGAAAGAACGGGCCTTCAGTTCGCAATACTTCATGTGTTTTTGCAGGAAGTCAAACACCTCCTCGTTTTGATAGAGCTCATTGGTGCGCACGTCAAGAATAAAATGGAGCAAATCGGGTACGACATTATGTTGAGTACCTGACTCTAACACAGTTACAGTCATCTTCGTTGGACCTAAGAAAGGACTGATCTGCTGGAAACGATAATCGCGCAGCCAAACCAGGTCGTCGAGCGCCTCATAGATAGCATTCACACCTTCGTTGCGGGCAGCATGGCCACTGACACCATGCGCATAACCATCTACAACCATTAGTCCCTTCTCTGCAACAGCTGGTTGCATGCCCGTCGGCTCACCCACAATGGCTACATCTATCTTCGGCAACAAAGGCAACACACGCACGATTCCGTCCTTTCCCGACACCTCTTCTTCACAAGAAGCCAGATAGATAAGATTAAAAAAACGCGATTCCATCGATAAAAGCCTGTAGACTTGAAGCAGCGTCATGAGACCACCACCACAGTCGTTCGCCCCCAGCCCGTAAAGGCGGTCGCCCTCTATCGAAGGCTCATACGGACGGCGCGTCCATGAGGCCACAGGCTTCACCGTGTCGATGTGTGCATTGAGCAAAATCGTCGGTTTCATCGGGTCGTAGTCTGAACAAACTGCCCACACATTGTTACCCTCACGCTGAGGACGAAGCCCCCATTCTGTCATTCTCCCCGCCAGCAAGTCGGCTGCCTCTGCCTCCTCGCGGCTCACGCTGGGTGTTGCAATCAAAGCCTGCAACAAGTCAACTGCATCTTTCAAAAACACATTCTTATCCATAACTGCGGACAAAGTTACGGAATCTACCCGAATGAATCAAAAATATTCACGAAAAAAACGTGACGACTCGTACAGATTCTTTACAGGCAATAGTACAGCCCCAGGCAATTCGGCCTGAACCATGATGCAATTCAGGCTGAATTGTGTCCTAATTCAGCACGAATTACAAGCCAATTCAATACGAATTATAATATACTGAAAATCAGGTAATTACATAAAACAGCAATTATTTGTCCCAAAGGCTTTAGGAGTATTATTGCTCCTCATATTCTCTTCGAATATTGCAGACGCACAGGTTCTATGGAATCTGAAAGGAGGATTGATGACCAAATCCGTCGCCTTCAATTCAGACGAAAAGAGAAATAAAACGGTGATAAATTTGGTTTTTTGCATAATTTAGCGTACTTTTGCACTATCATATAATAATAAGGTGAAAAAGCTATGAAGCAGATCAACAGCCACATGTCTCGTCTTGTCCACGACGTAGCAGCCCAGCTGGGTGACCGCGAAGCCCTGATCTACAAGGACTTTGGGGGAGCAGAATGGAAGTCGTACTCATGGAACCAGTTTTCGCAACAAGTAAAGACAGTCTCGAACGCCATGCTCAACATGGGCATCAAGACGCAGGAGAACGTCGGTATTTTCTCGCAAAACTCCGTCCAGTACCTGTTTTGTGATTTCGGCGCATGGGGCATACGGGCTGTAACCATCCCATTCTATGCCACCAGCTCTGAACAGCAGATCCAGTTCATGATCAGCGACGCGAAAATACGCTTCCTCTTCGTCGGCGAGCAAGACCAGTACGAGAAAGCGCGCAGGGTATTCCCCATGTGCAAGACCCTGGAGAAGATCATCGTCTTCGACCCTGCCGTGCATATCGAAGAGCAAGATCCGACCTGCATGACGTTCGACGCGTTCCTGGCCTTAGGCAAAGGCCTGCCTCGGCAGAGCGAAGTGGAAGCCCTCTCGGCAGCGGCCAGTTTCGATGAAATCGCCAACATTCTCTATACCAGCGGTACGACAGGCGATTCAAAAGGTGTCATCTTGACCCACGGTCAGTATCATGCCGCTATGGAAGCTAATAACAAATGCGTCCCCGTCGACGAAGACGATCGCGTCATCAACTTCCTGCCTTTCACCCATATCTTCGAGAAAGGATGGAAGATACTGTGCATCACAAAAGGCGCCCGCCTGATTGTGAATACCCGACCGCTGGAAGTGCAGCAGTCTATGCGCGAGACCCATCCAACGTGTATGTCGGCCGTACCGCGTTTTTGGGAGAAAGTCTATATGGGAGTGATGGAGAAGATCGAAAGCTCTGGAGCCATGCAACGCAAAATGTTCCAACACGCGCTGGCCGTAGGACGGAAGCACAACATTGAGTATCTGGCGAACGGAAAGAAGCCGCCTTTGGCTTTACATCTGGAATATGAGATGCTCAACAAGACCATCTTCTCACTTGTTCGCAAAGAACTGGGGTTGGAGAATGCCCACTTCTTCCCCACAGCAGGTGCCACGGTATCGGCTTATGTGGAAGAATTTGTTCATTCCATCGGTATCAACATGGTCGTCGGCTACGGTCTGACTGAGTCTTTGGCGACAGTATCCTGCGACCATTTAGGCAAACCGTTTACCGTGGGGTCGGTTGGCCACCCCATTGAGGGCATCAGCGTCAAGATTAGCGAAGAGGGGGAGATCCTGTTAAAAGGTCCCACCATCACACGTGGCTACTACAACCGAGATGACATCACCCGCGAGTCTTTTACCGAAGACGGATATTTCCGTACGGGCGACTCTGGATACATGAAAGATGGTGAGCTTTTCCTGAAAGAACGCATCAAAGACTTATATAAAACCTCGAACGGCAAGTATATTGCTCCACAGATGATCGAGTCGAAGCTACTGGTAGACAAGTACATCGATCAAATCTGCATCATTGCCGACCAACGCAAGTTCGTTTCAGCCCTCATCATTCCCGTCTATTCACTGCTTGAAGAATACGCCCGTGAACATGACATTCCGTTCGAAGGACGCGAAGACTTGTGTAAAAACGAACAGATTCATCGCATGATGATGGAGCGCATCGACACCCTACAGCAACAACTGGCTCATTACGAACAGATCAAGAGATTCACGCTCCTGCCTCACGGATTCTCCATGGAACGGGGCGAACTGACCAACACACTCAAGATCAAGCGCCGTGTGCTGAATGTAAACTATAAAGAAGAAATTGACGCAATGTACGAAGAATAATAATTTATGATTACTCAGGATCAACTAAAGGACGTTTTAGACAGAACAGAGAAACTGAAGCACTACTTGCGAATAGACGAGAAGCAAGTGGAATGGGAGGAAGAAGACCTCCGCACACAGGCTCCCGATTTCTGGGAAGACCGCAAGCGGGCCGAGGAGCAGATGAAGAAGGTGAAAGCCATCAAGAAATGGATTGATGCTTACAACGACTGCCGCCTAAAGGCCGACGAGCTACAATTGGCCTTCGACTTCTACAAGGACGAGATGGTCACCGACGAAGAGGTAGATCATGACTACGAGCAGGCTGTTGCCGCCATCGAAGAACTGGAGCTGATGAACATGCTACGCCAGAAGGAAGACCCGATGGACTGTGTGCTGAAGATCAATTCGGGTGCCGGCGGCACAGAGAGCCAAGACTGGGCTTCGATGCTCATGCGTATGTATATGCGCTGGGCTGAGGCTCACGGGCATAAAGTGACCATTTCATCGCTACAGGAAGGCGACGAAGCCGGCATCAAGAGCGTAACCATGCAGATAGAAGGAGGAGAATATGCATACGGTTTCCTAAAGTCAGAGAATGGTGTGCATCGCCTGGTGCGTGTCTCACCTTTCAATGCCCAAGGCAAACGCATGACTTCTTTTGCATCGGTTTTTGTTTCACCGTTAGTCGACGACACCATCGAGGTATATGTAGACCCAGCCAAGCTCTCTTGGGACACATTCCGCTCCAGCGGTGCCGGTGGTCAGAACGTAAATAAAGTGGAATCAGGTGTACGCCTGCGCTATTGGTACACCGATCCCGACACAGGCGAAGAAGAGGAAATCCTGATTGAAAATACAGAGACACGCGACCAGCCGAAGAACAAGGAGCGCGCCATGACGCTGCTGAAATCGCAACTCTACGACCGCGCCATGAAAAAACGTTTGGAAGCACAGGCCAAGATTGAGGCAGGCAAGAAGAAAATAGAATGGGGCTCGCAGATACGCTCGTATGTCTTCGATGACCGCCGTGTGAAAGACCACCGCACCAACTACCAGACCAGCGACGTAGACAGT
>Ga0247609_10003415_pt1 | contig 16126 bp, 13 predicted proteins | sample 172DNAGHGlowgp2_FD_193487 | JGI IMG/M metagenome (GOLD analysis project Ga0247609, IMG submission 193487) | Sheep rumen microbial communities from Palmerston North, Manawatu-Wanganui, New Zealand - 1728 DNA GHGlow gp2 | ecosystem: Host-associated > Mammals > Digestive system > Stomach > Rumen ...
CCCACCTCTTCCCATTCCGAACAGAGAAGTTAAGCCCGCCTGCGCCGATGGTACTGCAATGCAATGCGGGAGAGTAGGAGGCCGCCATCTTTCAAGAAGCCCCGGTTCAGCAATGAGCCGGGGCTTCTCTGTTGTATGACCTTCTCCTCGGTATCGCCCAACAATGGTATAACTCCCTTCATCCATACAATATTTCTGTCTGTCCGCCGTTTATAGAGATATATGCAGTGGACAGACAGAATTCGTCAGGTGAAGATCCTGCTCGTCATCGCCGCCGTGGTCATCGCCGTGGTGTCGCTGGCAGTGTCACACTTCCTCGTGGCCGACCTGCAGGAGGAGGAGCACATGAAGATGGAGGTGTGGGCACAGGCCATGAACGCCCTGAACAAGGCCGACGAGCACACCGACCTGACGCTGCCGCTGGCTGTCATCCAGGGCAACAACACCATCCCCGTCATCGTGGTGAACAGCCGGGGCGAGGTGGACGACTACCGTAACATCACGGACACAGCCCACGTGGCCGACTATGCCCGCCGCATGATGGCCCGGGGCGACACCATCGCCATCGGCACGCAGCGGGTGTGCTACGACGAGTCGCTGATGCTGAAGCGCCTGCAGGCCTGGCCCTACGTGCAGCTGGGTATCGTGATGATCTTCGTGGTGGTGGCCATCTTCGCCCTGCTGTCGTCGAAGAAGGCGGAGCAGAACAAGGTATGGGTGGGACTGTCGAAGGAGACGGCCCACCAGTTGGGCACCCCCATCTCAAGTCTGATGGCGTGGGTGGAGATCCTGAAGGAGCAGTACCCGGAGGATGACCTCATCCCCGAGATGGCGCAGGACGTGAAGCGCCTGGAGCGTATTGCCGAGCGGTTCTCGAAGATAGGGTCGCTGCCGGAGCCTGTGGAGTCGTCGATGAACGAGGTGCTGGCCCATGTGGTGGATTATATGAACCGCCGCACGTCGAAGAAGGTGGAGATGGCGTGCCGCCTGCCCGGCCATGAGGTGACGGTGCGCATGAACGCCCAGCTCTTTGAGTGGGTGGTGGAGAACCTCTGCAAGAACGCCGTCGACGCCATGGAGGGGGCGGGGCGTATCGTGCTGACGCTGACCGACGAGCCGGAGCGCGTGGCCATCGAGGTGAGCGACAACGGCAAGGGCATCCGCAAGAAGGACATCAGCCACGTGTTCACGCCGGGCTTCACCACGAAGAAGCGCGGATGGGGCCTGGGACTGTCGCTGGCCAAGCGCATCGTCGAGGAATATCACCACGGACGCATCTTCGTGAAGCAGTCGGAGGTGGGCGTTGGCACAACTTTTCGTATCGAAATGCGAAAAAAATGAGAAATCTTGCGCGTATTACAAAAAAAGTTCGTACCTTTGCACCCCAAATCGTGTGTATATGTGTAGTTTAGAGCAGTTTAAGATAGATTTGAAGGGTCTGACCAGCGAGGTGACCACCTACGAATTCAGCCTGGACAACGACTTCTTTGCCGCCCTGGACGAGACGGAGGTGGAAAGCGGGTCTTTGCATGTGTCGCTGTCTATACGCAAGGCATCCGGCTTTTTCGAACTGCTGTTCCATACCGTCGGCACTGTAGACATCGTGTGCGACCGGTGCCTCGACCTGATGCAGCAGCCCATAGAGACTGACAACAGGCTCGTGGCTAAGCTGGGCAGCACACCCTCAGAGGATGATGACACCGTGATGGTGGACGAGAACGAAGGAATGCTCGACACCGCATGGCTCATCTATGAGTTTATTGCGTTGGCCATACCCATCCAGCACGTGCACGAGACTGGTAAGTGCAACCCTGCTATGACAAAGGCTCTGGAAGAGCTGTCAGCCGACCGAAGCGGCGATGAGGAGTCCACTGGCGCCATAGACCCCCGCTGGGACGCTCTCAAGAGATTGAAGATTGAAAATTGAGAGTCGAAAATCGTAAATTAAAATTGTAAATCGTAAATCGTTAAATAGTAAATAATTATGGCACATCCTAAAAGAAGACAGTCAAAGACCCGTACACTCAAACGCCGTACTCACGACAAGGCAGTAGCTCCCACACTGGCAGTATGCCCCAAATGTGGCGCCTACTACATCTACCACACCGTATGCCCCACCTGCGGCTACTACCGTGGTAAGGTTGCTATCAAGAAGGAGGACGAAGTAGCTGAGTAATGAGTAGAATCAACGCCATTATCACCGGAGTAGGCGGTTATGTGCCCGACTATGTCCTCACCAATGAGGAGCTGTCGCACATGGTCGATACCAACGATGAGTGGATAATGACGCGTGTAGGCATCAAGGAGCGCCGCATACTCGTCGAGGAAGGTCTCGGCACCAGCTACATGGCCCGCAAGGCTGCCAAGGAGCTGATGCGCAAGACGGGGACCGACCCCGACACCATCGACGCCCTCGTTGTCGCCACGTCTACCGCTGACTACAAGTTCCCCTCTACCGCCAGCATCGTGCTGGGCAAGCTCGGACTGAAGAATGCCTACGCCTTCGACTTCTGGGCTGCCTGCTGCGGTTTCCTCTATGCCCTCGACCAGGCTGCGATGATGATTCAGAGCGGCCGCATGAAGAAGGTTATCGTCATCGGTGCCGACAAGATGTCGTCGGTGGTTGACTATAAGGATCGTCAGACGTGCCCCCTCTTCGGCGACGGCGCCGCTGCCGTGCTACTGGAGGCTACGGAGGAAGAGAATATCGGCATCAGGGATGCCCACTTCCGCTGCGACGGCAAGGGACTGCCCTTCCTGCACCTCAAGGCAGGTGGCTCTGTCAGCCCGCCAAGCCACTTCACCGTCGACCACCGTCTGCACTACCTCTATCAGGAGGGACGCACCGTGTTCCGCTATGCCGTGACCAACATGAGCGACGACTGTGCACTCATTGCCGAGCGTAACGGCCTGACGAAGGACAACATCCAGTGGGTGGTGCCCCATCAGGCTAACATGCGCATCATAGAGGCCGTGGCCAAGCGACTGGACCTGCCCATGGATCAGGTGATGGTCAACATTGAGCACTTCGGCAACACGTCGGCTGCCACCATCCCCCTGGCTATCTGGGAGAACGAGCACCGTCTGAAGAAGGGCGACAACCTGATACTCACAGCCTTCGGTGCCGGCTTCGTCCACGGAGCCAGCTACCTGAAGTGGGCATACGACAGCTGAAAATGAGTAATTAGTAATGAGTAATTAGTAATTATGATTTGCTGGCAAGCCCAGGAACTCTTGATTCTGCGTATTCTGATGCAGAAGAAATCTTAATTATTAATTACTCATTGCTCATTACTAATTGTAAAGATTATGCACAAAGCAGGATTTGTAAACATTGTTGGCAATCCCAATGTAGGTAAAAGTACGCTCATGAACCAGCTGGTTGGTGAGCGTATTTCGATTGCTACGTTCAAGGCGCAGACCACGCGCCACCGTATCATGGGCATCGTCAACACCGACGACATGCAGATAGTGTTCAGCGACACACCGGGCGTCCTGAAGCCAAACTACAAGCTGCAGGAGTCGATGCTGGCCTTCTCGGAGTCGGCACTACAGGATGCCGACGTCCTCCTCTACGTCACCGACGTGGTGGAGAACCCGGAGAAGAACATGGACTTCCTGGAGAAGGTGCAGAAGATGCAGATTCCCGTCATTCTGCTGATTAATAAGATTGACGAACTGGGAGAGAGGAGAGAGGAGAGAGGAAAGAGGAGAGAGGAGAGAGGAGAGAGGAGAGAGAATGGTCAGCAGGTTCTTGCGGAAATCGTCGAGAAGTGGCATTCGCTCCTCCCCAACGCCGAGATCCTGCCCATCTCCGCCAAGAACAAGTTTGGCGTCGACATGCTGCTGAAGCGCATCCAGGAGCTGCTGCCCGAGAGTCCCGCCTTCTTCGACAAAGACCAGCTGACGGACAAGCCCGCCCGCTTCTTCGTCTCGGAGATTATCCGCGAGAAGATACTCCTCTTCTACGACAAGGAGATTCCCTACTCCGTGGAGGTGGTGGTGGAGCGCTTCAAGGAGGACGACCGACAGATACATATCAATGCCGTCATCTACGTGGAGCGCGACTCGCAGAAGGGCATCATCATCGGACACCAGGGCGTGGCGCTGAAGAAGGTGTCTACCGAGGCCCGCAAGGCCCTGGAGAAGTTCTTCGGCAAGCACATCTTCCTCGAGGTCTTCGTCAAGGTCGACAAGGACTGGCGCTCCTCGAAGCGAGAACTCGACAACTTTGGATATAATCCCGAATAAAGAAAGGAGAAACCTATGAGAAAACTAATCTTTTTATCTGCCATGCTGCTGACTACCCTCGTCGCCATGGCACAGCATGAAGAGGGGGAACTGCTGCTTCAGCCGAGGGTGGGCATGAGCATCGCCACGCTGTCGGATGCCGACAAGGCCATCACCGACCTGCACCTTGGTCTGGAGGCAGAGTTTATGGTGGCTGACCGGTTCAGCCTGTCGGCGGGTATCCTGGCGTCTAACCAGGGCGCTAAATACGACTATGTTGACAACGAAGGGCCACAGAAGTACACGGTAGACCTCGACTACGTCCAGGTGCCCCTGCTGGCCAGCTACTATGTCTTGCCGGGACTGGCCGTCAAGGCTGGTGTGCAGCCGGGCTTCAGGATGCGTGCCAAGCTGAAGGACGATGATCATACCTATGACCTTGACCAAGGCCTCAAGCTGTTAAACCATGTGGAGAATGCGGATTACAAAATCAATAAGTTCGACCTCTCCATTCCCGTAGGCCTGTCGTACGAGTACCGGAACATCGTGCTCGATGCCCGTTACAATTTCGGACTGCTGAAGGTGGCCAACGAGGGCGATGCCTTCTACAACCGCGTCTTCATGCTTACACTCGGTTATAAAATAGGAATAGGAAACTAACACAGCGATATGGGAAACTTAGTAGCGATCGTAGGACGGCCCAACGTGGGCAAGTCTACCTTGTTCAACCGACTCACCAACAGCCGCCAGGCCATCGTCAGCGACGAGGCCGGCACCACGCGTGACCGACAGTATGGCAAGTGCGAGTGGTGCGGACGTGAGTTCTCCGTCGTCGATACCGGCGGCTGGGTGGTCAACAGCGACGACATCTTCGAGGAGGAGATACGCAAGCAGGTGCTCGTGGCCACGGAAGAGGCCGACCTGGTGCTCTTCCTCTGCGACATCAAGAACGGCGTCACCGACTGGGACATGGACGTGGCACAGATCCTACGCCGCAACTCCTCCCCTACAGGGGGTGGGCAGGGAGGGGGCCGGGGTCTGCCCGTCATCCTCGTAGCTAACAAAGCCGACGACGGCAAGGACCTGTACTACCAGTACGACTTCTACAAGCTGGGACTGGGCGAACCCTTCTGCATCAGCGCCGCCACCGGCAGCGGCACCGGCGACCTGCTCGACAAGGTGGTGGAGATGCTGCCTGAGAAGGCGAAGGACGATGCCGAGGACGGCATTCCCCGCTTCGCCGTCGTCGGGCGTCCTAACGCCGGCAAATCGTCACTCATCAACGCCTTCATCGGCGAGGACCGCCATATCGTCACCGACATCGCAGGCACCACACGCGACAGTATCTACACCCGATACGATAAGTTCGGCTTCGACTTCTACCTCGTCGACACCGCCGGCATACGCCGGAAGAACAAGGTGTCGGAGGACCTGGAGTTCTACAGCGTCATGCGCTCTATCCGCTCCATCGAGAACAGCGACGTCTGCATCCTCATGATCGACGCTACGCGGGGCATAGAGGCGCAGGACATGAATATCTTCCAGCTCATCCAGAAGAACAACAAGTCGCTGGTCGTCGTCGTCAACAAATGGGACCTCGTCGAGGATAAGTCGCAGGAGGTCATCAAGACCTTCGAGAACGCCATTCGCCAGCGTATGGCACCGTTCGTCGACTTCCCCATCATCTTCGCCTCAGCGTTGACGAAACAGCGTATTTTCAAGGTCCTGGAGACGGCGAAGGATGTCTACCTGAACCGTAAGGTGCGCATAGGCACCACGAAGCTCAACGAGGTGATGCTGCCCATCATCGAGCAGACACCGCCACCGTCCATCAAGGGTAAGTACATCAAGATCAAGTACGTGTCACAGGTGCCCGACACCCAGATACCAACCTTCGTCTTCTACGCCAACCTGCCGCAGTATGTCAAAGAGCCCTACAAGCGCTTCTTAGAGAATAAGATCCGCGAGAACTGGACGCTAACCGGCTCGCCCATCAACGTCTTTATACGGCAAAAATAGCAGCTGTTGGCTGCTATTTTTGCCTAATGAATAATGAATAATGAATAATGAATAAAGGAGGAAGCGTAGCGATGACAAGTAAGGGCAGGCAGAGACGGCGCAAGGCGTCTTTATTCATTAATCTTTTCTTTATTCTTTTTTCATTATTCATTAGCACTGCATTTATGCAGTGCGCAAAAGTTTCCCCCGAGCAGCAGGCAGCTCTTGCCGCCGAGGGCTATTACCGTCACCTCATAGCAGGTGAGTACGAGCAGTTCCTGCAGGGCAGGGCAGGGGCCGACAGCCTGCCCGAAGACTACCGCGAGCAGCTGCTCACCGCCTACCGCCAGTTTGTGGCGCAGCAACAGGACAACCACAACGGCATCACCGCCGTTGCCGTCTCCAACGTACGTACCGACAGCCTCTCCGACTACACCAGCGTCTTCCTCCTCCTCAGCTACGGCGACAGCACCCAGGAGGAAATCATAGTCCCGATGATAGACACCGGCGAGGGCCACTGGCGCATGCGCTAACCCCTTCCTGTCTCTCTATGCTGCCACCGCGTGGCAGCTCAAGTGTGGCGGCCCAAGAGTGGCGGCCTCGTCGTTTCTCTGTCTATCTATGCCGCCACCAAGTGGCGGCCCAAGGGTGGCGCCGCCATCACCCCTCACAAATCTCCCTCGCCATCTCATTCAGCTCCAGGCACATCTGCCTCGTAAGAGGCACCTCCCGGTTGTTGTGCGGCCACGGCGCCAGAATGAGGAAGCGCCCCTCGGCGCACGCCTCGTAATAGCGGTGCCCGGGCCGTGAGTATTCGTTGAACCCCCGGGGCGTAAGGAAGATCTGCGGCCGCCGTGCCTCCAGGATGGCATCCATCACCGCCTTCTCACCGTCGGAGATGCCCGGCGATACCATCACCACCCCTTTCTCCGCCAGCCCTTTCTTCCTGTTCACCTCAGCCTCAATCTCTGCCGGCGTCATGCTCCTGGAGCACTGTACCTGCATCTTCTGTGGATAGTCCAGCAGGAAACGGTTGCCGATGGCGGTGTAGGTGCGTCCTGCCACGGTGACGTTAAACTGCACGCGGAAGTACTCACGGTGGGCACGGCGGATAGCCAGCCGCCGTGGGTTGTCGCGCAGGTAGTCGCGCCACCGCTGCAGCTCCCCCGCCCCCTCCAGGATATGGTCATTATACTGCGGGCCCCAGAGCAGGCCGTGCTCGCGGTCCCTCTTCCTCTTCCCCTTCCCGGGCGCCGGGCGCTGCTGCAGTTGCTGCTGCTGCTGATACGTGCTGTCAGCATAGGCCGACGGCAGGCCCCCCTGTCTCTCCATGCCGCCACCAAGTGGCAGCGCCCCTTCCTGTCTCTCTATGCTGCCACCCCGTGGCAGCCCCAATATCTCCCGGTAGGCCTTGTTACAGCCCGCCTTGAAGCCCTTGATGATCGTCCCCAGGTTCACCGTCGCCTCCTCGCGAATAAAGAGGATGCCATGCAGATGGTCGGGCATCACCATCGTTGCCAGGACGGTGACGCCGGGGTAGTACCTCTCATTATCGAGCCATGCCTGCCTCACCCGCTCTCCTAAGGGTGTAAGCACGATGTGTGGCGCGTCAGTGCTTCCTGCCGGTGCGTCGGCATTGCCGGCGAGGGTGCCGAGCAGCGGCCGTCGCCCCTCTGTCGTCATGGTGATGAGGTAGACGCAGCGCGAGCTGTAGTCATGGCCGATGCGTCGCCGTAGCATCGACGGCTTGGCAGGTCCGGCGTAGGGTTTATGTTTCAGGAATGCTTCTTTGTCCATAGCTGTTGTCAGGTTATCATTTGCAAAGATATGCAATTCCTTTGGAACTTCCAAATAAAAATTCCAAGAGTTTTTATGCACGTATTACACTTTCATTTGCAATTATCCGCTTATCCTACACCTGCTACTGATTATCAGCGTGTTAGCGCGCAATTATCCGCTTGCCATCCGCTTTTATCCTACACCAAGCACTCTGAAAGTGTCCGCGGCTGTCGGACTTTCGTCCGCGCCTGTCGGACTATCGTCTACGGCTATGGTTTTTCCCCTTGTTGGTGTAGGATAAAAGCGGATAAATGCGGATAAAAGTGTTGTAACCTGCTGATAATCAGTGTCAGGTGTAGGATAAGCGGATAAATCTTATTTTTCTTTGCGTACTATCAATGATGCAAAAGTCCTGAAGTCCTGTCGTCCGTTGCAAATATTTAATGTACGCAAAGACGCTAAGGACACGAAGCTTCATCATGCTTAGAGGACAAAAATCTTCAATAATCTGACGAAAATAGCTGTGAGCGAGAATATTTTTGATAGATTTTTGTAGATTTTTGTCCATGAATAATCTTTGCGCCTTTGCGTCTTTGCGTACTACAAGAAAGCGGCGGGCTTTGTGTTGCCCGCCGCTTCCGTTATCGCTTGTGTTGGTTGTTTTTTACTTCATGAGCATCTTCTTGCCGTTGACGATGTAGAGACCGCCGCGCTGCGGAGCAGCCACCTTGCGTCCCTGCAGGTCGTAGACCTCTGCCTGGGTGTCGGCATCTATCTGGAGGTTGGCAATGCCTGTGGTCGAGCCGTCGGCGTTGTTGAAGACGGTGTAGAGACGGGCGGGAGCCACATAAGCCTCGATGTAGGCGCGCATGGGGAGCACGCATGGGTTGGGATAGTCGCTTGCACCTGATACTGCAGCCCATACGTTGTTGCTCTGCATGATATACATGCCGGCAGCACCGGACAGATATGCCATGGTGCCCTTCAGGTCGTATCTGGTCTCAGTACCCGTTGCCTGCGATGTGGTGGGCGTAATGTCTACGTACTTACAGGTAGCGGGATCGTTGGTGGCTTCGTAGGTCTTCTCGATGTCGGCATTGGTGGTGCTGAGCATCTGGCCACTGGACGACGGGATAATCAAGTACGGTGTCATGGCCGTCAGAGTGTTGGCTGTCACCTCGGTAAAGCCTATCTGGTCGGTCTTTGAGTAAGCCAGTGCGTAAGCCTTCAAACCTTTGGGGAGGGGCAGTTCGTAAGGCAGGCAGGTGGTGTAGGCCTGCTGCTTCACGTTGGTGTAGGTCACTGTGTTGGTGACTTCCTTGGCAGTCAGGATGCGCGTGTTCGTCACGGTGTTGGCCTTGAACTTGGTGGGGATGGTGATATCCCATTTTGCAGCGTTCTCATCGGTGAAGCCCTTCTGCGTGCCAGCGTAGTCGTCGAAAATCTTATAGATGTCGCAACGGTAGTCGTCGGCACCGAATTTGTAGATGTAGTTCTCGCCCTCCACGGTTACGCCGTTCAGGTAGACCAGTGTCTGCTTGGGCAACTTGTAGAACGGTGTGGCTGCGGCGTCACGATCCAGGCTTGAGGGAACGAATCCCGTGATGTCGGTAGCGTCGATATAGCGCAGGACGTTGCAGCCTTCGAAGGCGGCGTCCTCAATGCCTGCGATGTCGAAGGTGATATCGTCTGTCACGTTCACTTTGTGTGTAGCGGGAATCTTGACACGCTGTGCGTCTGTGGCTACGGCAGCGACTCCGTTACCCCCTACCATCATCTTGCCTTTGACCACTGCTGCAGTAGGCGATGTCTCGGCCACGGGATAGCCCGGCTCAGTGATGTGCAGTGAGATATTGGCCGTACCGTCTGTGGCCGTGAAGGTCTGATATTCATTGACCACATAGAATGCCTTGGAAACCTTGCCCTCATACTTAGGAGCAAGACCCTTAGCAACTACAAAATACTTGCCTTCTCCAGCTGTCTTGATCTCAGCTTCAGTCTTCTCCTCAGCAAGGGCAGTAGTCTCTGCTGCGGCATCAGCAGCGGTGACATATGCTTCAGCATTAGCTTCTGTTGCAAAGAAATGTAACTCAAAGTCGGTTCCCTCATACAGGGTTGTGTGGCTCTTCTTGTCGGTTACGACAGTTGCGAAGTCGTAATCAGCAGTGGTAATCAGCTGTGTGGGAATATCGAAATGAATGCCAGTGAGAGCCTCTGCAGCATTCAAATCTTTCTTCACGTCAAACGTTCTGGTGATGGTACCGGTGAAGTTGCCCTTACCAGTGAATACTATGGTGTAGCGACCTTCATCCTTAATGGTAGTGGGAGTTTCTCCCTTCGTCACATAGACATCATAGTCAGCGGCAGTAAGATTAGCGTCTTTAAATTTGATTGTATATACATCAGAGATGTTGATTTCACTTCCCGTCCACTTCTTGTCGTTTACAGTGATGGTTACATATTTATCATCAGCATAACCAGATGTCTTAGAGATATCACGGGGCAGGATGGACCAGTTATAAGTTACACTTCCCACATGGAATTCTTCATAATAGTCCGAGCCACTAGTTATTCCATGTCCATAGCACTGACTTGAAATGGTTGCAGTATAGCTACCAGCATCTGTTGCAGTGTTTCCCGTAAGACTTCCATCGTTTAAACTGCAATTGTCTACAAAGCCCGTGATATATGTTTTCTCCGTTCCATCATAAACAAACGGGTAGTTGGCATTAAATGTCACCGATGTGACTTCAAAATATTCAGTTGTTTGTCCCCACGCCGTTCCTGCGAAAGTGAGAGCGAGAGCTAATGTAAGGAATATGTTCTTTTTCATATCTTGTTTCTCCTTTCTTCTTGATTATTTCGTAATACGGCTGTAAGAAGGCTCCGTGGCGGTGCCGCCGAGAGTCCAGACTTCATGCATGAGGTCGAAGTCCTTGCCTAAAATCAGGAGCAGGCCCTGTTGTTTACCCTCCATGTCGTTGATATTGAGGTCAATGGTGCTTTTTGCTTCTGCAGGGTCTGGGGTTGTGGCGATGTAATTATTAAGGGCATTAATCCAAACCTTATAGTAGAGTGTCACTTCTGCCTGGGGCTTTTCTGTGCCGGCAATCTGCAAGGGGATATAAAACAGTCCATCGCCAATTTTACCGCTGTTTACATCTGTCGTTGTGTTCAGATACGTAATTTCTGTTCGGTTGGCATCATCACCGTCAGTATAGTTGTTGACAGCAGTACCTGTTTCCCATTTGGTGCCGTCAAACTCTATATTTGATGCGAACATATTGACATAGGTACGTGAGGTGGTCAGCTCGCCGCTGATTATTTCCTTCCAGTTGGCTGAGCCGTCAGCCGAGTTCAGGACGAGACGTGCTTTGTTTGTTAGGTTCTTATAGACGATTTTAATACCCGTAACATCAATCCTTGAGTAGTTCCTTATCAGATCGGCCATTTCTTGGCTGATTGATATCTTAATTTCGTTGCCTATGGAGGCCAGGGCGTGCTTCATGGTGAACTTCACCTTCTGACCCTCGCCGATGACCTTTGCCGTCTTGGCATCGTTCCAGTTAGTGACGTTTGTCCATGGCTCATAGGTGTAGGGAGCTGTGTCGCCAATCCTTTTGGTTCCGTAGAGCAGGTCAACCTGGTTAGGAGTGCGGTCGGCCCCCGTCTCGTCTTTCGGCCAGGGGTACTTTGCCAGGCGGTAGTTCAGCCAGGGGTCGCCGTTGACGTTGTTGGCCGAGAGGTCGATGATGCACTTGGTACCGTCGTCGGTAGGATTCTGCTCGTAGGGAGCGTATGCGAAGAAGCTAACGTACTCCACGCGGTTGGCACCGTCGATGGTGTTGGGCCAGTACTTCACGGGGTTGTACGTCCATTCTCCCGAGGCGTAGGCCAGTCTCTGGTTCCACATGAAGTCGGGAGACACCGTGGTGTTCTCGTACTTTAGCTTTCCTGTATACGAGGCAAACACACCGATTTCTTTTGTCTGCAGCGCTGCGTCATCGTAGATTTCTCCGAGTGCGCGCGTCGTACTGTTCTGTACTCCCTGTTGTTCTACTTCGAACGCTATAGCGTCGGTAGATGGCTGGTAGCCGTTGCTGTTGCCGGCGATGTCTTCAGCATCGTTGTTGCACGCTGCCATGAGCAAAGCGCCTGCAAAGATTGTTAGGTATTTCTTCATACTTTTATATATTTTGTTATTTTCTTGTTTCTTCGTTTGGGACTGTCGCTGGGTGACAGCATAGATGGACGGCAGGGCCGTCGTTTTTTGGTTCTCCCTCACTTTGGCCAGTGGTGGCGGGGCAGGGGACACGCCCGTTTTCATCTTGATGGTGTCTGGTGCACCGGCAGGTGCTGTGGTGTTTTTTTTTGAAAGAGAGGCCGCCGCCCTTTTGCGGCGGCTTCTCTTTGGTATAGAGGGTTGTAACAGTCAGATTACTGGTTGTCGGGCAGGTTAACGTTGACAGCAGGCCTTTCGTTCCAAGGCTCGACAGAAGCATCGAACTTCACGCTGGTCATACCGAGGATAATCTTGATGGTGTAGGCGTTGCCCGGCTCCATGTTGGTGTCGGCACTGAAGATTTCCTTGCTGGTCTTGCTGATGGTGTTGGTGATGATGTTACCGTGAGTCAGACCGTCAGAGAGGAATGTAGACAGGTTGTCGTCCTTGGTCATTACGTCGTAGACAATCTCGATGTCGATGGGATCGCCAGTGGGGATGACGAAGATAGGATCGGCAGCATCAGAATAGCCATTGCCGAAGAGGTTGGCAGCTTCATTCGTCACACCGGGATTCTTCTCGGCAGTCCAGAGCACGTCACCCCAGTTTCCTTTGGTGTAGTTCTCGAGGATGAGGGGGTTCAGGCCAGTGGGATCCTCGTTCTTGTCAGCACCGCTCTCCATGCCTTCCTTACCGTCCTTGCGGCCGTCGAGGAACTTAACAACCTCGCTTGAGGTGAGGGCTGTCTTGCCGTCGAATGCTTTCCAGTTGGGGATACCGAAGTCGATGTCTTCACCATCTACGTTGATGGTCTTTTCCTCAGTGTTGTTCAGGTTGAGGGCAGCCTTCATGATGAAACCGCCAATCTTGATAGAGCGGACGTAGATGCGAGTCTCGTCGGCGTTGATAACCTCGCTACCGCCGTCGGGTTTGGTCACCTTGTCAGAGATGTACTTGATGTTGACGTTCAGGCGTGACAGAGCGTGCAGCATTCTGAGGTTCATCTTACCAGCGACAGGATCCTTCGGCTTGATGAGGTTCACGAAGGGCAGGCCGGCGTTGTTCTGAACATTGGCGTTAGTAACAATAGGCTTATAGCTTGTTTCGTTGGCAGCCACACCCCAGAGCAGGTCAACAGAGGTGGCGGGGTCGGTGTCGACAACATACTTCACGATGGGGTCGCCAGAGGCCGTGTTGCTGTTAATCTCAGTGATGTTCTTACCCTGGATGAGCTTCTTGGAGATGTCCTCAAGGGCAGCCTTGGCAGCGTCTACGGTCAGACCGGTGTACTCTACGTATGTAGCCAAGTCAGTGACGGTCTTTTGCGTGACGGTCAATATGAGCTTTGAGTCATCATTAGCCAAGCCTGCAAAGTAAGTTTCAAATTCAGTCTGGTCAGCAAATGTAGCGCCTAAGTATGCTTCTGCTTCAGGCTTTACTTCTGCCCAGGTGGCAGGAGTGTATGTTCCTTCTTGAGCTGTACGCATGGCTATATAGTCGGCCATGGTAGCATGAGCTGTCTGGTAAGTTTCGGGAACGGCATACTTGTACTTGAGGTTAGCAGCTACTGCATCCCAGTCATCAGGATCGACAGTGAACTCTTTCAGCTCAGGGATACCGGTGGTGTTCTCCACGTCGATGTAAGGAGCGTAAGCAAAGAACGACACATAGTCGGTGTTGTCAGAGATAGCTTTGTCGCCAAACTCGTTCGGCCAGTACATCACGGGGTTGTAGACCCATTTCGAACCGTCGATAGACAGCTTGGTGTTATACATATAGTTGGGCTTAGAGGTCTCTTTGTTATAGACCTCGTCATCGGTGTAGTAGGCCATGATGCCAATACCACGCCCGCCGATGTTGCCGTTGTCGGTTGTCCCAGCAACGCCAGCACGTGTGATGCTACGCGGGGTGTAAACGCTGAAGTTGATGGGAGCCTCGCCGGCTTTCTGCTGAGCAGTCTCCACGCCCGTCAGCTCCTCGCTTGAGCAAGCTGTCAGCAATGCAGCTGTAGCTGCGAAAAGAAATATCTTTTTCATAATACTTTTTTTTCTTTTGTTATTGTTGTTAAAACTGAAGTTATACTTGCTTGTAATCAGAGGTTTTACGCATTAGTTCTGGTTAGCAGGCAGTTCAGCAGTACCATCGTGGTTCTCAATCCATTTCTGTACGGTAGCCTCAAACTTAGCGCTGGTCATACCGAGGTGGATGTTCAGTGTGTAGAAGTTACCGGCAGTCATCTTCTCGCCGACAACGTTCAGTTTGCGAATCTTGTTCTCGATAGTGCTACCATTGGTGATACCGTCAGACAGCTTGTCGTTGAGCTTCGGGTTGATGGTCTCAACGTCGTAGACAATCTCCACGTCCATGGGCTGGTCCATCGGGATAACGAAGATGGCATCGCCATCGGTGATATCCTCACCACCTCTACCGAAGAGGTTTACAGTGGTTTTGGTCACGCCTGTGTTCTTGGCTGTCCAGGCAGCATCGAACTTGGTGTTGTCGGTGGCGTCAATCTCATAGGGAGTGCGCTGCAGGATGTTGGGGTTCAGGCCGAGGTAGGTCTCATTGGTGGCAGCACCGTCGGCAGTACCTTCCTTACCGTCGCGACGACCATCCTTGAAGGTAACAGGCTCGTAGGTAATCTCGTTAGAACCGTCGAAGTTCTTCCAGTTGGGCTTGTTTTTAGCGATGTTGTTCAGGTTAAGAGCACCTTTCATGACAAAACCGCCGATGGTAATCTGGCGCACGAAGATCTTGGTCTCCAGATTGTCTATTGTCTCTGATGTGGGATCTGTCACACCAGGGTCTGTTACAAGCGGTGTTTCCTGATCAGCTATGTAGTCGATGGTAACCAAAAGCTTAGCCAGGGCGTGACGCAGGTTGAACTTCACCTTGCCGTCAGCACCGGTTCCTGTGGGCTCGCTGGGCTTCACCAAGTCGATGAACGGGAAACCAGTCTTCACCTCAGACAGCTTCGTTGTGCCCCATGTGGTCTCGTAGTCGGCAGCAGCCACGCCCCAGAGCAGGTCAACAGAGCTGACAGGGTTGGTGTCGACAGCATACTTGATGATGGGGTCACCGATACCGGTGTTGCGGGTCATCTGTGTGATGTTAGTACCCTGCACCAAGTCCTTGTTGATGTCGTCAAGAGCAGCCTTGGCCTCGTCTGCATCAGCAAAGCCAAATTCTGTCTGATAATCAGCCAAAGTGGTAATGGGAGTTGCACCAATCTTGATTCTCAAGCTGGCTACGAAGGCATCGTAGTCAGCATCTGTTTCGCCGATGGCAGGAACGGCGGGAATACCAGTAGAGACGTTCACCTTGGTCCAAGGAGCGTATGAGAAGAATGTCACGCGGTCGATGTCGTCAGAGGTGGCGGCATTACCGTACTCGTTGGGCCAGTACTTCACGGGCTCGTAGCTCCACTTCGGTGTAGCACCACCGTCGCCCTTCACCTGCTGGTTGTACATGAAGTTGGGGAACGTGTTGGCCGTGACGTAGTCAGTGGCGTTGGTGTAGTAAGCGAAAACACCGAAGCCATGGTCATCGTCGGCAGTAGCCACAACATCGGTGGTGAGCGTTCCGGGCAATCCAGCACGTGTCACACTGCGCGGTGTGTAGATGCTGAAGGCCACTGGGGTTTGACCAGCGTTCTGCTGGGCGGCCTCCGTGTTTGACAGCTCCTCGCTTGAGCAAGCGGTCAACAGTGCAGCGGCAGCTGCGAATAAATAAATCTTTTTCATACTTTTGATGATTTTGATTAAGTTAATAAAAATATAGTGATTGTTTCTTACATGACAACATTTGCGTCTTCCTTGTCAACCCAAGGTACGACTACGCCATCGAACTCCATGCCGTTGACAGCCTCGACGAAGGGCAGGGTGGGTATGTCGTCGC
>Ga0247609_10003419_pt1 | contig 16116 bp, 14 predicted proteins | sample 172DNAGHGlowgp2_FD_193487 | JGI IMG/M metagenome (GOLD analysis project Ga0247609, IMG submission 193487) | Sheep rumen microbial communities from Palmerston North, Manawatu-Wanganui, New Zealand - 1728 DNA GHGlow gp2 | ecosystem: Host-associated > Mammals > Digestive system > Stomach > Rumen ...
TTTGTAAAAGTGTTTTAAACAACGAGGAAAATCTGGGCGGAAAAGGCACTCTTAAAGTCCTCGACTGCTTCACACATATGGGTACCTTTGCGCTTAACTGCGGTCTCGCGAAAGCCACGGATGTAACGGGCCTCGACATATCGGAATTTGCGGTTTCGCAGGCCACCGAAAATGCAAAGATTAACGGCCTTTCGGAGAGAGTGCATTTCAGATGTGCCAATGTTCTCGATGAACTTCCGCGTCTTGAAAAAGAAGGTGAAAAATACGACATCGTAATCCTCGATCCGCCTGCATTTACCAAGTCGAGAGAAGCTACGAAAAACGCGATAAAAGGGTACCGTGAAATCAACATGAAAGGCATGAAACTGGTTCGTGACAAAGGCTTTTTTGCAACCTGTTCCTGTTCGCATTTTATGACGGAAGATTTGTTTAAACAGACTGTTTTGCAGGCTGCCAAAAGTGCGCACAAACGCCTCAAACAGATCGAATTCCGTACCCAGGCACCCGACCATCCGATTCTCTGGGCTGCCGACGAATCCTATTATCTTAAGTTCATAATCTTCCAGGTAACGGATGAAAAATAAACAGTAAAGTGGTCCCCCGGGCCACTTTTTTTATGAGGAATCCTATAGTATAATAAATGGGTAAAAATTATGTATGGAGGGATACATTTATGGAAGTAAAAGGATTATGGGAAGTTTGTGCCGCACAGGTTTTCGATATGCAGAATATGGGAATGGTGTGGAAAACGAAAGAAGAAGCAGCAGGCCTTGACGATGATATGTCGGCCATGATTTTTGCCACTCTTTTTGATTTTAAGGAGGACGGCAAACTCTGCATGATGGTAAAAGGACCGGCAGCAGATTCGGTTCCCAAGGAAGAACTGGATGAGGTCATTGCAGCCGGCAGGGCAGTGGTTGAAGACGGATTCGTTTACATGATCGATTTGAAGGACTGGAAGGAAGAGGACGGCAAAGTCTTCATTGACAGCAAGGAGCACGGAGAGGTTTTCGGCGAAGAAATAAGCCCCTGGAGAGAAGTAATCGAAGAGGGCAATACTCTTATAGTGCTTGACAATTATCAGATAGTAAAAGTCGGTGAGGCTCCGACGAGCGTTCGCAAGGTCGAGAAGAAGGAACTTACCGAGGAAATGAAAGCCGCAGTCGGCACATACAAAGGCCTTTACACCAAGATGGTATGCAGCGAAGATAAAGAAGAAAAGGAATTTACGCTTAAGTTAAAAGATGACGGTACGGGAGTTCATAAAAGAGACGATCTTGAGATTAAAATTCCCGAATGGAGCGTTGAAGGCGGCGAAGTCAAACTCACCGAAAAGTTCCTGGGAAAAATCGAATACACGGGCAAACTTGACGGAAAGAAATTATCGCTCTTTAACGGCGATCCCGAAGCTCCCATGACTTACGAGTACGTATACGAAAAAATCTGAAGATAAAAAATTTAAGGACCCGTTCTGACGGGTTCTTATTTTTTTTATGAAAAATAAAAACAATGACCGAAAATGCCTGTGAAACCGCAGTTTTCGCACTTTTAGGCAGTGGTTATTGTCCCTCTTTACATTGACATTTTACCCGCTTAATTGTATAATGTCGTGTGGCGTTTATGGCAGATACAACGTTTTAAATACATAAAAAGAGAGATATATGAAGAAGATAAAAGCAGTAATTCTCGTGTCGGTTTTAAGTGCGGTTGCGATGCTTGCTGCCTGCACTAAAGAAACCACCGGAGATCCTAAAGTTAAATATTTCGTTGACGGCGTGGAAGCAGAAGCTGCGCCGGACAAGAATTTTTATAAAGCAGTTTCAATCGAATCTAACAGCAAGGAAGCATCCATTGTCTGGGACGTTGCAACATGGTCGCTTGAGACTTCAAACACAACAGGCAAAGAAACGGTTAACGTTTATTTTGAATATCAGAACAAGCCCGTCACTGTAGACGGAATCGGATTTGATTCCCTTCAGGATGCGTTTAATTACATAGGTGACGGTTCTAAAAGAATCTATCTTACCCGCGATGTCCAAGGAGGCGGAAATACCGCAGAAGGCGCTGAAATCAATATTGAACTCGGCGGTTTTACCATTGACGGAGTCGGAGAAGATACGATTATCAACAACGGAAAAATGACCATTTACGGTGCAGGTACCATTACCAACAGCGTAAACGGTGAATATTCAAAGAGTATCGTTAATTACGGCGAACTCACCCTTCAGGGAGTAACCGTTACCAACGATACCGATTCTGTGGCAATCTGGAATTCCGAGAACGGCAGCAGTGTTCTTACCATCAAAGATTCGGATATATCTCACAGTCATTCAAATGTTATGACTGTGGTTAATTCGGGTACCATGGAAATAGTTTCGGGAAGCATCACCGGCATCGGCGATTCTTTCCATCCCGTGATTTACAACAATCGCGGTTCTGCCGTACTCACACTGACAGGCGGTAGTGTTACAAATAATGCGGAAGGCTATGCAATCTACAATGAATCCGGGGTTATCAATCTCGGCGGGACAACCTATACAGAGTCCTACAACATGCCGTCTGCAGAATAAAGGAATTTCTCATGTTACAGTTTTTAAGTGACTTGGTTCACAACGAAGTATTAATGTCTGCGGCATTAAGCTGGATACTTGCGCAGATTATAAAAACAATCATCCATCTTTCAATTACCAAAAAATTTGTACCCGAGAGACTGATAGGTCCCGGCGGAATGCCCTCTTGTCATTCTGCAGCAGTTTGTGCCATGGTAACGGCACTTGCGATAAACGAAGGACCGGGCTCATATCTCGTGGCGGTAGCCGGACTTCTTGCAATAGTGGTAATGTATGATGCCACAGGCGTAAGAAGAGAGACGGGCAACCAGGCCAAAGTATTAAACGAATTCATCGAAATGTTCAAGAAAAACGGTTCCGAACTTTCGAACGACGAAAAGTTAAAAGAGTTCGTCGGCCATACTCCGTTTCAGGTTTTCTGCGGAGCAATGCTCGGAATCGGATTTGCATTCCTCTATTGTCTGGTACTTGTAAAATTGTAAAAAAATAAAGCCGCATGTTTCCATGCGACTTTTTTAATTATTTTCATTCAACCACTTCATATATTCCTTCAGTGCATCATGCCAGTCGGCAAACATAAATCCGTTGGTAATCTTAAACATATAGTTTTCAAGAACCGAGTAAGCAGGCCTTTTTGCTTTTGCCGGATATTCGTCACTGGTAAGTCTTTTTACCTTTACATTCTTTCCTGCTATTTTAAATATCTCTTCCGCAAAATCAGCCCATGAGCAGATTCCTTCGCAGGTTCCGTGGAAGGTTCCGTAGTTTTCCGTGAAAAGAAGCGAATCCATGGCTTTGGCAAGTTCGAATGTACTGGTAGGGCTTCCGACCTGATCGTATACAACACCGATTTCATCGCGGTCTTCAGCGAGACGAAGCATTGTTTTTACGAAGTTTTTGCCGTCACCATAGAGCCATGCTGTACGGATGATAAAGTATCTTGTGGAAAACTCTTTTACGAAGTTTTCACCTGCGAGTTTGCTTGCTCCGTAAACGCCCTGGGGATTCGGGATATCGAACTCCTTGTAAGGCTCTGTAGCATCACCTGCGAAAACATAATCCGTGCTTATATGCAGGATTTTGGCGCCGTTCTTTTCGGCAGCGATACTTAAGTTTCTCGGACCGATAGCATTGATTTTGTATGCAAGCTCTTCCTGATCTTCGCAGAGATCTACGGCTGTGTGAGCAGCGCAGTTAATAATTGCATAAGGCTTGCATTCTTCGACGAATTTAAGCACTTCTTCAAGATTTGTAATATCAAGTTCTCCGACATCTGTATTGATACATTCGATGTCTGCCCTGTCTTTGTAAAGATTGTTTATGGCACGTCCAAGCTGGCCGTTACCGCCGGTTATCAGAAGTTTTATCATAATATTTTCTCCGAATTCTTTTAAAACTTACAATGCAAATTCTAACATCATTCGTGTCAAATGTCCAATGATGGACAAAAGACGAACAACAAACATAATTTTGTGGTATATAACGCGGTATTATGATATAATACACTTAATTATGAGAATTTGAATGATATGATGGGTTAAATATGTACGGATATTGTTTTCCGTAGCATTTACAGACGGTTTTTGGGATGAGCAAAGAAGAGAGCAAAAAGAATAATTCAAAAAAGAAAAATGCGGAAAAAAAGCGCAGAATTGATACCAAAGTTCTTGTATTAAAAATTCTTTTTGTGCTGACTCCGTTAATCCTCTCGCTCGTTTTTATGATTATCAAGTGGATATCGCAGGGTTACGTGGCGCTTCCCGGCATTAAGTGGAACGATGAAGCAGTATATATCAAGCTGATTGAAACATATTCCGGAAACTTTTCTCCCAAGGGATACTGGGGATTTGATGCAAACCATGCAATTCTCGGTACGGGATCCGCATGGAGTCCCGCAATACTTGCACCGTATTTTATACCGGCGATTATTTTCCCTGTGGGATATTCCTTTGTGTATATCTGCAACATGGTTTACATTACGGCTGCAAACGCACTTTTTATGGTGCTTACAAAGCCCAATTGGAAGAATACGTTAAAGCTTATCCTTGCGCAGGTTACAAGCATTGTATTCATCCTTTACTTAAACACCAATATGTCCGAGATGTTCAGATATGCACTTGCAATTGTCATCGCCGGATTATTATACAAAATGTTCTTTGACAAATGTCCGAAATGGCTTAAATACGTTGTTACTCCGCTCGTAATTATTTATGCGGTTCAGGTTTATACATTTTTCGCCTTCTGCATTCCGATTTATGTGTTTGCGCTTCTTGCCAAAAAGAAACTCTGGGTGAGAATCCTGGTATCCGTTGTAGCAATGGGATTTATCGCGACCGCAAGCTACGGTCTTTTACATCTTATCTCGAGCAACTACAACATCGGAAAAACCGAAGCGCTTTTAAATGCAGTCAGCCAGGGACACATTTTTGCGGCTGTAAAAAGCTTTTTCGGAATGATGCGTGACGGATTAAAGGGTCTGCTTGATTTAAGATATTACATCAGATCAAACGGCGTTTACATCTTCCATGTGATGATTGCTTTCCTGATAATCGTAAGTTCGTTTCTTACGATATTCTCGAAAAACTCATCCGAAAAAGACAGCCTGATAGCAGCGGTATCGGTGTATTCGATATGCATCTTTTTCTTGATGTATTTGACGCTTTACACCATCGTTCCCGACACATTTATGCGCGGAACGGAAATAGCGATTATCTTCTGTCTGTATCTTCTTATGATGACCGAAGACAAATACCTTGCATGGACCCTTATTCTCTGCAATATAACCGGACTTTTGTTTCTTCCCGTCAACCTTAAAAACTTCCAGGGAACGGAAAGATATTACAAAAGTGAAGTGACCGCGGAGTGGAAGAGCCTTGAAAATGAGTTTAAAGATGTGATAACACTTACGGACAGCGACAATCCCTGGGACAACACCATTCTCATGTATACGATGGAGCCCAAAGCCATCCTGGCCATGCCCGAGGGATTCGGAATCAACTTTGTATTAAACAACGATTTTTACGGAAGTGACCCCGGTTATCTTTTCCTCCCGAGGCACACACATTTCAGGGAAGACTGGATTGAATCAAGTTACAGCGATCTGATGATTGAGAACTCGCTGAATGTGGATTATTACTACGAAGTCATATATGAAAACAGCGGTTACATATGCTACCGCAGAAAAGATTTGCACTCGAGGAACTGATGGATTTGATGCAAGACAAAGTCAGCGTTGTAATACCTGTTCACAACGCCGAAAAGTTCATAAAAGACACTGTTGACAGCGTGTTTGGGCAGACCTATGAGAACATCGAGATTATTCTCTGCGAAAACAATTCGACCGATTCCACAAAAGAAATCCTTGGGAATATGTCGGATCCGAGGATTAAGGTACTCACCCTAAAAGATGTAAACGATGCCGCAGGTGCGAGAAACGCAGGCGTCAAAGAGGCAGACGGCAGATACATTGCTTTTCTCGATGCGGATGATTTGTGGCAGAAAGACAAACTTGAAAAACAGATTGCATTCATGAAAGAAAAAAATGCCGCATTCTGTTTTACAGGTTATGAGTTTGCGGACGAGGAAGCAAAGCCTTTGGGCAAAATCGTTAAAGTGCCCGAGACCATCTCGTATAACGAGGCGCTTAAAAACACGACCATATTTACATCCACTGTGGTTTTCGATATGTCCGCCCTTACCAAAGAGCAGATTGAAATGCCCCATATTAAGAGCGAGGACACCGCGTTATGGTGGAAACTTTTAAGAACGGGAGTAGCCGCATACGGACTAAACGAAAATCTTGTGTATTACAGAAGACCGTCCAAATCGCTTTCATCCAACAAGATTGAAGCGATCAGACGAATCTGGCGACTTTACAGAAAACAGGAACATTTAAGTCTCGCAAAAAGTATTGTCTGCTTTTTAGGCTGGGCAACAAGAGCGGTAAGACGAAGAATATAATTTTAAAATTTTTGAAAGGCTGCCCCTATGGGCGAATAAAGATGGGCAAAAAAGATTCCATAAAGCGAATACTGGTTTTACAGCTGGCAACATTTGAGTTTCTGCTTGATGTCGGCGGATACGCTTTTATCTGGTTTTTCTTTTACAAGAAAATGGTTGAAGTCCGTTTCTGGCAAAAGGGCGATGCTTTGGTGCTCGCACTCTACGCCGTTATTTTAGCCGGATTCTTAGTTGTGTACGGCGGAGGAAAAATCGGATATTTAAGAAGCTTTGAAATATTTTTATCGCACACATTCTCGATACTTGCATCAAACATTTTTGCATACGGCATCATCTGCCTTATGAACGGAACCGCAATCGATCCGAGATACATCATCATACTCACACTCATACAACTTCTGTTTGCGCTCGGATGGTCGTATCTTGCGAACTATATTTACCGTTCGGTATTTGCACCCAGAGACCTGCTTTTAGTCTGCGGCGAGAGACCTGTGGATGAAATCATCGAGAAATTCAAGACCAGAAAAGACCGTTTTCAGATAGTCAAGATTATGAATGTTTCGGAAGGCGAGGAAGCAATCCTAAAAGAAATACCCAACAGATATCAGGGTGTTGTGCTTTGGGATATTCCGATGAACTTCAGAAACAATATTCTTAAATACTGTTATGCGAGATCAATCCGCGTTTATATGATGCCCAAGATTTCCGACGTTATCATTCAGGGTGCCGATGTGCTTCACTTCTTCGATACCCCGATTCTTTTAACGAGGGAATATCCGCTTAATTTCGAACAGCGCTGCATCAAAAGAATGATAGACCTTTTCTGCTCGATAGTTTTAATCATTCTTTCTTCGCCGATAATGTTAATTACCGCGATACTTATCAAGATTACCGACGGCGGTCCCGTCTTTTATAAGCAGACCAGAGTTACGCTTAACAACAAGCAGTTTAAGATAGTCAAATTCAGATCCATGAAGGTCGATGCCGAGGCTGACGGAAAGGCCAGACTTGCGTCCAAAAACGATGACAGAATTACATGGATCGGTAAGTTTATCAGAAAGGTACGTATCGATGAACTTCCTCAGCTCTTTAACATTTTAAAGGGCGAGATGTCCTTTATCGGACCGCGTCCCGAGAGACCTGAGATCATCGAACAGTATATGCAGGAAATCCCCGAGTTTTCCTTCAGAACCAAGGTAAAGGCAGGGCTTGCGGGCTATGCACAGGTTTACGGCAAATACAATACGACACCTTACGACAAACTTAAACTCGACTTAGCATACATAGAAGGTTATTCGACCTGGATGGATATAAAACTGATGCTTTTGACTCTGAGAGTGCTTCTTACTCCCGATGCAACGGAAGGAGTGGGTGAAGATCAGGTTACGGCTATGAAACCCGAGGAGGACAACGATGAAAGTACCGTATAGCAAAGAACCCGTGGATTTCAGACTAATGGTTCTGGTCTCAATCAGAAGAATAAGATTTATTATTTACGGAATATGCTTAGGCGCCCTTATTTTCGGCGGCGGTTATTATGCTGCTCGCAATATTTTCTCCGGCAGACCGGAATATAAAGCCGAGGCCAGAGTATATCTTCAGTACATCGACAATGTTGAAATCGAAAATATATACATCAACAAGCAGACCTGGGAAGACCTTGTTTACAACGACATCATCGCAGAGTATGCGGCCGAGGAAATAGGCAGAAGCCTCGAGCTTGAAGAGGTTAAGGAAAAGGTTTCGGCCACACTTCTTACCGACACCAGGATAGTAGTGGTATCGGGTCAGTCGACGAGTCAGGCAGAGGCAAAACTTCTGGCGAACAAATATGCCGAAGCAATCTGTCGTTTTGCTCCCGAGTTAAAAGAGATAGAAGATGCCAGAATCTTATCTTCCGCAAGCCACGCGGATAAAGTAGGATTCGAAGACAGAACCTGGGCGATGTCTGCAAGCGGAGCCATTTTCGGCGGTATCGTATCGGCGATTGCCGTTTTCCTGTACTTTATATGGGACACCTCGATTTACATTCCTTCCACAACGGAATTAAGATACGGCATTCCCACACTCGGTCTTACCACCGATCAGATGAGAAAGTTCTCCATCAAAAAGGATGAAGAGTATGAAGATAAGCCCAAGGAGAACAAAAAGACCGAATTTTACAGACTCTGGCTTCAGGTTAATTTCTTAAAGATTACAAAGGGACTTAAGAAAATTGCGATTGTCGACACATCACTTACCGATGATTCGCACTATGTAATAAACCTTATCCACAGCATCCTAAAAGAGCAGCGAAACAAAGAAATTTCCGACATCGAGAGCGGAAGGATCCAAAAAGAAGATGCTTACTTTTCTTCGCCCGATTATGAAATCGTCGCTCCGGGTTCCGTTAACAACGACCCCACGATTGCCGCGACGGCTGCAAAATGTGATGCTACGATTGTTTTAATCAAATCGGGCGATCACAACGGAAAGATGATTGAGAGAGCGCTTGATCTTTTAAGACTTCAGGAAGCAAATGTTGTGGGTGCAATTCTCTACGATGTCAATTCATCGCTTATTAAGAGTTATGTTTTCTCGTCCTTCTCAAGTTCGACGAAGAAGTTAAAAGAGAATATTTACAATTCACGTAACGAAGATACAGGTGCAGACAAAACTTACGAAGCCGCTCCCGAACCCGAAGAGGAAGCGGAAGAAAATAAGTAGCACAAGGATGCCCGGAGACAAAAAAATGAGTATGACTTTACTCGTATCCGCACTGAATGTAAATCCTGAGGAATTACTCGAAAAAATGGGCGTTAAAGGCAATGTCGTTATCGTCAATCAGTGTGAGAGTGACAGTAAAAGAGAGAAGGAAAAAGACGGAAACAAAATCGTCGTCATCGAATCGTCCACACGCGGTGTAGGTGTCAACAGGAATCTTTGCATCGACAATTCGTTTGGCGATATCGTTCTTTTTTCAGACGATGATATTGTTTACGACGATGATTACGTTAAAAAGGTTGAGGAAGAGTTCGACAGACATCCCGAAGCGGAAATGATAATGTTCAACTTATCGGTCTGCGAGGAACGAAGAACCTACGAGAATGTGGGATTTAAGAAACTCTCCCGTTTCAATATAGGCAGATTTCCCGCGTACAGCATAGCTGTTAAAAGGGATGTGCTTTTAGACAAGAAAATAAGATTTTCCGAACTGTTCGGCGGAGGCGCGAAATATTCCAACGGCGAAGACTCACTCTTTTTAAGAGATGCTTACAAAAGCGGTATTTCGATGTATGCAACCGAAACGCATATCGGAAGGGAAGTTCCGAGATCCTCCACGTGGTTTGAAGGTTATACCGAAAAGTTTTTCTTTGACAGAGGAGTGCTTTTCGCGTTCCTTTACGGCAAAAATGCCTGGGCATGGAGAATACGTTTTATCTTGACCAAAAAAGAAATGTTTACGGGCGACATTAACCGTAAGCAAGCAAACAAACTGATGAAAGCCGGAATCAAGGAAGGCTTTATGATAAAGAAAAAGGGTGTCTGATGGCGGTTTACCTTATTCTTGCGGCAGTAACGATAGCAATCGGATTCTTTGTTGACAGCAAAGTCGAAAAGTATGATAAGTCTTTTTTCGAAGAACCGAACCGTTCAAAGGGCCGTGTTTTTAACAAGTTAATATACGTACTGATTTTCTTTCTGCTCTTTGCGGTGTCCGCGACAAGAATTGCCGTGGGCGGAGATTACTGGAGCTACACTTCGATTTTTAATCTTCTCGCGCAGAACAGGGATAAATCCGTAGCCACCGAATTCGGCTTTAACATTCTGGTCAAGATAGTTCAGCACCTGTTCGGATATGACGGAAAGCAGTACATCATCATCTTTGCGATAGTTGCGTTTGTGACCATTCTTTTGTTTATAAAAGGACTCGACGAATTAAGCGAAGATTTCGCAATATCTTTTGCGATGTTTATGCTGCTCGGCTACTACGCATCGAGCTTTAATTCCATCAGAAGTTATCTGGCATTTGCCGTAGCTTTCTATTCGGTAAGATATATATTTAAAAGAGAATTCTGGAAGTTCGCGCTGCTTGTGCTTTTAGCATCGACGTTTCACATATCGATCCTCATCGTGCTGGTGGCGTACCCCTTGGGACTCATAAAATGGAAACCCTGGATGCTTGCTATCCTTGCTGCATTTTCCGCAAGTTTCCTCATCATTCCGAATGTATACAGAAGACTTGTTTTCCTGATTTATCCTCAGTACGAAAACACGATCTACGATACGGGAGAAGTCAGTTACACAAATATTGCAAGATGCATCGGCGTTTTGATTTTCGCGATTATCCTTTACAGGAAAGTGATAAAGGATAACGAAAAGAACAGATTTTACTTTAACATGAACATTTTTGCAACGGTGATTTACCTTTGCTGTTCGTTCCTGCCGGTTGTATCGAGAATCGGATATTACTTTAACCTTTTCCAGATAATACTGGTGCCGGTTCTCATTGATGCCATTCCGAAGAAATGGGCCAGAATTGTACTTAAGGTACTGCTTATTTCGTGCGGATTTGCATATTACGTTTATTTCCTTTATTCGAGTCAGTTTAACGGCACGAGACTCCTGCCGTATTTTAACTGGATTATAAACTAGGCTTAACACTATGCTCTTTTCTATCATAACGGTATGTTTTAATGCCGGCGACAAATTGAAAAACACGCTTGAAAATATTCTCGCCCAGTCTTTTACCGATTTTGAAATCATCATAAAAGACGGCGGTTCAACGGACGGAAGTCTCGATAGCATTCCGAAGGATGAAAGAATAAAAATATTCAGCGAAAAAGATAAAGGCATATACGATGCAATGAATGTTGCGGTCTCGAAGGCTTCAGGCGATTACGTGATATTCATGAACTGCGGAGATTCGTTTTACGATGAGAACGTACTTAAAAACGCCGCGGCGAATATGTCCGATAAACCGGACAGTAAGATTTACTACGGAGATGCGTATTTTGCAAGTGCGGGAGAAATCATTTCGCAACCCAAAGAAATCACCGAGTCAATATGCTATCGCCATATGCCCAATCACCAGTCCTGCTTCTTTGCAAGAAGTTTGTGGGATAACGATGCACTTGATACGAAATACAAAATCCGTGCGGACTATGATTTCTTTTTAAGATGTTTCTTCGAAAAGAATATCCGTCCCGCGTATCTTGGCATCACGGTTGCGTCCTACGAGGGCGGGGGCTTTTCCGAGTCCGACAGGAAACTTGACAAGGCGGAGCACCGTGAAATCGTTGTTAAATATATGGGCGAAAAGAAAGCGAATCATTACAGAAGAATTATGATTTTAACGCTTCAGCCCCTGCGAACATGGATAGCGCAGAAGAGTATTTTTGCGGGCGTATACAATTCGATAAAGAAAAAGGTCTATTCATAAAGCCGGTGCCTGGCTCGCGTGGCGTGCCTGGCTCCGCGAAAAGGAAAATACATGAGAGTACTTTGGGTCGTAAACCAGTGCATTCCGGTTATAGCTAAACATCTGAATATCGAAGTGCCCAACAAAGAGGGCTGGCTTTCCGGTTTGTCGGAAAAACTCATCGCCGAAAAAGATAACGATCTTACACTCGGCATAGCTTTTAACGCAGGCTTTGAGTGGGGAAAATACAAGGGCGAATATGAAGTCACCGCCTATGGTTACGATGATGACCCGACAGTTCCCGAAGTTTATGATAAGGCTGTTGAGAACAGATTTAACGAAATCATCGAAGACTTTAAGCCCGACGTGATTCATATCTTCGGAACGGAATATCCTCATACTCTCGCGGTTTGCAAGGCAGCGAAGGATAAATCGAAAATCCTTATCGGAATCCAGGGACTCTGCAGTGTATACGCAGATCATTATTTCGACGGACTGCCCGAAGATATGTATGTCAAAGAGACATTTCGCGACCGAATAAAGAGCGACAATATCATCAAGCAGCAGGCCAAATTTGTTAAGCGCGGCGAGTACGAAATCGAAGCGATTAAGTTAGCGGGAAATGTCACGGGAAGAACTTCCTGGGATAAAAAATACACATCCGAATACAACCCCGATGCAAAATATTACTTCATGAACGAAACCCTAAGAAGTAACTTTTACGAGGGCAAATGGGACTTTGAAAGCTGCGAAAAACACTCGCTTTTCGCGAGTCAGGGAGATTATCCGATAAAAGGACTTCATGTTCTTTTACGAGCCCTTCCCGAGATTAAGAAAGAATATCCCGATGTGAAACTGTATGTTGCGGGCAACAAGATTAACGGAGAGGATTCGCTTAAGAAAAAGATCTTAATCGGAACGTACGGCAGATACATCAACAAGCTCATAAAAGAAGGCGGCCTGACCGAAAACGTTGTTTTCCTTGGGTCTTTAAGTGCGGATAAGATGAAGGAGCGGTATTTAAAGAGCAATGCTTTTATATCTCCTTCGATGATGGAAAATTCACCCAACTCGCTCGGAGAGGCAATGCTTCTTTCGATGCCTGTAATCTCATCCGACGTTGGCGGAGTAAGAGATTTAATGAGTGACGAAGAAGGGTTTATCTATCCTTCGCTCGATGAAAAAGCATTAATCGAAAGCGTTAAAAAATGCTTCGCTCAAAACGGAAGTGTCGCACAAAAAGAAATGTGCGAAAAGGCCGGAGCGAGGGCGCGCATCACACATGATGCCGACACAAATTACAAGCGCCTGCTTGAAATATACGGTGAAATTGCCGGTCAATAACGAGGTAACATGAAATTAACATTTGTTTCCAACTATATAAATCATCATCAGATTCCTTTAAGCAACGTGCTCTACGATAAGCTCGGCGATGACTATGCATTTATTCAGACAGAGCCGATGGAAGAAGAACGCATCAAGATGGGCTGGGGCGGTGATTTTGACAATATTCCGTATCTTAAGAAGTATTACGAGAACGGACTTGAATGTAAAAAACTGATTATGGAATCGGATATCGTGGTATTCGGCGGATGTGAGGACGAGTCGATAATCGAAGACAGACTTCACGCCGGAAAGCCCGTCATCAGATATTCCGAGAGACTTTACAAAGAAGGCCAGTGGAAATGTGTTTCCCCGAGAGGTCTTAAAAAGAAATATCACGACCATACCAGATATTCGGATAAAAAAGTATATCTTTTATGCGCGGGAGCATATGTGGCGGATGATTTTAACATCATCAAAGCATACCGCGGCAAGAGATACAAATGGGGGTATTTCCCCGAGTTTAAAGCCTATACGGACGAAGAGAGAAAGGAACGAAGGGACGAGAGGCGAAGCCACTCAAAACTTGAGATTCTCTGGGCCGGAAGACTTATAGACTGGAAACATCCCGAGAGTGTCATAAAACTTGCAAAAACTCTTAAGGATAAAAATATACCGTTTGAGATATCCGTTATCGGTGAAGGAAAGATGGAAAAAGAAATCGAATCCGCCATCGAAAAGAACGGCCTTACCGAAGAGGTTAAGCTTCTCGGAATGATGAAGCCCGAAGAAGTCAGAAACCACATGAAAACAGCGGATATTTTCCTCATCACCAGCGATTACAAAGAAGGCTGGGGTGCGGTCTGCAACGAAGCCATGAACGAAGGCTGCGTGGTAGTTGCGTCGCATGCTGCAGGCGCTGTTCCGACACTCATTAAACACAGAGTAAACGGCATGATATTCCCTTCGGGAGATTTTGCGAAAATGGCATTTCAGATTGAGGAACTTTCAAGAGATCAGAAGTGGAGACTCTCTCTCGGAGAGAATGCGTACGAGACTCTTGAGAACGGCTGGAATCATATAACCGCGGCCGAAAGACTCATTAAATTAAGCGAGGCCATACTGGAAGACAAGCCTTTCTTTTATGAGAAAGGACCATTAAGCGAAGCAAAGGTAACTCCGCAGAGAAAGATGTATCGTAAAATCATCGGCATTGAACAGTAAAAGATGAATTCACTCGTTTCGGTCATTGTACCGGTATACAATTCAACTGCATATTTGAAAAGATGCGTGGATGCGATTCTTGCCCAGACATATAAGAACCTTGAAGTACTGCTTATTGACGATGGTTCAAAGGATGATTCCCTGAAAATCTGTCGCGAATACGAGGCGAAGGATTCAAGGGTAAAAGCGTTTCACAAAGAAAACGGCGGTTCGTCGTCAGCACGTAACGTCGGCATCAAAGAAGCCACGGGAGAGTACATCTGCTTTTGCGATTCGGACGATTATTACGAGCCCGATATAATCGAAAATCTCTCAAAGGTTTTCGATGAAAAAAGCGACGCCGTCGTGGCACAGTGCATGGCGGTATGCAGATACGAGGACGGTACGTTAGAGAGCGGCCCCCTAAAAGATTCGGGAAACATCGTTCGCGAGACGAACGAAGAATACTTTAGGGAACTTCTTTTACACCTTGGCGACAGTTCCTTTTGCACCAAGATGATAAAAGCGGATTTCATGAAAAGATTCGCATTTAACGAAGGCAGACTCAACGAAGATTTTGAACTTTTGGTATATATGCTGCAGGAGTTTGAATGCATATATACTTACGAGATTACGGGATACAATATCATCTTGAGATTTGGCAGCAATACGCGAAACGTGTACAAGAATCTCTTTTATGACTGCATGATTGAAAACTCCGACATGGCAGCAGAATTGGTCGATAAAAAGTTTCCATCTCTTAAGGAAGAGGCAAGAAAATTCCAGCTCTACCAGCGACTTGATTACACGCTTCACACACCTCTTTCAAAGATGAAAAACAATCCCGTCGCAGATAAGGTTTTAAAGGAGTTGAAACTCTGGAGAAAGGATATTAAGACTAATCAGTATCTTGCACCGAAGGACAGACGAAATTTAAAGATATTAAGCCGCATACCGCGCTTTAGCAAATGGGTGCACAACAAAATAATGTTCCTGAAAGGAAAACCTGTAGAAAAATGAACCGGTGCCTGACTCCCGAAGGGTGTCTGGCTCCGAAAGAAGGAAACAAAAAGATGAAAATTTTAAAGAAGCTCTCCAAGCTTCTGGATGCAAAACAGAAAAGATCACTGGCCGGACTGGTGTTTTTGATGTTAATCGGAGCAATTCTCGAGGCCTGCTCGGTAGCACTGATCATACCTGTTGTTACGGTGCTTTTTACACCAAATGCAATTCAGGAGAAATGGTATCTTGCACTTGCCTACGACATATTGCCTTTTACAAGTGAAAAAGCATTTTCGATAGCTGTTCTTTTAAGTATTATCGTTGCGTTTATTTTAAAAAATGCATTCCTTTACATTGAACAGAAACTGCTTTACAGATTCATCTATACCAACCAGTTCAGAACATCCGAAAGGATGATGAAGAATTACATCAGAAAAGATTACGAATACTATCTAAACGCCGACAGCGCTGTAATTCAGCGCAACATCACATCCGATGTCAACAACATGTATGCGCTGATTCAGTCGTTAATGCTTTTGATATCGGAGCTTATCGTATTCGCCACACTGATTGTACTCTGCGTAAGACAAAGCCCGTTAATGACCGCGTTCTTTGCGGTTCTTTTGGGAATTACTCTTTTGCTCATAAAAGTAATAT
>Ga0247609_10003420_pt1 | contig 16116 bp, 14 predicted proteins | sample 172DNAGHGlowgp2_FD_193487 | JGI IMG/M metagenome (GOLD analysis project Ga0247609, IMG submission 193487) | Sheep rumen microbial communities from Palmerston North, Manawatu-Wanganui, New Zealand - 1728 DNA GHGlow gp2 | ecosystem: Host-associated > Mammals > Digestive system > Stomach > Rumen ...
AAAAATAATATAATACATTTTGTCCTGAACATCCCTCATTCTAATAATTAACAATTTCTAATTTTTACTCCAATCAATCATAAATAAAAAAATAATGGAACACTACCCTGGCAAATCACCAAGGAGTGTCCCTTAATCCCTAAAAGGGGGAAAGAAAGAACGTCCCTAATTCCCTTTTGGGTTCCATGCTTCAAAATGTCTTTGAATTGCTCCAAATAAATTAGCACGAACTCTTGGAATTTTTTTTGTTAAATCAATAATTAAATTTTTCATATCTTCTCTTTTAGATGTTCCGTCCATTGGACAAACTTTAGGCATGACAGTTAAATTATTCCTTCTAATAAATCCCCTTGTATCTTTTTCAGTTGTATAAATTAAAGGTCTAATTAAAGTTATTTTAGAACGGTCCATATAACTTACAGGTGCAAATAATCCAATATTTCCTGCATATAATACATTTAATAAAAAAGTTTCTAGTACATCATCTTGATTATGTCCTAATGCAATTTTGTTACAGCCTTCTCTGATTGCGACTGAATTGATTATACCTCTACGTAAATTAGCACATAAAGAGCATGGATTTTTTTCTTTTCTTATATCAAAAACTATTTCTTTTGCATTACTATTTTCAATAAAAAGAGGAACACCAACATCATCACAAATGTTTTGCAATAAATTGCAATCAAAAAATTCAAATCCCGGATTTATACTTATAGCAATTATATCAAATTTTTTAGGATAAAATCTTTGTAACGCCTTGAATCCATATAACATTGTTATAGAGTCTTTACCGCCAGAAAGACAGACTGCAATTTTATCTCCTTCTTCAATCATTTTATATTCTTCAATAGCTTTTCTCATACGACTTAATATTTTTTGCATTTTAATCACCATTTATATTATAACAGAGTTTGTCAAGCGGTAATTGACAAAAAAATAAAAAAGGAGTAATATATTTAATATATGTACCCATAGCTCAGCAGGATAGAGCACCCGCCTCCTAAGCGGACGATGGGGGTTCGAGTCCCTCTGGGTACACCAATATAGAATAAAATATAAAGGAAAAAAATGAAAAAAGATCAAGAAAAATTTATGAAAGAAGCTTTAAAAGAAGCGAAAAAAGCCTATGATAAATTAGAAGTTCCAGTTGGTGCAATAATTGTAAGAGATGGAAAAATAATTGCAAGAGCACATAATTTAAAAGAAACAAAATTAGATACAACAAAACATGCAGAGATATTAGCAATTCAGAAAGCAAGTAAAAAGCTTCAAAGTTGGCGATTGCTAGATTGTGAAATGTATATAACTCTTGAGCCATGTTCAATGTGTGCTGGAGCCATAATAAATTCTAGAATAAAGAAAATATATATAGGAACCTTAGATGAAAAAACAGGGGCTGCTGGATCTGTATTAAATTTATTTGAAGATTATCAATTTAATCATAAAGTAGATGTTGAAAAAGGAATATTGAAAGATGATTGCGAAAAAATATTAAAAGATTTTTTTAAAGAGTTAAGAAAATCAAAAAAATAAAGTATACATTAGTTATAAAATGAACATAGGAGGAAATATGTTTGATAAGATAAAAAATATAACACAAAATAGGGTGTTTCATATTAGTATGGCAATTATAATATTTTCAATTATTTTTTTTACAACAGGAGTAGTTATTTTAAAATACAATGTAGAAGGCGAAACAAATATGCCATTTGAATTAAGTAAAATAACCATAATTAGTACATGTGAGGGTATTGATAAGCAAACACAGGAAACTAAATGGAATTTTGATATTAATCAAAATAATGACATATACTTATATATAAATAAAAATAAAAATTATACAAGTCAAGAAGCAATTAAAACCATAAAAATTGAAAATATTAATGTAGAAAAAAATAATGAGATTGGAGAAATTAAATTCTATAGACCGAATATTTTAGATGATGGAGGAAACTTTAAAAATTCTGAAGAGAATTTGATTAACCAAATAGAATATGTAGGAGATTTAGAATCTAATTTAAAAAAATTAAAAATTTCAAATCAGGAAGGAATAGTTGCATTTAGATATGCAAACAGTAATGTTGCTGAATATTCTTCAAATGATGATGAAATAAACCATAGTGAATTATTAAAAAAAGCAGGGATAACTGAGGAGGATTTACAAGCAAAATTGACATTTGATTTAACTATAACAATTGAATCTGGTATAGAATATAAAGCAAATGTTTCTGTAGATTTACCAATAAAGGGTGTAGTTGAAAGTGGAAATAGTTCACAAGAAATAACTGATTTAAAAAATATAATTTTCAAAAGAACGAAAAATTAGAAAATTTACTTGATTAAATGTGAAAAACATTATATAATACTGATGGTATGTGCTTGATTTTTGTATGGAGGGTATCTCAATAAAGACCTATGAATCTTGTCAGGTCCGGAAGGAAGCAGCAATAAGTAGTTTATCTTTATGTGGGGTGCTTTCCATACAGAGATTAAGTGACAGCCATTTTTTATATAGTATAAAGGATGTGAAAGTATGGGGTACACAGCTCTTTATAGAAAATTTAGACCAAAAACATTTTCAGAAATAGTTGGTCAGGAACATATAACTAAAACATTGAAAAATCAAATAATTGCAGGAAGAGTTGGACATGCATATTTATTCAATGGTGGAAGGGGAACAGGAAAAACTACAGCTGCAAAGATTTTAGCAAGGGCAATTAATTGTTTAAACCCTAAAGAAGGAGAGCCATGTAATGAATGTGAGATTTGTAAAGGATCTATAAATGGCTCATTAACAGATATAGTAGAAATGGATGCAGCATCAAATAATAGTGTAGAAGATATACGAGCAATACGTGAAGAAGTAAATTTTTTACCAACAAAAGCAAAATATAGGGTATATATAATAGATGAAGTTCATATGTTATCAACAGGAGCTTTTAACGCTTTATTAAAAACATTGGAAGAACCACCAGAACATGTTAAATTTATTTTAGCAACAACAGAGCCACAAAAATTACCTGCAACAATTCTTTCAAGGTGTCAACGCTTTGACTTTAAAAGATTATCAAATGAAAATATAATAAAAAGATTAGAAATTGTTTGTAAAGAAAGTGATATAGAAATTACACATGAGGCATTAAAAATAATTGCTGTATTAGCAGAAGGGGCTATGAGAGATGCATTATCAATTTTAGAGAGATGTGTACAAGATGGAGAAAATAAAATAGATGAAGATAAAATTAAAGATTTAGTACGGAATTCCCAAATTAACATATATACAAAATATAACTGAAAATGTTATTAAGTATAATGAAATAAAAGCATTAGAAAATATAGATATTGTACTAAATGAGGGAAAAGATATAATTAACTTACTTTGGGAAATGATAAAATATGTTAAAGATATATTAGTATATAAATCTTCTAATAAATTAGAATTATATAATGAAGAGGAATTAAAAAAAATAGAAGAGATTTCAAAAGAGGTTTCTAAAGAAAGATTAATAGATTTAATTTACAAATTATCTGAATTAGAAAATGATATAAAATGGTCTACACAAAAAACTATAATGTTGCAGGCAGGAATAATTAATTTATGTAATCAAACAAAACAGGTAGAGAATGTTGTAAATATACAGCAAAATAATACAGTTCAAAAAAGTAATAATGTACAATTTACAAATAATCAAATATCAAACAATATAAATTTACAAGATAGAAAAGTAAATAAAAAAATAAATGAAACTAAAAAAACATTTTCAAAAAATCCAGATGAATATTGGCCACAAATTGTAAATGATTTAAAGCAAAGTGGAAAAATAGTTTTATATACAAATTTAATGTCAACAAAAGCAAAAGAGATAAATGATATGACTGTAGGAATAGAATTTCCAAAAGGAATAACTTCATTTGGAAAAGCAATATTAGAAAAACAGGATAATATAAGAGAAATAACTAAATTAGTTTCTATGGCTTATGGAAAAGAGATGCATATAAAATATATTGTACCAAATAAAAATATGCAAAAATTATCAGCTGAACAAAATCTGCAAAATTTAGCAAATGAAGCTGATGTACCATTTAATATAGTAGATTAAAAAATATTTGATGTGTCCAGAAATGGACAGGAAAGGAGATAAAAATGGCTAAAAGAGGTGGATTCCCAGGAGGTATGGGAGGATTCGGAGGAATGAATATTAATAATCTAATGAAAGAAGCTAAAAAGATGCAAGCTGATATAGAAAAATCACAAGCAGAATTAGCTACTAAGGAGTTTGATGCTTCTGCTGGTGGAGGAGCAATTAATGTAAAAGTGTCTGGAGAGAAAATAATTAAAGAAATTAAAATAAAACCAGAAGCGGTTGATCCAGATGATGTAGAAATGTTAGAAGATTTAATTTTAACATGTGTTAATGAGGCTTTAAGAAAAGTAGATTCAGCTCAAAATGCTGAATTTGGTAAATTTAAAGGATTAGGGTTTTAGTTATGTCATTATATTCACCATCAATAGAAAAATTAATTGAAAGTTTTGAAAGATTGCCAAGTATAGGACATAAAACTGCTGCAAGATTAGCTTTTTATATGCTAAATTGTTCAGAAGAAGAAACTAATGAGTTTGTTTCTTCTATTCTTAATGCAAAAAAGAATTTAAAATATTGTAGTAAATGTTTTAATATATCTGATACAGATCCATGCATAATATGTGGAAATCCAAAAAGAAATCAAGATACAATATGTGTTGTTGAAGATGTAAGAGATATTATTGCAATGGAAAAAACTCATGAATTTAAAGGTGTATATCATGTATTACATGGTTCAATTTCTCCTATGAATGGAATAGGGCCTGATGATATAAAAATAAAGGAATTACTTGCAAGACTTATGAGTGGAGAAGTTAAAGAGGTTATTTTAGCTACAAATCCTAGAGTAGAGGGAGAAGCAACAGCCATGTACTTATCAAAACTTATTAAGCCTTTAGGTGTTAAAGTAACTAGAATCGCTCATGGAATTCCTGTTGGTGGAGATTTAGAATATACAGATGAAATTACTTTAACAAAAGCTTTAGAAGGAAGAAGAGAAATATAAAAAAACATCCTTATTATAGGATGTTTTTTTGAGGTTAAAAGTCAAAATAGTCTTTTAATTCAACTTTAAGATTTTCTGGTAATGATTCATATTTTTCCTGAATACGTCTAAAATAATCTTCAATAAAAAATGTTTTATCAAGAAAAGTTATGTTGCTAAGATTGCAAAAATTCAATATAGCATATTTGCAAGCTTCTACAAAATCAATTGCTCTGGAGCGTTCTGCTTCAATTGTTTTAATATTAGTTAAACTATTATTGTTATTACATGTATGGTTATAACCAACAAAATCAATAGTTACAATCTTTCCAGAAATGGCAATTAAAATAGGAATAAGTGCAACATCTTCATAACATCTTAATTCTGTTGCAAAAAGTATATTGGCAAAAATATTTTTCTTAAAAGCAAATAGCCAGAAAACAGCATATTTTTTTTCTGGTTGAGTCCAAAGCTTAAGAATGTCAAGACCTCTAAATACTTTATTACAATTTTCTCTATAATTATATTTTTCATGATTTTTATCAGGTAAATCATTTATAAGGTTTGTCTGATACCGAATTATATCCGGAAAATCATATTTATTAATAGTTTTAGAAAGCTCATAGAGAAGATTTGGATTAATAGTGTCATCTGAATCTACAAAAATCACATATTTACCACTTGACAAGGTAATTCCTCTTCTACGTGAGAGTGAAACACCAGAATTTTCAAAATGATAAACCTTCATATTAGAATACATTTTTGTATATTCTTCTAAAATACTAGAAGTATTATCAGTTGAACCATCATCAATTACAATTAATTCAAAATCTTTATATGTTTGAATCATAATACTTTCGATACATTTCCGTAAATATTCTTGTGCATTATAGCAAGGAACAATAATTGAAAACATCATTTTTATACCTCCATTTAAAAATAAATTTTAATTAAAATTTTAAAAATACAAATGAACAAATCATATACATTATATTATGTAAAACTACATAAGTCAAGTAATAGATTGAATAAATAAATAAAGTATGATAAAATTGCATAAATAAGGAGTAGTGATTATGAAACATAAACAAATAGTAAATAAAATGACATTAGAAGAAAAAGCACAAATATGTGTTGGTGCAGATTATTGGAATACAAAAGGATTTGAAAAATATAATATTCCTCAAATAAAAACATCTGATGGTCCACATGGTCTTAGAATTCAAAATGGCAAAGCAGATAATTTAGGAATAAATAAAAGTGAAAAAGCTATTTGTTTTCCTTCACTATCTACAGTTGGCAATAGTTGGAATAGAAAAATAGCATATTTATATGGAAAAACATTAGGAGAAGAAGCAAGAGCAGAAAAAGTAAATATTGTATTAGGACCAGCAATAAATATGAAAAGGACACCATTATGTGGAAGAAATTTTGAGTATTTTTCTGAAGACCCATATTTAACTGGAATTTTAGGAGCAGAGTATGTAAAAGGAATTCAGTCAGAAAATGTTGGAGCATGTGTTAAACATTTTGCAGTTAATAATCAAGAAAATAGAAGAAGAACAATAAATGCAGTTATAGATGAAAGAACATTAAGAGAAATCTATTTAAAAGCTTTTGAAATAATAATAAAAAAGTCAAATCCATATTCAATAATGAGCGCATATAATAAAGTAAATGGACAATATTGTTCAGAAAATAGACATTTGATGGATATTTTAAGAAAAGAGTGGAATTATGATGGTATAGTAATATCAGATTGGGGTGGAGAAAATAATAGAGTTGAAGGAATTAAAGTAGGTCATGAGTTAGAAATGCCAGGAGGAAGAGGAAATGGTATTGATGAAATAATAGAAGCTACAAAACAGGGAAAAATAAAAGAAGAGGAATTAAATGAAATAGTAGATAGAATTATAGATGTTGCATATAAAACTAAAAATGAAAATGAAAAAGATTATAGTAAAGAAGAACATCATAATATTGCATTAAAAATTGCAGAGGATTCTATTGTATTATTAAAAAATGAAAAAAATATATTACCACTTAAAGAGGAAAAAATAGCAATTATAGGTGATATGGCAAAAGTACCAAGATATCAAGGAGCAGGAAGTTCAACAATAAATGTTTTCAAATTAGAAAATGTATTAAATAATTTTCATGAAAATAATATAAAATTCGAATATGCAAAAGGGTATGAGAGAGTAGAATCCAAAAATGACGATAATTTAAGAAAAGAAGCAATAAAAATTGCAAAAGAGCATGATGTAGTAGTTGTATTTGCTGGACTTACAGAAAATGCTGAATCAGAAGGAATGGATAGAACGACATTAGATTTACCAGAAAATCAAAACAAATTAATACATGAAATTTGCAAAGTTAATTCAAATGTTATAGTTGTTTTGTCAAATGGTTCACCTATAACTATGCCATGGAAAGATAATGTTAGTGCAATAATAACAGGTTATCTTGGAGGAGAAGCTGGTGGAAAAGCAATGGTTAATTGTCTAATAGGAAAAACAAATCCAAGTGGAAAATTAGCTGAAAGCTATCCAGAAAAATTATCAGATATACCATGTTATAAAAATTATCCAGGAACAGAGTTAACAGTTGAATATCAAGAAGGAATTTATATTGGATATAGATATTATGATAAAACAAATAAAAAATTAATATATCCTTTTGGTTATGGACTAAGTTATACTGATTTTAAATATTCAGATTTAAGAGTACAAGAAAATGATGATAATTATATTTTAAATTTTAAGATAAAAAATATAGGGAAAGTTAAAGGCAAAGAAATTGCACAAATATATATTAGTCAAATAAATCCTAAAATTTTTAAACCAAAAAAGGAACTTAAAGGATTTGAAAAGGTTGAACTAGAACCTAATCAAGAAAAAGATATTTGCATTATTTTAGATAAAAAGACATTTGAATATTATAATGTGGAAACGAAAAAATGGGCTGTCGAATCTGGTAAATATAGAATTTTAGTTGGAAAATCAAGTGTAGATATAGTATTAAAAACTGAAATTGAAATAAAATCAAATGACGAAAAAATACAAAAAAAATATCCTAAAAAATATTATGATGGTAATATACAAGATATTACAGATAATGAATTTGAAGAACTATTAGGAAAATCAATTCCTAATAGACATATTAAATTAAGCCAAATAACAGAGGAAAATACTCTAGAACAAATTAAAGATACAAAAATAGGTAAAAAAATATATGAAAATCAAATAAAAAAAATGAATAAATTATTTGAGGAACAAAAGGTAAATGAAGCAACCAAGGTTATGATGGATTTACAAAAACCCTTAAAAAAATTTTATGAAAAAAAGGGTAAAATAACTAAAAATATGGTTGATGAATTATTAGATATTGCAAAAAATGATAAACATTTTGAAAAAAATAATTTTGTAGAACAGTATTTAAAATAGGAGGAATTATGATTAAAGCAGTATTTATAGATTTAGATGGAACCCTTCTAAATGAAAAAAGGCAGATTAGTGATAAATCAATTAAAGAAATAGAAAGATGTCAAAAAAAGGGGATAGAAATAATATTAGCTTCAGGCAGATGTTATAAACATACTATAAATTATAATAAACAAGCAAATGCAAGCCCATATATAATTTCATCAAATGGTGCCTCAATATATGATATTAATAAAAAAAAGGAGATTTATAGTAATCCAATAAAAAAAGAAATTGTTACAAAATTATTAAAATATGCTTATAATATGCAAATTGGAATAATTTTTAATTATGAAGATAAAGTAGCTATGAATATTTCTTTTTACCCAGATGAGGAAGAATATGTGAAAAGTAATGAAGAATTAGAAAATATTATAAAAAATAATAATATTGTTCAATGTGTAATAAGAAGTGAACAATTAGAAAAGATGATTAATCTAAAAAAATTTTTAGAAAAAGAAATACCTGAAGTAAAAGTTAGTAATGAATCAAGAAGAATAAAAAATCCTGATTTAAAACCAAGTAGCAATTATTTTTGTGATATAAATGAAAAAACAGTATCAAAGGGTTATGCGGTAAATAAACTATGCAATTTATTAAATATAAAAAATACTGAGATAATAGCAATAGGAGATAGTGAAAACGATATATCAATGTTTAAACAGACTGCAAATTCTGTAGCAATGGAAAATGCACTACAAAGTGTAAAAAATGAAGCAAATTATATTACTAAATCAAATGAAGAAGATGGAGTAGCTTTAGTTTTAAAAAAATTATAAAAGTCGAAAGATAGTATCTTTCGACTTTTTGATTAGTTGGTACGTAAGTATTTCATTGCTCCAAAACAACCTGAATTTTTAGAAAAACTAGATAGAACAATTCGTAAATTTTGTGTAAAACATGGATAAGCATGTTTATAAACAAAGTTATTAAGTTCAAAAATAAAATCTGAATAGGTAAAGCCCTCTCCTGAAAGATATATTATATCAGGATTAAGAATATGTATTAAAGAAACTAATTCCATTCCTAAGTATTTTGCAGATTCTTCTAATACTAAATCTTTTGGTTGCCTAGAATAATAAATCTTGTTTAATATTTTTGAGCCAGAACAAATTCTACCTGTTTTTGTAATTTCTCCATTAAATAATAGAGTTGGATTACCATAAATTTCACCTGCTAATTTATTTGAGCCACAAAAAAGAGAACCATTTATAACAATACCTAAACCAATTCCAGTACCACTTGTTATACCAAGTAGAACTTTTGAATCAGGATATTCTAATGTTCCTGAAAGAGCAGTTGCATTAGCATCATTAATAAAACGAACTTTTTTGCAATGTAAATGTGAAAAATCTGAAACATTCAATCCATTCATACATTTTAAAGGTGAGTGGTAAACAGTTTTGGAGTTAAGAGTACAACCTGAAAATGCAATACCAAGTCCATCAAAATCACAATTAAATGATTGATAAAAATTGGAAATTACATCAATTAGTTGTTCCCGCGTAATATTGTCTCCAGATGGTACGGAGTCATAATAGCAAGAATTGTTATAAAAAGCACTCATTTTAATTTTACTACAGCCAACATCAATTCCACAAAGATTATTTAGTTCAATAATCTTATTCATATATATACCTCCTATTTTTAGAATGCATAGATTATAACATATTTAATAAAATATTACAAATATTCTTTGTAGAATTAGGTTTTGCTAAAATAGAAGTATTTTGTTTCATTTGTTTCAATTTTTCTGAATTATTTAATAAATCATCTATAATTTGTATTGGATCATCATTTTTTCTTAACCAAACTCCAATTCCTTTTGATTCTAAAAATTCAGCATTTTCCTCTTCTTGGCCTGGAATAGGATTTATTATTAGCATTGGTAAATTACTGGCTAAGCTTTCTGATGTAGTAAGACCGCCAGGTTTTGTTACAACTAAATCAGATATAGACATTAATTCAGGTATTTTATCTGTAAATCCAAATATATGAACATATTCATCAGCATTATATTTTTCTACAATTTCTTTAAATGTAGTAATCATTTTTTTATTTCTTCCAGAAATAGCTAAAATTTGGATAGGTTTATTAATTTTTAAGAAACTTTCGAAAACTTGAAGAGTTCTAGTTTTCCCTAATCCAAATTCTCCTCCAGCAAAAAATAATATAGTCTGTTTTTTTTCTGAAAAATTTAAAGATTTCAATATTTCGTTTTTATCAAAATTTTCTAAAAATCTTTCTGAAATTGGTATACCAGATACATAAACTTTATGTTCGCTAATACCTTTATTTATTAAGTATTGCTTCATTTTATCATTAGCGACAAAGAAATAATTTGTAAAATCATGTCCTACAAGCCATTGATCATGTGGTGCAAAATCAGTCATAATTGTTGCAATTTTACTATTAATTTTTCCTTTTCTTTTTAAATAACTACACATTTGGCTACCAAAAGGATGTGTAGAAATAATTAAATCTGGTTTTTTTTCTCTTAATAATTTTAACAATTTAATTGCAAAAATTTTATTAGATCTTGAAGAAAGATGAGCCAAAGGACCTTTTTGAGAATCAGAATAAATTCTACCCCATGCCCAAGGAGCTTTTTTAGCCATACCTCTATAAGCAGCAGTTGTAATTTTTTCTATAGGTTTATTAACATATTTCATGCAATCAATTAACTCAGTATCTATATTTTTATAATTATTTTTTATATTATTTTCAATAGATTTGGCAGCATTTAAATGTCCTCCTCCATATGAAGCATAAAAAATTAAAACTTTCATAAAAAAATCCTCCTAAATTAAAAATATTTTATCATATAAAATAAAAAAATTCAAAATATGGAATAATTATTAAAAAATAAACACAAAATAATATAAATTTAATTAAGGAGAATTCATATAATAAATAGATTAAAATTATATGAGAAAAGGATATGAATAAATTAATAGAATGGAAAAACAGATTAAAAAAAGGACACATGTTTAGTGTGATTTGTGTACTTTTAATTATAATTACTATATTAATAATTATAATTTATAAAAAACAAAGAGAATATAGACAAGCATCAGAAAATAATTATAATATGGCATTTTATGAATTAGTTGATTATGTACAAAATGTAGAAGCTTATTTAGCAAAAGCAACAATATCTTCAACACCTCAAAATGGAGCAGAAACATTAACACATTTATGGAGAGAAGCTAACTTAGCTCAAAGCTATTTAAGTAGGCTTCCAATTGAAAGTCAAGAACTTGAAAATACACAAAAATTTTTAAATCAAGTAAGTGATTATAGTTATAGTCTATCAAGAAAAAATATATATAATGAAAAATTATCAGATGAAGATTTAAAAAATTTAGAAGATTTACATTCATATAGTACAGAATTAAAAAACACATTAAACCAATTATCAGAAGATTTAAATAGTGGAAGATTTAAATGGGATGAATTAATTGAAAAAGGAACAGTTGCATTTGCACAACAAGTTGATAACATTTCAAAAGAGAGTTTTAGTAGTTTAAAGGAAAATTTTAATAAATATTCTGGACTTATATATGATGGTGCATTTTCAGAACATCTAACAGGAGTAGAAAAAAAAGGATTAACAGGAGAAGATATTGATGAAGAAACTGCAAAACAAAAAGCAGAAGAATTTATCGGAAAAGACAAAATAAAAGAAATAAATAATTTAGGGTTAAGTGAAGAAGGAACAATACCAGCATATGATTTTTCTATTAATAACAAAGAAGATGAAAATATAAATATAGCTATTTCAAAAAAAGGTGGTCATATTATTTTCATGAATTGGAACAGAGATGTAAAAAATGAAATAATATCAGAAGAACAAGTAGAACAAAAAAGTAAAGAATTTTTAGAAAATAAAGGATTTAAGAATATGCAGGAAACATATTATCTAAAACAAGAGGGAATTGCAACAATAAATTATGCATATTCACAAGATGGAGTCATAATGTATCCAGATCTGATAAAAGTCAAGGTTGCATTGGATGATGGAGAAATACTAGGCATTGAAACAACAGGATATTTAAACAATCACACAATAAGGGATATAACAAAGGTAAAAATAACTAAAGAAGAGGCTAAAAAGAATTTAAATAAAAATTTAAATATACAGAGTGAAAAGTTTGCAGTTATACCTACAGAATGGAAAGATGAAATATTATGTTATGAATTTAAGGGTAAAGTAGAAGAAAGGGAGTTTTTGGTTTATATAAATGCAGAAAATGGAAGAGAAGAAGATATTTTAATTATAACAAACACACCAAATGGAACTTTAACAATGTAAAATAAATGGACTTTCGAACCAGGGGGAGGGAGCTTCGAACCAAGGGGACGGACCTTTTGGTTGAAAATTTTTCAACCAAAAGGTCCGTCCCCCTTGGTTCGAAGCTCCCTCCCCTTGGTTCTTGTCCCCTTGGTTCTCTCTCAATTTAATGTCTTTTATATGTATCTTTTGAAAGTAGTTGTCTACCAACTTCTTTACCATCACGTTTTAAAATCTTATATGCTTCTGAATAAATAGATGTTGCAGTCCTTCCAGTTACATAAGCTGAAATCTCTACTTCACAGTCATCTTCTTGTTTTAAACCAAAAATTTGAAAATTTGCTACTCCTCCAGAAACTGAACTTACAAGTTTTATAGGATAATTTCTATTATTTTTAAATTGGAAGTCCAGAGCTCCATATACAACAGTTGCATCTCTACCTGCAGGTACATAGGATGGAACAAATTGATGGTTTGTTCTTTGTATTATTTCTAAATTAGCATATACAACTGCATTATATAAAGTAGAAGCAATTTGACAAATTCCACCACCTAAGCCATCTTCAACTTTACCACTTACATAGATAGGTGCTTCTTTATATCCAGCAGCTATAGTTCTTGCACCAACAACTTTGTTATAAGAGAATGTTTCTCCAGGCATTAAAACAGTACCATTAATTTTATTTGAAGCTAAAATCAAATTAGTAGTTCTATTTCTATAACTAACAGCATAATTAGTAGAAAAAGATGATAATAAATCAGGAAAAGCTTCTGTTCCAATCATGTTTGTTGTAACATTTGGGTATAAAATTTTTAAAGGTATAGTATATTCTTCTTTAGACTTATCAGAAACAAGTTGTTTTGCTTCTTCAATGGAAATATTAAAATCCATACCATTTTCAGAAGGATAAACAGAAAAAGGTTCTTTTGTATAATAAGCATCAACAGGGTCTTTTTTTATTTCTGAATATATTTTATCAATATTTATTGATTCTGGTTCAGCTTGTTTTACTACAATTTCTATTGCACTATCATTTGCTGAAAAATCAGAAATTGCAGCTTTTATTGCAGAAATTGTTTTATCAATATCTACAACATTACCTGATTTCCCAGAAGTTACTATTAAATTTGCATCTTCTATATAATAACTACTTTCTTCAACTTTATCTGGTAATTGAGCAGATATTTCTTCTAAATTTTTTGTTAATTGTTCTTTATTTACTTCTATTGTAGGTTCTATATTGATATCTCCACCCAAAAGAGTAGATAAAACATATAAATCATTTTCAAATATATTTCCTTGTCTTCCTACATTATAAGCTTTTTCAACAGCTGATTTGATATTAAACTTAGACTCTATTTGTGATGTAGAAATAGTAGCAACAAAATCTCCGTGTTTCAAGGTTATTTCTTCAGGTAATTGTTCTTTCAAGTAATTTTCTATTTGATATTTAGCATCTGATTTACTTAAATTAGAAACATCTATATTTTTTATATGTACACCTGAAATAATATTACTATTAAATATATTGTATAATGTAAAAATAGTGAATATAACAAGTAATATTGAAATTACAAGAATAATAATTAACAAAAAAAGAGAATGTCCTTTTTTTTCTTTTTCTTGATTGACTTCGACAAATTCTTTAGGTGATACAACAACTAAAGATTCATTTGTTTCAGATTCTGATTTTTCTAAAGTTTTGTTTTTTATATTTTCTTTTTCAATATCTTTTTCTTTTATGTCCATAATAATCTCCTTGTATAGCAATCTATTTTTTATTATAACATATTTTTTTGCTAAAAAAAATATCCTACAGTAAAAAAATGTCGAAATAAAGCAATTTAATTAAAAATTATAATTAATTTTATGCTAGAAATATAAAAATGACAAATAAAATTTACTATTTATCTTTAATCCTCTTGGCAAATATAAAAAAAAAGCATATAATTTAAAGAAATGTATGAAAGGAAAGGTAATAAATGAAAGATTTATCAGTTAAAGATATTGTAAGAGAAACAAAAGGGAAAATTATAATTGGAAATGAAAATTATATATGTAAAAGATATTCAAGAGATACAAGAAAAGTACAAGAGGGAGATTGTTTTATTGGAATAAAAGGAGAAAATTTTGATGGAAATATGTTTTGGAAGGAAGCACTAGAAAAAGGTGCAAATTGTGTCATTGTTCAAGATATAGAATTTAATGATGAAGAAATTAAAAACTTTAGAAATAAAACAATAATTAAAGTAAAAGATACATTAGAAGCATTACAAAAAATTGCAGAATATAAAAGGAGTTTATATAATATACCTGTAATTGGTATAACTGGTAGTGTTGGAAAAACAAGTACAAAAGATATGGTTGCTAATGTAATTAAACAAAAATACAAAACTTTAAAAACTAGAAAAAATAATAATGGACAAATAGGATTACCTTTTACAATTTTAAGTATGCAAGATGAAGAAGTTTTAGTGGTTGAGATGGGGATGAACCATTTTGGAGAAATGAGAAAATTAACTAATATTGCAAAACCTAATATATGTGTATTTACAAATATAGGAACATCTCACATTGGAAATTTAGGTTCAAGAGAAAATATATTGAAAGCAAAAATGGAAATCCTAGAAGGAATAGAAAATCCAACTATAATATTAAACAATGATAATGACTTATTACATAAATGGAATATAGAAAATAAAAATAAAATGAATATTAAAACTTTTGGAATAGACCAAAAAAGTGATTTGAATGCAGAAAATATAAATTTAGAAGAAAATTATAGTACATTTTATTGCAATATAAATGGGAAAGATGAAAAAATAAATGTTCCTGTTGGAGGAGAACATTTTATATTAAATAGTTTATGCGCAATAACTGTAGGTTTATTATTAAATATAGAAATAGACAAAATAAAAAATGGAATCGAAAATTTTGAACTTACAGAAAAAAGAATGGATATCACAGAAATTAAAAATGGAGTAAAAATAATAAATGATGCTTATAATGCAAGTTTAGAGTCAATGAAAGCATCTCTAAAAGTTTTATCTCAATTTAAAAATGGTAGAAAAATTGCGGTTTTAGGAGATATGTTTGAATTAGGAGAGTATTCAAAAGAACTGCATGAAAAAGTTGGAGAAGAAGTTATAAAAAATAATATAGATATTTTAATTTGTAGTGGTCAAAATTCACAATATATTGTAGAAAAAGCAAAAGAACAAATAAAGCCTGAAAATATTTACTACAAAGAAGATAAAGAAGATATATTAGAA